>Ga0302296_1000522_pt1 | contig 31949 bp, 33 predicted proteins | sample III_Fen_N3_1_FD_194546 | JGI IMG/M metagenome (GOLD analysis project Ga0302296, IMG submission 194546) | Peat permafrost microbial communities from Stordalen Mire near Abisko, Sweden - III_Fen_N3_1 | ecosystem: Environmental > Terrestrial > Soil > Wetlands > Permafrost | place: Sweden: Abisko...
TCATTTTTATAATTAAACCGTTAACCGATTTATCCGTTAACCGTTTAACGGTTTCCGTTTTCTTTGGCTGACCTTGAAAGAAACTCAATTTTACACGTAAGTCTTCGAGTTGTTCTCGTTGCTCGGTAATAATTTGTTGCATCGACATTGTATCGGTTTCGTCCATTAATGAACGGATACGAATGAATTTTGGTAATAACGTATCACATTCTTCAGCTTGTTCTTCTAGCATTTCCTTTTCGGGAATGGTAAATTGTACTGGAACGGTTACCATTTCCGTAACGGTTTTCATTTTTGAAACGGTTAACGGTTTTGGCGTTGGAGGTGGTTCTTTATGTATATCGGAATCGTTAACCGATAATTGGTTAACAGTTAACTCATTTTTACCATTCATTTCGTAAAACGCTGACATTTTACAGTTGTGAGAGCAATACAGTTTGTTTGCTCGTCCTTCAAATTGTTTACCACATTGTGGACATGTTTTGTTTATCATGATTTCTAATGTTTTGGTTTTGTGATTTTGATTAAGAGTTTGTTATTTTGGATTTTATGTTCTTTTGCTTTTACCGCTCAAGTCAATCACATTGTATGATTTTAATCGGTCGGTAATTCGATAATCAAATGATTGCTTAAGTTCTGACACCGTTAGGTTCGATGTGAGATGTGCCATTTTATTGTGATTTTGATATATCTCATATCGAGAATACAAAAAGTCATCAATTAAAACTTTTGTATCAACACCAAAGTGTAAATGTGTATTCAATCCCAAATCGTTAAGGCATAGATTTACTGGATTGCCTGTAAACTTTTTATCATCCGATAATTCATTGAAAGTGTATTTGTCCAAATGGCTATTGACCTTGTAATAATTTATCATTTCGGTTACCGAGACATTGAAAAACATATTGGCATTGTTGGTCACTTTTAGATATTGCGAGAAAATATGCATAAGCATTGTTTTGCCCACTCCGACATTTCCCAGTAACATGATTTGTTTGTGAATTTTATAATTCTCATCGGGGAAAATCGTTTCAGCTTCTTTGCAATTATTGAAATACAACAACAAAAAGCGGAGTATTTTCTGATTGTGCTGGTCAATCTCAAATTCTCTAAATTCTTTTGCCAATAATGTATTTCCAATTGCTTGAATAAGTTTTGCATGAAGAATATATTCTGATTCATCACTCAAATCAAAACCGTTCTTTGTGGTTTCGCTCAGGTTCTCTAGTTTCTGGAATACTTGTTCCAACTTTTTCTTGTCGTTTAATAATCGTTTTATTTCCATCTTGTAACTTATTTTGCTTCCATTGTTGATATTTAAAATCTGTGTCTTGAAAGATTAGCCCCTGCCAATCGTTTGTGATTGCCATTTCAATCAAATCAATCGCGAATGCTTCATCGTATCGCGAAAGTTTTTTTAAGGCTAATTTGAGGCTCTGTGATTGTTTCTTTTCCCATTTCGGCATTTGTAATAACATTTCCCATGCATCGGAAAATAGTTTCGATGAAAACGGAAAAACAAGTCCAGAATCTTTTTCTTCTTTTGGCGGAACTTTTCTTCTTTTTCCTTCTTTCTTTTCTTTTTCGACTTTAGAATAATTTTCTATAAAATCATTTTTTTGTAAAAAGGGATATAAGGGTTTATTATTATATTCTTGTTTAGTCTTATCTAGTCTATTGTTTGTTAAAGGAACCGTGCAACCATCCGTACAACCATCCGTGAAAGGAACCGTGCAAACATCCGTGCAACTATTTTGCACAGTTGGGAACCAATATTGCGATTGCCCAACGAAAGATTTGCTCTTGATTTTTGGAATATCACAAACGAGTAGTCCACGTTTTTGAAGTCTATTTTTGCTATCTCGAACTGTTGGAACAGATAATCCTGTTGAAGAAGCTAAATGTCTATCAGAATGACCAAAAGGCATTTTCCACCCGAGCTGATTGCAAGTATGCAGCAAGTAGAAAAACAAACGAGTATCACTAGCTGTAAATTGATGCTCAAGATTGCATTTCCAAAACTGATTGATAAAGTCAATATAGCTCATGGTGGGATTGCGTTAAAACTTGTAGATTAACCCTATTGTTTTGAATGAGTTCGCAAGTAGTTGTCCGCTTCAGCTTGAATATCTTGCAAGGTTTTTTGTCTGCCCGACTGCAACCATTCAATAATTTGCTTTTTCTCGAAAATGAGTCGCTTGCCTCGTTTGATGTGGGGGATTTTCTTGAAATGCACCAAACCATACACCGATGGTACAGCCATATTGATGTAATTGGCGACTTCTTGAATACTTAGTAATTCGTTGATTTCTTCAACAGCTTTGGGGAGTTGAAAGTCTTTAATGACTGCTTGCACTTCTTCTCGAAGCATTTTCCGTACTTCGGTTACGGAGAGTTGGGTAAAAACGAGATTTTCCATTGGATAAAATGATTTAGTAAAAATTATATCCAAAGATTATGTCGAAAAATAGGGTTAGGGTTACCCTATGGGGTTACCCCAAATTTCGCAAGACTATTTTATGTGACTGCATTTGAGCCGAATAACAAAACATATAAAAATGAATTTTTTTGTATTGTATTCTTAAACAAGACAATGCTATTGGAGCATATTTTGAAAAGGCGAAGAATAAACTTGTTGTAAACAAGAAACAACGCAAATGCTGTATTTTTTTGAATTTTTCAAACATGTTCAATTATTTAAGTATACTTAACTTCTTTGACAATCGAAGTACAAATGCTGCAGCGGAGTCGTTCAGTGCTAAAATCAAAGCTTTTCGTTCTACGTTCAGGGGTGTGCGTGATATTAATTTCTATCACTTTAGATTTGCTAAAATTTATGCTTAAAATATCAAGTCCCATGTTTTCGTCTTGATTCTCAATTATCCGTTTGATATTTCTATTGCGTAATCTATGTTTAAATAAATCAGGTGATAGACTGAAAAAATGATTTTTAGTTACGATAAATCAAAAATGTATTATAAATTTGATTCGATTTAAGAAAATTGATTAACGGGTTGTACGATTTTTTTTGAATCAATTATGAGAAAATGAATTTTTAGAACAGACCTAGAATAAATATCCTGATATAAAATAAATTTTATGAAAAAAAAACTCGAAAATATTTCAATTGATATTACATGTAAATGTAATCTTAAATGCAAAATGTGTAATTTATGGGAAATAAATAAGGAAGGCCCATCATTTGATCTTATATTAAAAACACTTAAAGATGCATTTGATTTAGGTGCAAGATCTTTTTCACCTTGTGGTTGTGAATGCTTTACAAGACCTGATTATATAGATATTCTAGAATACGCAGAGGCGATTGGATATAATCATATAGAGATTGTATCAAATGGAGTTTTGATAAATGATGAGAAAATATCAAGACTTAAAAATTTAAAGACGCTAAATATAAACATTTCAATTGACGGACCACAAGAAATTCATGACTCTTTAAGAGGAAATGGTGTATATGAGAAAGTTATTAGAAATATTCACAAACTTAAAGCAAATAATATAAGCTTTTCATTTTCGTCAATTATAATGAAAAAAACATTATTTACATTAAAGCACATAATAGATCTTGCGTCAGAATTTGAAATTAAATCTGTTGCAATGCAACCTTTTCAGATTAATTACACGAGAAACACCGATGTATCCGAATTTATTTTTGAATCAAAGGATAAAAATCTACTTTCTGAAACTCTAAATGAAATTCTAAATTATTCAAACAAAAAAAATATAACCATATATAATAAATCACAATTTAAGGATATTCCTTCTTTTTTGTGTGAAGGTAAATTTCCAAGACCTATTACTGGTTGTCAAATGCCATCAAAATTCATTTGGATAAATTTGAATGGTAATATATATCCTTGTTTCTTTTTATCTAATATTAGACCATTAATGGGTAATCTATATGAAAATGACTTAAAAGAAATATGGCAATCTGATATTCATAAAGCATACCAGGAATATGCATTGGAAAAAAAATGTAGCGGATGCTTAGCATCTTGTTCTGATATAGAAACAATAAATAATGAGATGCATTGACCTTAGGATAGACGTATTATTAAAAGAATGGGTATAAGAAATTAGACAAACCATATTTTTCATTTAAGTTATTGCTATTTGTCAGAATTATAGGTATTTCTTGGTTTAAGGTTATTAGTTAATAAACGATACTCGGCAGAGCTGACTAGGTATTTTAAAAAAAAATGAAGCATAACTTCGAGGAATTAAACTCTAATGAAATTTAAATTAAAGTGTGAATAAACCTATTAAATTTTGAATATTGATATTTATAAAATCTATAATGATATCTGTCTAAACGCCAATTTCGATTAATGAATAAATGAAACAATAATTTAATTGTGCTATTTTATGGAATTACATTTTCATTAGTCCTTATTTTTCAAAATCTCATCGATTAGTTGTGCTTCACAATATATTTTTTACGAATAAAATTTCTAATATACTGTAATGCTATCGCTTTTATTTGAGCAGTATCATTTTCGTTTTCTATTTCAAAAGCTTGATAATATAACTCTAAAGCATCTTTTATAATTCTACTCTTTTTGAAAATCTTATATGTTAAATTTCCCATATCATCCGCTTTTTCAATGGATTTTTTTGTATTTTCCGAGTCTGAGAAAATTAATAAATTTATTTCCGATTCTTTTGTTTCTATAAATTCTTTGATATTGAATTGCTTATTTATATTATTGTACCATTCACTAAAATCATAATTTGAAGTTAACAGTAATAAACAATCACTTAAAATTACCTTTTCATTACATAATTCGTTATCAGTTAAATTTATTAGTCTTAATATATCTCTATAACTCATTATTTGGATATATTTTAACATTGATTTATCATTTAAATTATCCTGAAAATCCTTAATCCTATACTCAAATTCAAAAATATCATTTATGAAATCAGTAATTGAATTACTTTCTAACGATAAAATGAAATTTTGAAAATAATCAATACCGGTTGTAATATTAAAATTGTGTACTATGATATTATATGTACTTTCTGAATAATATTTTATACTATCTAAAGTTAAAGGGAAATTGCAGGAAAGTAATTTTTCATTAAGAGTAGAATTATCTTGCCAGCCAAATTGAGATTTTGAAAACTTTGGAGTAGAGAATATTTCAGCAAGACCACCGTTACAATCCCTTAAAATGCTACGTAATATCATCGAAATACATTGAATATCAGTATTAAGAGATAAATCGGCAATTTTATTGTTTTCATCATCAACTTTTTTAGCAAGAATTTGAATTACTTTATCAAAAAATAAAGAACAATTATCTGTTTCTTCAAACAACATTAATATTTCGATGTCTGAATAATGTAGCTTTTTAAAATTATCAGAATAAAGTAATAAGGTTTCTAATTGTTTTAAAAAATGCAAATATTCATGATTATTGGAATATTTATAAGCATAATATCGTACCAAAGAAAATCCTAAAGCCCCTTTTTCGAAAGTAAGGTCATCTACCGATGTCGTAAAATAATTCAAATTGCCATTTGCAATATACTCTCTATATAATAGGTAATCCTTTCCAGTTTTAATTTCTTTTTCAAAATCAGGGAAAAGACATTTACTATTACGAATTAAAAAATCTTCATATTTAAATAAAGATTTTGCAATCTCAAAATAAATTTTATTCTCAAAAAAATCAGCTAATTTTATAAAAACAAGAGAAATACCTGCAGAACCATTCAACAATCCGAGTAAAGGTCTAGTATTCCAATCGTTATTGTTCCAACATATACCATTGCTTGTTAAAGAAAAATCGACTATAATTGAATTGACACATGTTATTATTTTCTCAATAATCCAATCTTGATTTGTAAATTTATACAAATGCATTAAAATAATAATTAAACCAGCTCTACCATCATTTAATACATTTGAAGTAAATGGAGAAGAAAGAAATGAATCAACATTGTTTTTTACAAGTATAACAGCATTATCAAGATATTCACCATTATTTGTAGCATTGTACATTTGTAGTAATAAATATACTAAACCACCAGAACCCGTAAAAAGGCCTAAAGTGTTTTCAATTTTATATTGATTGCCTTCTGAAATAATCTTAATACTTTCTGATATAATATTAAAAATTTCTTGATCATTGTTAATCTTATAAACGTCCAAAAGCAATAGTAATACTCCTATATTATCATTTACTAAGGTGCAATTTTGATGATAATATTTTGTAATATCGTACTCAGAAACTTGAGTATTCCAAGTCAAACTATTTAATGAGCTAACTTTATTATTAATGAGGTATTTAGATATATGATTCAAATATTTTGAATAATATTGTTTACCTGATATATTCATTTCCATTTTAACCTTTTTTAAATATAACCCTTTTTAACCAACCATTGAATACGATAATAATAATCGGGATATATTAAACGAAGTGTTTCTGCAAGATTTTTATAAACGACTGGATATGTTTTGAATGTACCCAGTGGATGAATAAATTCTGTATTATCAAATATTCCCTCAAAATTCACCAATTTATTCCCCGCAAATTCATTCTCTATTGAAGGTAATAGATATTCTACATCAATTTTTTTTTGCTTTGCTAAACAAAAAAACAGAAACTCTTCATATACAAGTCCTAATAATGAAGTATTTAATGTCTTTATCCCGTTTCCATTACTATCAACAAAATCAAACGCTAGTTTAGCAAATTCTTTAAAAAAATCTATGTTATAACCACCATAAATTCCTGCATTAGAACCACAAAGAGTATTTCCTCTGGAATTTTCTGAAACTATACAATTTGGAATATTTGAAAACGATTTAATAACAGTATTAATTAATTCGATTTGAGGTCGGTGATCTGTAATTAATTGCTGTGCACATAATTCAGATTTAATTATACGGTTATCAAATTCTTTCCAAATAAAAACATCACCATCTGCATGGATAAATGGTTCATTTTGTATTTGATAAGAATAAATTTTTGAAATTGCCCATAATTCAGTCGGATAATTATTTAAACAGTCCAGACTTTGTTCAACATGTGTATATGGAAGCTTCAAATTATCAATTAAAAGCCTCTTACCTAATTGATCTGTTATTAGTTCTACATTATCATAATATTTTCTAAATTGGAGACAACTTAATGCCCATGACATGTAATTATAGGTTCTATCTGGCCATCCACCAGAAAAACGATTATGACTTTTCGTATTAGAATTATCAAAATATGGTTTCGTCCAAAAAGTTTGAATTATTTTCATTCAGGAAAATAAATTTAAAGATGAATATTCTATATTGTCTTTGCATTACATAAATTGTTCCGACCTATCACAAATTCATAATTATCAGGTGAAGGACATAATAATGCATACAGGCAATTTTTACAAGGAGCCAAATTTGTTCTGACATTATACCATGACCCTTTATTATCTATTTCTTTCTGTAAAATATCAGTATAAGAATCCTCTCTAATATTTCCCATTGAAGAGATATTAATATTTGAATGAATATTACCATTATTTAGTATAATTAATTTAAAATATGAGTTTATGTTTCTAAATCTTTTCCTATAAAGTAAGTGAATAGGAATTAAAGTAGAGCAAATTTCCTTCGCATTCATAAACGTAAATTTTTCAAAAAAAGGCAAATTATCATTATAAATAGGTTTTATACTATAATCTTCTAACTGATAATTATCTATAATAGTCTCAAATATATCTAATTCATTTTCATTTGTAACAGCAAACACAAATGAACAATTTAAATTGTATTTTTTTATAATAGAAATAGTTAATTCAAATTGATTATGCTCAATAGGACTAAAAACTATTATCTCAAAATAAGTTTTTTTTGAATTAAATATATTATAGTTGAAATTCTCTTCAAAATTTAAATAATTCACAATATATGTAACAGATCCGCAAAGATTATCAAAAAAAGCTATTAATTCGGTCATTTGAGAATATAAAAAGATATTCCCCCCAGTTATGGTAAAATTATAAGATAGTAATTTATCTTCAAGAAACATGAATCTTTTAAATTCATTTAAATTCAACTCGTTATCTGTTGTATCTTTTGTGCAAGAAATAATGTTCTTATATGCTTTATCGCAATAAATACATGCCTTTTTGCAATTATTATTTAAGAAAATTGTAACATTGAATATTTGTTTATTTAAATACGCAAAATGTGATTCAGTCGTAACATTATTTAAAACAGAAGTATCTCGAATAATATTAAAAGATCTAAAAGGCTTTGAATTTAATGGTAGATTATTAAATATTAGCTCATCTACTTTTGTTAAAATATTCAATTTTTCAGCAGTATCAATGAATTCTATCAATTCGGTACGTTGTAAATGGTTGTATTTTACTTTACAAACACTCTGACTAAAGAAGTCCGCTATTTCTTTATTATTTATAGCTTCGACATATTTAGCTGTTTGTGTATTCTGCAAGAGCGTGTCATTTGCAACAATATACAAAAATGAATTTACATCAATAATTATATAATAAGATTTATCAAGCATATTAATCAATTTGAATTAATTCAGTTCCAAAATTCTTAAAAACAGAGCCTTTACCAAAAATTCCGTTATTAACTATGAAATTTTTATTGGCAATATTGTTTTTATGTATGTTTTTATTCTCTGAATGAGATGAAGATCCCAATCCAACTTGTGAGATTTTTGTCTGAGCGCCACGCTCTTCATTAGAATGGTCTATACAATGCAAAAAACGTATTTCAATAGAATCAAAAGAATATCCTAAATTTACCAAGCGTAAGTATAAATCAATATCCTCATCACCCCAATGTTCAAGACCTTCAAAGTACCCCCCAACATTAATAATTACTTCCCTTTTTAAAGCAATCCGACCAAAAGTACCAGCAAGATGTTGTTCTAAAAACATAGGAACAAATGATTTATTAATAAGAGAAGCACCAACAAGAACATCTACATTCGATAATTTATCAGCCAAGTAATAAGCAAAACCTTCACCTGTATAATTATCAGCATCTAGGTTGCAAACAATGTCACCAGTAGCAAGTTTAATTGCCTGATTTCGAGAATGAGTAAAATGGAAGTATTCGGGTTCTGGATTTTTATAGTATACCAAAATACCTCGTTCTATAATTCCCCCCATATATTGTTTAACCCAATCCTCCAATCCATCTTTAGAATTATAATCCAATAAAACAAATTCAATATTAGGATAATTCATATTCCAAAGAATATTTTTGGGTAATGTTTCACATAAGTGATGAAGCCGTCCTTTGCAAACAGTAATAAAGGATATTTTTGGATAATAATTACTCATAACTAATGATTTAAAAATATATCTTTTATAGGATAAAATAAGCGTTGCAATAACCTAAGATCAGCAGTTACTATTTCAGCCGTTCCCTGTAATTCCTGACTAAATGGAATTTCTTTTTTATATGCGGTTTTTAATCCATTAGGTAATTCAACTTCAACATAATAATTATTCTCAGTTGGAACAAGAGAGATCGTTTTAACTTTGCCAGTAATCACTCCAAATTCATTGCTAGGAAAACCTATTAGCTTAATATTTACTCTCTGACCAATTTTTACTTTTCCAGAACCTGCAATAGATAATCTGATTTTCCCTATTATTTTTGTTTTTTTTTGGGGAACGATTGTAAAAACGATATCATTTTGAGCCACATTTTGATTTTCGGACCAAAACCGAGTAAAGGAGACTTTACCATCAATTGGAGACTTAAGAATGAATGTTTGTTCCCAATTGACTATCTGACTATATAGTTTATTAAATGATTCGCTGAAAGATATCTCAAGCTTTTGTTTCAGATTCTGTTGTTTAAGATCAAGAATATTTTGTTCAAGTACTGAAATCTGTATTTCAATATTTACAATTTCAATTTTTAAATCCTCTAAATTTTGATTATTATGAATAACCGTCTGTTTTGATTTTTCAAAGTCAGCAATACTTGTAATATTTCTAATGTACAAAATAGAATCCCGTTCAAATTGTTTTTGATCCCAAATGAATGATTTCTCTTGAAGTATTTGTTTGTTTCTTAATATTTTACATGTAGTATTGTATTTATTCATCTGTAAAGTAAGAGACTGTATCTTTTTTTCATAAAAGTTTAACCGAGTTAAATTTCTATAGTCATCAAAAGCTTTAATAAAATCCGAATAGGAATCCTGAAGATCACCTAGAATATAATTTTTATTAAATTTTACTTTAAAATAAGAAGTATCTGAATTTTCAAATAATCCTTTAATTGATATTAATTTATAATATACGTCGTATACGTATCCATAGCTTGCAGGATTTTGAATTATTCCCAAGACAGTGTTTTTTGTGACATATTGATTATCACGAATAAAAATAGCACTAAATTTCCCAGACTTACGAGCAATAATATTTGCAGGAGGATTTTCCCCCGTAATTGTAATAGGAGAGCTAATTATAACTGGATATTTAATAATCCAGCAACCTAAAATGAAAATAATAAAAATGATTAAAAAAAACGAAATTCCAAGTCGAAGAATTAACGGAGGAACCTTTCCCATTACTTCTTGAATCTCTTCACTTCGAATTTCAATATTTGATTCAGGCATAATATAAATGCGATTAGATATACTAAAATTATGTTTTAAAAATTATGCATCAAGTTCTAATTGATTTTTGACAAGATCATAATAAACACCCTGTTTAGAGGTAAGTTGATTATGTGTACCTGTTTCAACTATTTTACCCTTTTCTAGTACGATAATTTGATCAGCGTTTTTAACTGTACTAAGCCTATGAGCAACTACCACAACCGTTCGACCATTAAAAAACTGTTCTAAATTATTCATTATAGTACGTTCGTTTGTTGCGTCCAACGCATTTGTAGCTTCATCGAAGAAAAGGAATTCTGGGTTTTTATAGACTGCCCTAGCAATTAAAATCCGTTGTTTTTGTCCCTGACTTATTCCACTACCTTCTGCTCCAATCTTAGTATTATATTTTAGCGGGCGACTTTCAATAAATTCTTTAATATTTGCAGTTTGTACAGCAAACAGAAGACGATTTTTATCTGGAGTTTCATCACCTACTGTGATATTTCCAGCAATACTATCAGAAAAAATGAATCCATCTTGTAAAACTGCACCACATTTCGAACGCCAAAGCCTATTGTTTATATTATGTAAATTGGTATCTCCAATTAATATTTTGCCATTTGTGGGAGGATAAAAACCAAGTAAAAGCTTTAATATTGTAGTTTTACCACTTCCGCTAGATCCAACAATTGCAGTTGTTTTTCCATGAGGAATCAGTAAATTAATGTTTTGCAAAACTGGAGTAGATGTTCCTTGATATACAAATTCAATATTATGCATATTAATATCGTAACATTCAGGCAAGTCGTTTATTATTGATTCATCTTGATTTTCTTCATTCCCTTTATCATGAATTTCCCCTAATCGTTCCATACTTATTTTAGCATCCTGAGCGGTTTGCATAAATGAAATTAATTGTTCTAGTGGTGCATTCATTTGTCCAATAATATATTGAACAGAAAGCATCATACCAAGTGTCATATCTCCATTTACAACAGCTTTAGCAGCCAAAAAACTTATAAATATGTTTTTAGATTCATTTAAAAACAGCGATCCTGCCTGTTGCCATTGATTTAATGAAAGCCCCTTAATGTTTAGTTTAAAAACCTTTGCTTGTATACGCTCCCATTCCCAACGTTTTTGACGTTCGCAATTATTTAATTTTATTTCCTGCATTCCAGTGATTAGCTGGTATATATTGCTTTGATTTGCCGATAGTTGACTAAACCGTTTAAAATCAAGATCACGACGTTGGCTCATAAATAAATATATCCAAACAATATACAAGATACTTCCAGTAATAAATACAATAAAAATAAGCAGATTATAATATAATAAAATTATACTAAAAATTACAAGATTAAAGAGTGAAAATAATATATTCAATGAACTAGAAGTAAGAAAATTCTCAATCCGAGAATGATCACCAATACGTTGTGTGATATCGCCCAAAAGCTTAGTATCAAAATATCCCATTGGCAATTTCATCAATTTAATTAAAAAATCAGAGATAAGCGAAATATTGATACGGGAACTAATATGAAGCAAAATCCAACTTCTTAAAAATTCAACGATAGTTCGACTTACTTGTAATATCAATTGAGCTATCAAGATCAAGTAAATAAATCCAATATTTTGATTTCCAATGCCATAATCTACAAGAGCCTGTGAAAGAAATGGGAATACTAACTGAATAAGAGATCCTAATAACAAGCCCAAGCCAAGCTGATAAATTTGTCTCTTATATGGGGTTAGATATTTAAAAATAAAACGAAACTTTTTTTTATCGACGGGCTCATCTTTTTCATAAAAATCAGGAGTTGGGACTAACTGTAAGCAAATTCCATTCTCTTCATTATTAGATCGAGTACATAACCAAAATTGTTTAAATTCACGTTCAGAGTATTTCAATAAACCATATGATGGATCAGCAACATAAACAGTATATCCTTTTTTTAAAAATGTTTTTTTTATAGCATAAACAACAACAAAATGATTTTGATTCCAAAATACAATAGTGGGTAATTCTATTTTACATAACAAGTCAAATGAGATTCTGTGTCCAATAGTTCTAAAGCCTATTTTTTCAGCTGCATCAGAAATACTCGCTAAAGAAACACCAACACTAGAGATATTACACTTCTCACGTAGTGAATCATAAGAAAATATTTTGCCATAATAGGCAGCAATCATACGAAGACACGTAGGCCCGCAATCCATTGCATCGCGTTGCTTAAAATGAGGGAACAATATATATATTATTAATTTTTACTAACATTTTATTTCTGCTTTAAAATCAGGCAGTTTATTGAAAAATAACTACATGACTACTTATCAATATATTATAAAATGATATGCAATTAGTCATTAGATTTAACTGTCGCAATTAAGGCTTGTATTGCTTCGATTTTATAATATGAACACAATAATTCTGGATATGCAGTAATACTGCCTTGATTTTTGTATGTTTGAGCCATACAGCCACCAATACATATATATTTCAATTTACAATCTTTACAAATACTAGTATTAAATACACTACGTTTTCTTGTTTCTGATGCATATTGATTATAATATATTTCTTCAAATTTTGAATTTAAAATATTACCTAGATTAAACTCATCAAAATGAAAATTCTGACATGGATAACAATCACCATTACTATCAATACTAAATGTCATAGATGCAGCTGAACATTTTATTTTTTTATTTTTTAGAATATCCGTTTTTTTACTTCCATCAAGATAAACTTTACTCATAGATGAAGAAACAGCATTTTTAAATTCTGTGATATCAGGCATCAGTTTAACTTCTTCCTTAGTATTAGGAAGTCTAATTATATGTCTAAAAATAAAGTTATTAATATTAGCAAATTCTTTTATTTCATTCACCTTTTCGTTATTAAAACTACTCCAAACCGGACTTAATGTTATTTTTGTGGTTATATAGTTTTCCTTCAAAAAGTTAAGATTTTTATGAAACATATCTAATTTAAATCCGATTCTTTCAGAATCTGAGGTTGATATGTTATCAACGCTTAATGTTAGTTTATCAAGATTATTTAATATCGATTTAAAATTAACAACTTTTGAATAATCAGTAGTCGCATTTGAAATCATATTAATTTTAATATCCTCTTTTTTAAATTTAATATATTCAATAATTTCTGAAAGATTTTCATTTAATGTCGGCTCTCCCCCAGTAATGATTATTAACTTTGCATAAGTTACAATCTTATCAATTATGATTTTCCATTTATCTAAATTTAAGTCTTCAACATCCTTTCGAGAATCGGCATTATAACAATAATTGCATTTTAAATTGCATTTTGAGGTAACATGTAAATAGAAACGGATTTGATCTGTAATATTTTCTAAGTCATCTTTAGTATTTAAAGTTATATTCTCTGTGGTACAATAGAAATTCATGGAATTTAGATTCTCTGAAAATTTAATCAAAGTTTTTTCATCTTCGTTATCTAAACCATATTTTTTCTTAATTATATCAATATTTTGATTATTCGAAACCAATATATCAAAAGATTCCATGCCCGTTTCAGAGAAAATTCCTGCAATATGAGAATTTTTATTATAGACCAAATACTCTTTATTTTCCAGTTCTTCAATAAAGAAATTAATGTTATTTTTCATTCGCAAATAATTTAAGTTGGTTGGATGTAACTCATGTTTGATAGCCTTTTGATTTAATCAAACTCGAAAACTCATTTCAGTAGTGTTCGTTTTTGCTAAAACATGTTCGTTTCATCAATATATAATATAATTTAAGATATTGGGAATTCATAAATTTAATAAATTATTATAATAGTAATTTATCTCAGTTTTTTAAATAAAATTTACATTAAGTAATAAATTCCAATTTCTAATTTGATATAATTTTGTGAATTCCAAAATGTATCTAACTATTTTAAAAAAACAGGTTAATAAAAATTTACTAACCTGCGTAATTTTAATAAGATGTTTTACATCTAATTAACTGCCAGAACCAGAACAACTACTTCCAGAACAAGAACAACTGCAACTAATAGCGTAACCACCATTGATTTGTTCTAACTCTGATTTTGACAAAGCTGGAAGTTGAACTAAGTCTGTCAACTTCATTTTTTTTAAATTTTTCATATTTAATTATGAATTAAAAATTACCTACTCTATAAGCTTTTCGGTATCCGCTATCTCTTTGGATTTTTATATAGTTTTTATTTTCAATCACACAAATATATAAAAAAATGAATATTATATAAAAAAAAACAATAAAAATCCGAACCTTATTTTAAAGCCCATTAATCCTAAGTTCATTTAAAGGTTATTTCCACAACAATCATAAGTCTTTATATCGATTTTTTCTATTTTGGCTGTAATGACTATTTTATCTTATTCACTAACGTTTAAACTTATTTCACAAAATCGCCTCGTCATCTATAGAGTGATATGTAATGTCTGAATCTCTGTCTAATAGTTTTTTTGTGTATCAGTTTCATCCGAATATAATTTTAGAAAACCAACAATATCAGCATGGTCGATTAGTTATATGTGACACATTTTTAAAATGTGTCACATATAGTCACCTCAATTTTAATCCTTGTTTGTGACTTGATAGTCATGGAAGTTTCATCGTAATACAAAACTCAATCACGAAAATAATCAAAAAAAATTGGCTTGTCTATGTTTTTATTGCTAAATTTGAATCCCAGTTAGACTAAGCTGATTTGGCAACAAAAAAGATAAACAGATGAAGAAAATCTTAATAATTAGCACTTTATTATCCTTTGGATTTATAACAATTCACGAAAAGAATAAGATTGATTCTAGTGAAATTGAAAAAGTTACATTAGCATTTGCAGAATTGAAAGAAATACTGCAAAATGAAAATGGACAATTGTGGAATTATTCTTTATTAGGTTCTGTTATTCTAGTAAATAGAAATACAAGAATAGTATATGCGAATGAACCAGATTTAAAAGGTGAATTTACCAAATCGGAATATATCTATATTGGTAAACTACCTGAAAATATAAATATTGCAAATACTGCAATTGATTGGAATGGAAAACGGTGGACTATGGTTGCATTACCTCTATCCGAAATAAGAGAAGAGCGTTTAAATTTATTGATTCATGAATGTTTTCATAGAATTCAACCAGCTATAGGTTTTGATTCAATTAATGAAATTCAAAGTACACATTTAGATTCAAAAAATGGTAGAATCTATTTAAAATTAGAACTTGAAGCTCTAAAGCAAGCATTAAAGTCTGATAATCCCGAGATGCACATTAAGAATGCTTTGTTATTTCGTCACTATCGGTATCAATTATTCCCATCAGCAAAAGAGTCTGAAAATTCATTAGAAATTAATGAAGGAATAGCTGAATATACAGGTTCAATTTTAAGTCAAAGAAATACCATTGAACTTAAAAATCATTATATTTCAAAAATTGATATGTTTTATAATACTTCATTTGTCCGTTCATTTGCATATCTCACAATTCCAATGTATGGATATTGTATGCAATTAAAAGATAAGAAATGGAATTTAAGAATAACAAAAAATACAAACTTGACTGATTTTATTTCTAGTTTTTATAGTGTTAATGCCATAAATATAAATCAAGAAAAAATATCAGAAATAAGTAAACTTTATGGCATTGATACCATTTTAAAAGATGAAAATGATAGAGAAAAAAAACAGGTTGAAAGAGAAAAAGAATATAAAAAAATGTTTTTAGGTGATAGTGTTTTACTTATTGATTTAGAAAATAGAAAAGTAGGATTTAATCCCTTATATATTATACCATTTGATACTTTAGGTACTGTATTTCCAATTATGAGAGTAACAGATAATTGGGGTATTCTAGAAGTTGATAGTTGTGGGGTTTTAATGAATAAAGATTGGACTAAAATAATAGCAACATATCCCCAATACATATCTGATACCTTGATTTTTGGAAACGGTTGGAAATTAAAATTGGATAAATTATGGAAGCTTGAAAAAACAGACAAAACATATAGAATTATAAAAAAATAAGGAACGCATTATCGAAAAACACGCCCGCCCGCAAATACTAATATGGATAAGTTCTCTCCCGATAAAAGTGCTGAATTCGTGTACTGTGTTTTATTCAGTCTATGAAAAATATTGTTATTAGTCGAGTAAAGTTCTGTTAAATATCAATTCGAATTCGGAAAATATTCTATAAATTCCTGATTTAAAGGATGTTAGATGTAAAGATGTTGAATAATTTTAAAAATAAATAATATTGAGCATTTTATTAATAAACAAATTTGACGTTAGTCAAAGTTTAAGACGGTTAAGAGTAGTTATTTCAATATTAATCTATCTATTAATAATAGATAGATGTTTTGCACAAAATACCCAATGGACTCTTGAAAAAAGCATTGCATTTGCGAAAGAAAAAAATATTCAAATAATGCAAGCTGGTTATGACATAGAAATAGCTCGTTCTAATTTAAATACTGCAAAGAGTGCAAATTATCCAACGTTTAATGGAAATATTAATTGTCTTTATTATTTAGGTAGAACAGTAAATCCGTATACTAATATTATTACAAATAATAACTATGATTTAAATAATTATTCATTAAACTGTAATTTTGATCTTTTTAAGGGATTTCAAAGAAAACACAATGTAATAATGAATAATTTAACATTGCAGTCTATCCAAATGGATGTTGAGAAAATAAAAAATGATATTAGTTTAAATATTGCTACAGTATTCCTAGAATTACTTTTTTATGATGAGCTCATTAAAAATGATTCTGTACAAATTGATGAAATAAATAATCAGATAGATAGGGCAAAAGAAATGATTAAGGTTGGTGTCAAAACAGATACATTTTTGTATGATCTATATACTCAAAAAGCACAAGATGATTTAAACATAGTACTGCATAGATCAACATATAGATCAAATTTAATCGATTTAATGCAATTAATGGAACTCAAAAATCCAGATGGTTTTGAAATTGGAAAACCTAATAATTTAGATATTCTTATACAATTAAAACCAGATAATTTTGATAATTATTTGAATTCGGCAATTGCCTCACTTCCACAAATAAAAAGTGCTCAATATAAATATCAAAGTGCAATTAATAATGTGAAATTTATAACAGGATATCGATATCCTGTTTTTTCTTTTGAAACAAGTTTAAATTCAGGATATTCAAATGTTAATAGATTATTTGAAACTAATGGTAATTCGAAAGAAATATCATTTAATAATCAAATAAAAAACAATTTGAATTTGAATTATGGTTTTAATATAACCATTCCTATTTTTAGTAGGTTTCAAATACGAAATTCCATAAATATAGCAAAGTGCAATAGTGCAAAAGAAGAATTAAATGTTGAACTTGTGCAAAAAAAAGTATATAAGGAAATCCAAAAAGCATACTATGATGTTATCTCTGCTAATGAAAAATTAATTTCATCAAAAGTTTTGTTAGATGCTTCTGAACTTTCATTTAGAAATATTAAGGAGAAATTTAATATCGGAATAATATCTGTTTATGATTATAGTACAATGAAAACGAAACTTACCATGGCTGTTTCAGACTATCTTCAAGCTAAATACGAATATATTTTTAAATTAGAGATACTTAATTTTTATAGTGGGAAACCAATTACATTTGAATCATTATAATGACTTTATTTGTCTGCTAATAGCATTGGGAAATTCTTTTTTAGTCTCATAATTTGCTTTAATTCTTTTTACTACATCTATAGTTAAATTAACCGTATATTAATCGTTTGTTCTACTATAAACAAAGGGAAATATTTTCAAAAGTCTCACAGCGATTCAATAATCTCATTATTAATCATTTTCACTATTTCTTCCATGCCTAATTCCTCAAAATATTTGCGAACGAAGGTCAAATCTTCTTTTACTTTTTGAGGAGAACCATCTAGTGGATTTCTTAGCCAATCATAAATATTACTTTCGTTTTTACTGGTCAAAAATTCAATAAAGCGAGAAATTACTTTTTGGTCAATATCTTTAACTTGACAATACTTCATAAGATAATGTATTGCTAAAACCTGACGACGAGTTGAAAATGCTTTTACCTTTTGAGGAATATCTTCTATAATTGTTGGTGTTATTGCCTTTTGAGAAACATCAGCTAACGTAGGTTTTGTATATCTCAACTTTTCAGAATCAAGAAATTCCAAAAACAGTTCGCATGTTTTATATTCTGCAAACGCCCAAATTATATCATCGTCCGAATATCTATCGAGTAATTGGACTTCAGGTTCACGTTCTTTATCTCTATCTTCATTAATATGCTTAACCCCGTCTTCATCAATATAAGATGTATAGATGAAACTTTTGTCATTATCGTACAAATGCAGATTGAATTGTTTTTTTCTTAGTTTTTTGATTGAATTAATTACAGGCATGCCAAGTCGATAATCATCTTCCATGTCATCAATTAAATCTTTGTATTCCTCATTCATAACAATCCGTAATTCGGTTGTTGCTTTCATTCGCTTTTCATATTGTTCAATTGCATATAGCTTATCTTTCGCTCGCATAATACGTTTTTCGTAAGCATTTTGGAATCGTTTATAATGTCTTTCAATATGTTGTTGCATTATAGTATCAAGGTTTGTTTCCATCGGTATTTTTTGTTTAGGGTTATACTTCTTCTTCTAATTTATAAAACAGGTAATTTCAAAATCTCTATGCGTTTCTTTTCATCAACAATCTTGGCATAAATTTCGGTTGTAGAAATGTCGGTATGACCAAGTAACTTGCTCACCGTGTAAATATCTATACCGCTTGTCAAACATATTGTTGCAAAAGTATGTCTTCCAACGTGAAAATGAATGTCTTTTTTCAATCCAGCTTTCGCAGCCCATAATTTCAAAAGGTTTCGTCCATTTCTTTCCGATGGTAGCTTCTCAAATATTTTGCCCGATAGATTTGTTTCCTTTTTCAATTCTTCCAATACCTTGCAAGCTGAACCAGTTAACGGAACTCGCAATAATTTACCCAATTCCTTTTGATTTTTAACTGGTCTGATTTGCATGATGTATTCTATTGTCCCAACCTCGGTTTGTTCTTCAATGATATTGTCCCAACTTAGTTCCTGTAAATCGGAAATTCGAAGTCCCGTAAAGCAGGAATATAGAAAAGCCCAACGTAAATGAGGATGCGATTCAAAAGGCGTTTTGACTAATGTCTTTACCTCTTCACTATCTAAGGTTATCCGCTCTGATTCTTGCAAGGTGGGTAACTTAAATTTCTCAAATGGATTGCGAGTAATTAAATCTTCTCTGAAAGCATCATTTAAACGTGCCTTAAGCGTTTTTAAATAGCCATATGAACCGTTTTGCGACACATATGTTATTAGGTAATCGTTAAATTCAGCAAGCCAATCTGCCGTTACATCACTAAATAATAAGGGACTTCCACAAGTGAAATTTTTAAGATGATAAATAAGAGTTCGTAATCCGCCATCATGATTTTTGTAATACATTTCGTCCAAATAATCAATAAGTGATTTATGTGTTGCCTTCTGCCGAGGTTTTACTCCACGTATTTCGCCAACAAGTTCTAATTCCCGTTTCGAACGTATATCCTCAACAAGTAACATCGTATCTCTATCATTGTTAAGTATATTCTTTATTTTTGAATAATCCTTTGCTACCTGTAGATTCAAAAATTCATATTGCCGTTTCTTAAACCCATTGCTATCTGATGAGTATATATCGAAATACAAACTGTAATTTCCCGATTTGAGAGGCTTATATCGTAGTGTTATCATTGTGGTATGGTTTTCTTTATTTTAAATTGAATTACAAGAATTGAGGGAACTTTGCAATTTCATCACGTTTCTTTTCATCAATAATCTTGGCATATACTAGTGTTATTTGAAGGTTCGAATGTCCGAGTAACTTACTTACCGTGTAAATATCAATTCCCGAAGTAAGACTGAGCGTTGCAAAGCTGTGACGAGCCAAATGAAAATGTACATTTTTCTTAATTCCAGCATCAACTGCCCATCTTTTAATGAAATAATTGCAGTTATTTTTATTTTGAAATCTTGAAAAGACTTTACCAGTTGTTGTTTTTGCTGTATTCTTAACTGCTTGATACAGTAAAATTGCTTGTTCTGACATTGGTACTTGCAATAAATTGCCTGTTGTATTCGATGTTTTCTTCGGTCGTAAGAGTAGGGTAAAATACACTTCTCCGTTTTGGCTCTTTTCTTCTTTGATATGAGAATATTCAAGATTTAGAATATCAGAGAGGCGAAGTCCAGTAAAACAGGAGAAAAGAAATCCTTGACGAATATGTTCTTCAAAATAGGTAGGTGTTTCATTTAAGGCTTTTAATTCCGCTAAGGTTAAATATCCCCGTTCAACATCTTCGGATCGTGGCATTTCAAATTTCAGAAATGGATTTGTTGTTATTATATCATCTCGATATGCTTTTCTTATAAATGCCTTTAATTCTCTGAGGTAAAATATAACGGAATTTCGACTCATTTCTTTTTCAAGATATTCTGTAAATCCATCGAGAAATTTTGGTGTTACATCAGAGAATAATATGTCTTTACCTTTATAAAATCTTTGTAGATACAGAAGAATGTATTTATAATCTTTATGTCCTTCCCGTTTTTTTTCATTTTCAATGTATGAAAGAACTGAACGGTTAACTCTTTTTCCGTTATCGGTTAAACCGTTAACCATTCCGTTTAATTCCAATTCTCGTTTTGAAGCAATACTTCGAGCAAATTCCATTTTTTGCTCATCTTCTTTAACGATTCTGCTATTTGCACTGTAGTCTTTCGATACATATATCCGCAAAAACTCATAGCTTCGTTCTGTCTTACCCTGTTCATTCTTACTTCGAATATCAAGGTATACACTAAACTTCTCTGATTGAATCTTTCTATATCGTAGCGTTATCATGGCTTTTATGTTTTTTTGAAATGAAAAGTACTCGGTCTTTTGAACGTAATCCCATGTCTTTACAAATGGTGTTGACTGATTTTTTTTGCAAAAGAGACTCTATCATAAAGCTATCTCGTGCCATAGAAAAACACACATCTTGTTTTAGTCCTGATTGATAACCCCACAATCGTAGTTTTCTATGTGTATTTGCCTTGTTTGGTAGTTTGTCAAAGACTAATGCTACTCGATTATTGTTAATTAAACCGTTTTTTACTTTTGAATATTGAAGTAGTATTGCAATTGCCTTTGTATTTAGTTTAATAGTATATGAATCTTCCGATTTAAAATGTAAAAGCGTTAATGAGTAAACAGTTTGATTTCCGTTAATTGATTCAAAACCGTTAACCGTTTCAAATCCGTTAACGGTTTTAGAACGGTTAACCGTTAACTGAATATTTCCCCATGTCAGTTCTTTTACATCTTTCCATTGTAAGCCAGTATATAATGAAAATAAAAACGCATCTTTAATCGAAACATTTGGTACTGCGGTGGAGTTTTCCAATAATTCAATTTCATCTTTGCTCAAATAATTTGGTTCTTGTCGTGGAGGGGATGAAACGGTTAACGGTTTTAATCCGTCAACCGTTTTTGTCATAAGAATCTTTCCGTTAACCGATAATCCGTTAACCGATAATCCGTTAACGGTTAAACCGTTTTCAATCGCTTTTTTTATAATAAGATGCAATTGATTATGCAATATAGTAGCTTGTGAAAGAGAATAGTTCTGTTTGCAATAATCAATAAACCGCTGAATCCATGCTTCATCAATTTTGGAAAATGGAATATCTTTCCCCATTGGACTGTATATTTTAATATACTGGTAAAGCGTTACTGTATATGTTGCAATATCCTTTTTGTGTAGATATTCTATAAAGGCAAGGATAGATGTTATTTCTTGAACATTTTCTGTAGGATTACATAACGTATATTTTTTGTTCCTTCCTTCTACTCTAGCCAAAACCGACTCCATCGTAACAGAGTCTTCGGAAGCGATAGCTTTTTTTTGACTATAATCCCAAGTAACATACTTTTTAAGGAACTCATACTTGCGTTCTTTCGTTGTTTCATCAAAACAATCAAGATACACACTATATTTCCCCGAAGCTAATTTTCTATATCGAATTGTAATCATTGAACATTTTTTTGTGTTACTCGTCAGTAACATATTGACACCACAAAGTAACAAAATAATCTAATAAGTAACAAACGTTTTACAAAGCATTATTGCCTTAAAAGTGATTTATATAATAGGTAATTAGATATATACAAAATATTAAAAAAGACTAATAAACAATTAATTATTATAAGTCGGCTTTGGGACAACTACAAGCGGACGTTTACATTTGCCTGAATACAGGTTCGCAGCAATGTTTATAATGGCTGTCATAGTTTTCCCGACTCCGACATCGAAGGCACATATACCGCTTCCAAGGGCTTCGAAGAAGGCAACTCCCTCTCTTTGGATTGGTGTTATTTGTAACATACCCGACTTAAATCGAGACGAACATTCAAAACCTACGGGAACTCTTTTATGGTTAATATCACTTTGTGCATTAAACATTCGATTCCACTTTTCATCTAGTCGTTTTTGGTCTTCGGCCGAAAGGACTTCGTGTAAGAAACGAGAAAAGAGTTTTTCACCTTCGTTTCGTGCATTGACTTTCAATTCCGCTTTTTGGTCAGAGGTGAGTTCATCATCCTTTAATGGTTTATTGTAGATGTAATATTCTGCAATATCAATCGCATTGCTTCTATCAAAGTCCGCTGATTGCAAAGTATAAAGCCATTTTACGAATACATCACGAAGCGAGTAATCGTTATCACCATCAAATTTCAATCTAACACTTCTGTATTTTGTACTTGCGGAATCACGTTTAACTTGAATCTTGCCGTTTACTTTAGTTAATTGTTCTGCACTTTCAGTATCCATAAACTCTGGACGAACAGAACTGATGCTAAAGGTACTTTTATTCCTTGCAATCTCAGAGATTGCCATGATAATTGGTCGTTCTCGTGGGTCGTTTTCTGTTACGCTGATTTGTTTGGGAACAGCATCGGTAATAACTGAAAGATGTTTTTCGTACACCGATTTTCCAAAGCGTTTTTCAATGGTTTCTTTATCTATGATTAATTGGTCTTTGCGGTCGTACATGTTTCCATACGAATAAACAGGTAAGGGCAAATAATCATCGCCACAAACGAACATTGCACCGTCTTTTACCAATTGGGGTAATTCAGAATCGTTGACTTTGTAAAGCTTTGACCATTGTTTCATCGGAACGCCTTGTTTTTGCTTGTACCAAATCCATGCTTTGATTTCCGATTCCGAAATACCTTCGTTGTACATTTTTACGACATCGGCAAAACCTACTTTCTTACCTTCTACAAAACCTAATCCTTTCAGATTTGATGAATGATTGAGTACCTTTTCAATTACAAATTTGTTGGTCAATATTGTTGCTATCAGGTTTGGGGACAATGCTCCAAGTCCTTCTAATCCGTTTATTCCGTTAAGTGCGTTTACTGTTTTCATAGTTGTAATAGTCTTAGTATTTTGAGTTTTGCGAGTGCTTTTGCCTTTGCAATGCGAATGCGTTTTTCGTTATCGGTAATCGATATAGTTTTGATTATATCTTCTTTTGTGCCTCTTATTCCTATGGGAAATTCACGGCTTGTAGTAATGTATTCCGTTCCTGCAATCTTTTCGGGATGCATGGCAAACCACGTATTGAAAGAACATACTTCAGTAAATGAAAGCGGAGCATTTGAAAAGTCTTCAGTCTTTAAAATGTGCTTTACATGAATGCGAAACCGATTATCTATGTTCGTGTGAACAACACCATATTTCAGCAATTCAAAAGGACTATTCTTGTCCGTATTGCCATCGCTGTGCATGATAAATTGCCAAAACGTAGCATTTCTTGCTCTATAATATGATGGTTGTTCCATTGCTTATCGAAAATCAAGTTCTTGTTCCAATTGTGGAATGGCTGCAGATGGAGTTAATTGCCCAGCAATGATTTTTTTGATAATCAATCCTTCAATTCTTAGGTAGCCTTTGATGTTTAACTTTCCTTTACTGTTATGGATTGCAGCCCAAATAAGTGGGCTATTGGCTTGGCTTACTTTCGATAATTCTTGCTTGATTGCAAGGCGTAATTCGTCCTGTAAATCTTTATTTTTCATCTGTTCTTTTTTAATTGTTTTTTATCGGTCAGATGTGAACCCACATCAGTTTTGTTCTCTTAAATTTCATATTTCTACAAGTCATGTGGGTTTCATTTATTTCTTTCGTAAAACAATAATGTCTGTTGGAACTTCGGAGTTTTTAAAGACTGCTGGCAATCGGTATGCATCAATAATATCTGCATACTTTCCGATTTCTTCTTTAGCTTTGGTATAGGTCAAACCATTTCTCAAAAAGTTTGAACCTAAGATATAAATCAGCAATCCGTCTTTTTTGAGCATTTGCAAACCATAGTAGATAAAGAATTGCTCAATCTGCATCATCTTTGGTTTTGGGAAATAGCTGCTGAAATGGTTTTTGTATTTGCCGTAAGGTGGATTACCAATCACGAGAGAGAAAGGAGATTGAGGCAACCATGTGTTAAGATTTTTTAGTCGCATTGTAAACCTTGGTGGTTGCATCAAGGCTGTTTCAAAGTAGCCTCTGTAAATTTTTGCTCCATCGCAAACGATTTCGGCAATGCGAGCTGAAATAGGATTGATTTCAAAACCAACGCATTTTTTATAGTCGGGTGCAAGTTCCAATAATCGACCAGTTGCAACGCTTGGTTCAAGTACTGTTCCTGTTTTATCGAAACCGTGGCGATATGCCAATTCCCACATTAATTCACAAACAAAATACGGTGTGAAGAACTCATATAAAAGTCCTTCACCCGTAGCTCCTTGTTTGCCTTGACCTCCCGAACCTTCATACTGTTTGATGTAGGCAATATCACTTTCAGAAAAGGATTCCTTTTTCTTATCCTTTTCAGTAATGAATAATGCTATTTCATCATTGAGCGTATGTTGGTTCTTCTTTGCCATTTTATCCTACTTTCTTTTCTAAATCTCGCAATTGAGACTTAATAGATCTGATTACTTTTTTGATTCCCGTTTTCTTGGCTTTTACACCATCAATTGCAGTTGTTCTTTTGCGTTTGACTGGTTTCTTTGCAACCTTGCGTTTTGTCGTTGTTTTCCTTCTTTTCGTTGTGGTTTTGCGAGTCTTGCTCTTAGCTGGTTTTCGCTTTTTTACTGTTGTCATGGCTTTACAATTTGTATGGTTTTATTATAAATGATTCGTGAATTTGGATTCTTAGCAGTAATGACTTGTTCCAATGTTCGTTTCGATAAAATCCACAACCACGGTCGTACTCGTTTGCCTCGATACACAACTTGAATTATGGTATCTATGGAATGAATGTTTATCCTTTGTGAATCGCCAATTGCCAATCCTTTGATTGTGTAAAAATCATCGTGAAATGAAAAGCTTTTTGCAAGAATGGAATCCTGTAAAAGGCTATCACGGATTGCAGTATGGATTTCCTTGTTTTGCTCAATTGCTGATTCTGAATAATTCTCAATTCGATTGGGTTTTACCTTTAAGTTCTCCAGTTCCTTTTCCGCTTTTGGGAATACCTTTGATAGTTCACTAACCTTAATTTGCAATGCTTGGTTGCGAGCTGCTATTGTACCGTTTTGCGTTTCGTAAATTTCCAACGATCCGTTAACTGTTTTGAAGTTCTGAAGCAATCGGTCTGATGTTTTCTTTTGCTTGTAATACTCGTTTCCATAAGCCCATGCGATGAAACTTATAAAGAGTATTATGATGAAATATGATAGTCGTTCTCTCATGGCTTATTTAAGATTAATTGTGTGATATGATATGTGTCTACCGTTTCGCAATCTCACTCGTTTACTTCGAATAGATGGACGTTTTGTCTCTCCCCAAATATAGGTTGATAGAATAGTTAGAATTCCAGCAATACAAGTACCAGCAACAACTTCGATTCCTTTAAAAATTGCAAATGCAGCAAGTATTCCGAGTACTATTCCTGCGATAATTGTAATAATGTAACGTTTAGATTTTTTCATGTTTTTAGATTTTAATTTTTAATTCGTTTTTTCCGTTTTCTTTTTACATATAAATAGGTTGCTCCAATTCCCAGCAGTATGAATCCAATAATTCCTAGCTCAAACTTTTTTTTTCAGCCTGACTTACTACTTCTGCAACTATTGCTTCGGGAATGGATTCATACATTTTGCGTTTGATTTCCCCAACCGTTAGTTTGCCGTCTTTGTTCACATCGAAAAATGGATTTTGCTTTGCAATTTTTGAAGCAGCAAGCTTTGAAGTTTCAAGTACATAAGTATCGGGTTTGCCCATAGCCAATGGGAAGAATGTTACTAAGTACAAATCGAAATAGCTATGAATCTTACCTGTCCAAGGTTTGAAATATGCATACACATAATGAAGCTGGTCTATTGCTGACATTGCATAAAGCTTCTGTGTCGATGTTCCCAAGTTCTTTGCAGTATCGGGCATGAATTGAATCAATCCTGTTGCACGTTTAGCACTTCGAACTTGAGCATTTTCAGAATCACCAGTTTGCTTGTTTACCGATTGAGCATTCAACCTGCTTTCACTCCACATTACCATCATCAACCAGTTTGGATTAATACCTAGTTTTGTGCAAATTGAGTTCATCGTTTGCTCAAATATGGCAAGGCTTTCACCTTTGTTCTTATGTAGATTGTCTAATAAAATCATGGTCTTAATTTTTTGTGAGAATTGAATCTGCATTTACCCAGCGTTCGGTATTGTCGATAGTTCTGAATTGAACAAAACTTGTCGTTCCTGTATTGAGGCTCATTAAATACACTCCCAATAATGTTCCAGCTTGCACGCTGATTAATGGTTGCATCTTTTCATCAAGCACATAGGTTTTGCGTTTGGTGATTACTGGAATTGCTTGATTTTCGGCAACTCCTTTTACTCCTGAATAAAAGTCCAACGGTTTGCGATATGCTACCTCTGTTTGTAGGTTTGGATATTGAGCAAGCATATCGTTGAAATAGTCGAATTGAGCTATGTAATTGGTGCTTGATGAAATCCAGTACGAGACTTTCATTCCAGCTTTGGATTTCATATTTGCTGGCAAACCATCCTTTTTTACAACATAGCCAACCTCGATAAATTTGACATTGTTTTTTAAATCGAAGCTTTGCTTTCCTGTTGCATAACCAAGGAATTCGCCAACTTTAGCTTTGCGAATGATGTTCTTCTTATCACTAATTTCATACAAAGCTCCGTGATAACTTGCATCGGGAGAACTGCGAATAAAAGCTTCGCCAATCGAAACGATTAATCCGTTTTTCTTTGCAAATTTTACTGGAGCAGCTCCTCCTTTTTTATTCGCATTACTTGAAATCAAGGTCAATAATCGTTGGTAGTTTTCAGGATTCAATTCACGTTGCAAGTCTGCAAGCAAATCATCGGTATAGAGATTTTTGTACGCTGAACTTACTACATCAAGATTGGTAACGGTCTTTGCCGTATCCATAATCATATCGTAATTGAGTGAGTCAAAAGTTTTCATCCACGATATTCCTGAAGGATTTATACCTGAACGAAAATTCATTGCTTGACGAACTTCAGGACTGTCATCGGCTTGACTTTCGGTACTTTTCTTGTTCAAATCGGCAATTAGTTTTTTGCCAAATTTGTAGAGCAAAAAGCCACCAATTCCAACTACAACTCCACCAACAAGTATTCGCTTTGGATTGTCTAAGTATGAATCAATATGTTCTTTTTTGATACTCATCTTTTCAATACTACATATTTAGCTGCAACAATAAGTGTAGGCTTTAATTTCACTTTTTCAGCGAACTCAATAAAGTCGTTAGTTGTCATCTTCTTTAATGCTGCGGTTTTTAAATCAACCATTGCCTGCATCAAATTATTTGCTTCATCTTGATTTTTAGCTTCGATATTTATGTCAAAAGGGAATTTCATAATTATTGTTTTTTAGTTTCTATACAATTAAGAATATCAGCGGTAATTGCTGGGTTGTGTTCAATTTCAGAGAAGATAGTAAATACGTTTGCCAAAGTGTTGTTATCACTTGCTTGAAGATAATCTGCAATAAGTGTTATTATTTCGTTTCGTTTTGCTTCATCACCACTAACTTTAGGTTTGAAAATAGGTTCCTCAACTTCTGTTTCATTTGTTTCTTTTTCTGTTTCCGAATCATCATCAGAAATCCCCATTAATGAAGCAATTGGATTGCGAATTTTCTCTTTTTTAATACCGATTCCTTCTAAAATATCACCAAGCATTCCTGCATAATAGCGGATTTGTGTTTTACTTTCGATGATCTTTTCAAGACGTTCATTTTCGTTTTCAAGCCTTTCGATGGTGTCTTGATATTCCTCATTTTCATCAGATAATTCAACTACTCGCTCTTTTAATTGTTCATATTCCTCAAGCCGTTGACGTTCTTTGAATCGATCATCAATTATTCTACTTATTTCAACTTCGCCTAATCCTTGAAAACTGTTTGTTGATTTTATTTCAGGTTCAAATTCATTTAACCTAATTTCCTTAATCCAAAGTGTATTTACGGCATCTTTACCATCATACAATTCTATTTTAATTCTATCAGGTACTTCGCTTTTGAGATTTTTGGTTATTAGAGAAAATTGCTCAGTTGGTGCTTTATCAACAAGTTTATCCCTTTGTTTTCCAGTAATAAAAATTGCTGAATACAAAACATCTTTCCCTTGCTTTTGATAAGTGCGAATTTTCGTTCGAATATTACAGAGACTTTCCTTTAATCTTTTAGTATCCATTATTGCTGTGGTATTACTCGTAAAAATTCTAAAACTTGGTTTTGTCTTGCTGGAATGGTGATAGTGACATTACCTGTAAACTCTCGTATTCTCCAGTATTTTGTTGCTCGAAACATAGTGTCAACAACAATGTAATTATTGTCGGCAAAAATTTCGATTCCATCAACTGCTGGGTCGGTTGCTAAAAAGTAATATTCGTTTTGTCCAGCTATTGTAAACTCTCGAATGTTGTCGTTTAAAACAACTTCAATCGGTTCAATTTCGCAATGCTGATAACCCAATCGTGCAATGAAATCTTTGATATGTTCTCGTACAAATGCTTCCATCTTCTATTCCTCGTTGCTTACTGCGATGTATTGCAGATACAGATTCATCGTATGTTCAACATTTGTCAGATTGCGATAATAACCCGAAACTCTTGTTCCATTTACAATCGGTTCTTCGAGTTGTAACAGAATCTTATCCATTCTAAAATGCTTGTCCTTTTGCTCAACTTCAAAGTTTAGTGGATGACTTCGTTTGTTATTAAACAGCAAAGCCACTTCGCCCATTTTTCGCTCATTGCAAACTCCTTGTAAGTCGGAAATCGTAAAGGCTACACCTGTACATATTTTAACATAAGATGGTAGCTTATAATCTATTCGACTAACACCTTGTGCTGCTACCCAAACAGGTATGACCACCCATTTTTCAAACTTGGTTTTACAACAATGACACATTAGATTTTATCTTCAAGTTTCAAATACACATTTGCAACATAAGGATAGCTTACTCCAGCCATTGCTCCATCTTTGAATCGAACTTTCACAGTACTTCCGTCTGCTGGTTCGTCTAATAAATAGAAGCGTTCGTTTACAGGAATGTATGGATCGCAATTCAGTACTTTAACTTCAAATGTATCTGGAAATATCTCTTTGTCATTTATCACCAAGTTAATGGTCGAACTATCGGCAAACGTTACTTGATGTGGTATTGAAACCAATATTCCAACAATGTTTTTGTACAGTTTATCGGTGTTCGTTGTAACTGAAACCGAAGCTCCTGCCGATGGAACGATAACTCTTATTATCTGATATTTTAATGATTTATGGATATTCATAACATTGAAGTTTTTGGATTAGTTTGGTAAAACAGCCCGAAAGAATGACAAACTTTCGGGCTGATAATACAGAGTTTAATACTTGGTTACAGCTGTTCCAATCAAGATAGCTTTCACGAAAGTATCTGCTGCTGCATTTGCCCCCCATTCGAGATTCAACTCCATTGATTGTTGGTCATAAATCATTTTTGGATTGTCCAATTTGTAATACCCACGTTGGCGTTGTGTGCCAGTCGTGTTGAACACTTCCAATGATGTGATAGGTACGATGGTTGTTCCGTTTGCTTTAAACTCGAACTCGCCATTTCTGATGATGTCTGGTAATACATCGTATTTACCTTCTTCACCTTTGGCTACACCAACAGATGCCACGATAACAATACCGCTTAAAAGCATCATGTTACCTTTTTCAAATTTCCCACTTGAGATGTTTGAAATACCTACGATTTTGGTATCGTCGTCTTTCATCATCTTCACAATTTTATTGCCCGATACGCTTTTTGTAACGTAGTATGCAGCATCAACAGCTTGCAAGTTTTTACTTGCCAATCCTTGTTGAATGTCTTTTGGCAAAAGGTTGATTCTTTGCTCAAATTCACCACGAGAATTCGATTTACCCGATGGTATAATTTTGGGCTTTTTTATTCTTTGCAAAAATGCTTTGCGTTGCAATGGGGTAGCAGCTTCTAATGCACCCAATAATTCCTCGTCCGACATTGCACCCATTAAATCAAGGTCGCTGTTTGTGATTTCTCCTAAAGTCATGATATTTAGTTTTTAGTTATTAATTTTTAGTTTTTAGTTAATTTGTTCTGTCTCTACTTGTAACTGTTACATGATTTGTACTTCTTTGATTTCGGTATATTCGCCTAAATCAGTTCCCGACATTTCCGTTTCAATTGGTAGTTCTGCTAATGCATCACCTCTTAACTCAGGTAATTCAGGTAAATGAGGATTGTATGCTTCGATTTGCAGATTCATTGGTTCACGAAAAACTTGTTTGTAGCCATCGTTTGAATCGCCAAGTCCAGCGAAATTGGTTAGTCCTTGAAGTATATCTTTCTTTAAGAAGACTTTTACCGTACCAGCAAGTCCACTTGCTGCAACACCCGATGCAATAAGTTTCAAGTTTTGGTCTTTCAATAGTAATGCACCACCAACTCCAGCGGTGATTTGTACAAGAGGTTTGATGAGTGCTTTTGCTTGAAAGCCTGTTGCAGTTTCATCGACCGTGATTACTTTATCAAGTAACTTTCCAGCCATATTGCCTCCAACCATTCCAATGATGATTAGTCCAGGCGTTTTGAATTCTTCTATGATGCTTTTTGCATCAAACTTTGCTTTTTTTGATGTTTGTTTCTTTGCCATAACCGTTTGTTTTT
>Ga0302296_1000525_pt1 | contig 31888 bp, 11 predicted proteins | sample III_Fen_N3_1_FD_194546 | JGI IMG/M metagenome (GOLD analysis project Ga0302296, IMG submission 194546) | Peat permafrost microbial communities from Stordalen Mire near Abisko, Sweden - III_Fen_N3_1 | ecosystem: Environmental > Terrestrial > Soil > Wetlands > Permafrost | place: Sweden: Abisko...
ATAAATACACGATTCTTTATCATCGAAAAAAACAGTATTCCCAATAATTCTATACGTTTTATTTTCAAGCTTATTAATTTCAATATCTGTTTTTACCGACTCTTGTGTTACCACAATTATTAATGGTGATGCACCTGGTGATGTAATTGTAATTTTACCAGTTCGAGCTACACCTTGATTAGCCGTAGCAGATAATACAAGAACTCCACTACTATCTTTTACCGATAACCAATTTACATTTGAAATTGCTGTCCACGATGCTTCCGATTTCACATCGACAGAAACAGAACTTCCATCATATTTTTTAAGGGTTACAGATGATACTGATGCTTCAATTTTCCCCGGCTCTTGCGTTACTGTTACAATTTGCGATTCGGCATATTTTGCCGATAAAATAATAGTAGCAGAACGAGATGACATTGTTGGATTAGAGAATGCAGTTATTATAACCGAGTCTTTACCCGAATTTGATGTGTACATTTGAGGAACTAACCAAGCTACCGATGATTTTGCTGTCCAAGTACCTGTTGTATTGAAATACGCCTTTACTGTACTTCCAGTAGTATCGGCAACAATAACTGAATCATTTACCATTGTTAATGTTGGTGTTGGACTCGTTGTTGCAGTAACAGATGTATCGCCCACAATAAAATTAGAAATTGCAAGAGTACCATGGTTCAATGGTTTTGAATGTAAATCGACTGGATCTTTAGCTCCATTTAAAACGGTAATATTTATTCCTTTAATATGTTTAATATCGCAATCGTAACGAATAGTATGTGTACCATAGTCGCCCCAAATATCATTAGCAAAATCGCAAGTATTTTTCATTCCAGCACCTGCTAAATTTTCGGTTCCAGCTTTAAATGTTACTTTTTGACCAGGAAGAATAAGCATCTGAGTTTGATATTTCCAAATATCACCAAACACTGCAGCACCTGGACTACAATCGACCAATCGATTTTGAATATCTTGACAAGAAACACGAACTGAAAGAGAATCTTTTCCGGTATTTTCAATATCGAACGAAAATTTACCATTACCCGAAAGATCTACCGTATAAGGGTCTCCACCCAAGGCCGATCCATTTGAATCGCCAAAAGAAATACCAAATGGAATATATCCCCATTTTAGTTGACTTACCGAAATAATCATTCGTTTATTTACAGCATCACGTTTTATTGAATCGACATTTGTTTCTTTCCACCAAAATAGTCCACGATGAAGTACCGAATCTGATTCTAACTCTTGTTTTGTCGAAAAATCTTCGAATAAACCAAATGATGTTAATCGTGGTTGAGCATTAACATAAGAGAATAAGCTTGTTAATGTTACTAGTGCTACAGATAGAACGTTTTTTTTCATCATGACTTTTTTAAATTTATTGAATAATTATATGTTGTTTATTTTCTGTTTTCAAACTCCCCCCGGTGCTTTGCACCACCCCCTCTCTCGTGAGAGAGGGGGAAGGTTTGCGACGCAAACTGGGGGTGAGTTATAAAATGAATTGATCAAAATTGCGTTAACAAATGACATTAAATTATAATTTGATAATTTTCACAACCGCAATTTTATTATCGCTTGTTGTAAGCTTAAGAAAATATTGAGCCGAAGGCAATTCAGCAATACTAATACTAAGTTGTTTTGCATTACATGTAATAGTTTTTTGAACAATACCAGAAGCCGAATACACTTGAATTAAAGAAATATCTTCGTCGGCAGAAACTGAAATTATATCTTTGGTAATAGTTGGTTTAACAACAACACCTAATTGAAATTGTTCAGAAAGATCGACCAATGTTGAAACAGTAATTACTATTTCGTCGTGAATAGAATTATTAGAAGCAAGTGAAGCCGAGATTGTTACCGTACCTAAAGCTTTTGCTTTTATTTTTCCAGTAGCATCAATACTTACAATTGAAGTATCTGACGATGTTAAAACAACTCCCGTTAATGGATATACTTGCAAATTCATTCCATCATTGTTTTTTAAGACAAGAGGAAGAGCTGTTGTAGTATTTATTTTAACTATGTTTTCGTGTTTTGAAAATGAAAGCGTTTTAATTTCATTTGTTTGAAATGGACATAACGAAACTTCAACTTTATCTAGATAAACATTTGTAAGTGCAGTTGTTCCCAAAAAGAATTTTAATTTACTTCCATCATCATCGTCACTTGCTATAAAGGTATGGCTATACAATTGTGGATACGATTTAATAGTGTCGATTGATGTTATATATTTAATCCAAGGATCCCATGCATCAGATTCATGTTGTACATTACATTCGATAACACAAGTAGTATCGGCCTTAGCTAAATATGAGATATAGTAGGTTTGTCCTTTTTTTACAGGTAAAGGCTGTTGTAACTGAATTTGAGACGAAAGTTTACCTTTAGTAAGAACAGAAATTTTTAATGCTTTATCGCCAGAAATACCAGGTGCTGAGCTTGTATAAGAACCTTTAGCTGGACTTGTGTTGAGTAAGATCCACGAATTTAAACCATCGTTAAATTCACTATTTTGAATTAGATTATTACAATTGGCCGAAATTTTTATTTCCGAAGTATTTGTAGCATTTTTATTGTCATAAGCTTTTGCTTGAATGGTAAACACACCTTCGGGAATCGATGGTATTGTGTAAACAAAAGGAGAATCGGTACAAGTATGAATTAAACTACCATTTAAATAATATTCAAGTTTCGATATTTTCCCATCTAAATCGAATGCCGATGTATTTAAAGTAACACTTTGTTGAGCTGCAAAAACCGAATTTTGACGAGGTTCCTCAATCGATACTCGAGGCGATGCATTTCCTACAAAGAACTTTATTTTTGAAATCGATGAATCATTTTTTGTATTATAAGCAATTGCAGTAAGTTCATTTTCACTATCGGGGAAAGTGATGTCGGTTGGAGCAATTAAAGTACAACCGTATGGATATTTATCGCTTGTACAAATTAATTGATTATTTTGATAGAAATCGACATGTGTAATTGAATCATCATTTTTGGTCACGTTTGCTTTAATTACTAAATCGGCAGACTTGCCAATGATTTCATTGTTTAGAGGTGATGTTATTTCAACAGAAAGCGATTTTCCTAAATATTGATTTAAACCACCAAGATTAAATACATTTGGTGAACCTTGATCGATACTCAACTCATTCGACGAATAAGAACATTCACTATCAATATAATTTTTAGCTGCAAATACCGAAATTATATTAGGACTACATTGTCCCATGTTACCATAATAGGGGCCTTGAATTGGTAATCCTGGCTGAGGTTCTGGAATTTCATCAGATCCACTTATACGATGATGAGGTTTCATAACTTGTTTTGTGCCAAATCCAGAAATAAAGCAGTAGCTAGTAGCATTTCGACCAAGAATATAATCCATTGAATTGCTTACTCCATCTAAATATTTTCTATCTTTTGTAAGAATATATGCAACCATCATTGCCATTCCTCTGTTTGAAATGCGACGATTACTACCCCAATTAAATTCATATTTATATTTTCCGATATTAACATTATAACCATTTGTATTTTGATCATTTACCTGTCCTTCGGCATATTTGATGACCTCGTTTAAAGCATCTTTATTTCCATGTAAAGCTAATTGCATTGTTGCAACTGGACGTTTTTCATACCAATTTGCTTCACCAGTTACAAAACCATTTTTAGCTGAACTCAAAATTGGTTTTAAATACGCTGAATCGCCAGTTGTAATAAACATTTCAACTCCAGCTAATACTTTGTTATCATTACCATTTCCAGCAATCGAATCGCCATATTCTCCTGTATAAACTCCTTTGGGATTTACACAAATTGCTTTTGTTTTTTCATTAGCAACTCCCCAGCTCCATGCAGCTTTTGCAGCAGTTAAACAAGAATCAGCAAAACCAGGATATTGGGTTGTGTACTTATTAAAAACACGAGCAGCAAAAGCAAATGTAGCAGCGTAGTCATATGCCGAAGTTGCATTTTTAACCATGCAGTAAATATCTGATGTTTCCTTATTAGGCATCAAAAATCCTGGAAAGTCTTTAGATGTAGCTTTGTACCAAACGCCATTATCGGTATCTTTCATTGCATACATCCATTTTAATTCCCATTTCACTTCATCTAAAATATCGGGAACGCCATTGCCGCTTTCAGGAATATTCCATTCTGTTTTATTCCAATATTCAGGAAATTGCTCGTACGACATTAATATTTGACATACAGCCATCGAGCCTGTTACCATATATAATCCATAATCGCCAGCATCGTACCATCCACCAGGCATTGAAATTATTCGAGTTTTATTTTCAAATGGAATAACTTGTTTATTGAAATGACCACCCGAACGAGCCCATTTACCTGCATATTGAGATGGCAAAGCTGTGCTACTTCGGTTGAAATAATAATATTTCATTTGAGATTTCGCAACAGTATCGAGTGCATTACGTGAAATGACAAATGGGAACGATTTACTACTACCTATTACAATCACATAATTACCTTCACGTGCAAAACTGCTAAAATTGGCAATTTTTATATTTTCCTCACCCGATGCATACCATACTGGACTTTTAATCAAAACACCCGAATACATTTTTTCGCTTAAATCGCTTTTCCAAATTTCAAACGTATTCTCAGTAAAATCGACAGCTACTGCCTTTTTCAATCCGTCACAAAAAAATCCTACTTGGTTAATCCTTATCTTTTCAGAAATCGTTTGTGCAAGTGTCACATTCTGTAACATACCTATACAGAAAAGTACTTCGATGATTATTTTATAAATCCTTTTCATAATGAAATTTTAATATTGAGTTTTGTAATGTGTATGAATTTTTATCGTTTTTCATCTCTCTATATTCGTTGAGTTTTTTCAACTCACCCCCAGTTTGCCTTGCAAACTTTCCCCCTCTCTAAGTATAGAGAGGGGGTGGTGCGAAGCATCGGGGGTGAGTTGAAAATTTGACATTATATTCTTTCTATTATTTAGTTCTTTTTAAGTATTGAAATTTACAACTTTCTATAATTTTAATACGTTGTTTTTATTTCATAAAATACCCTTTTCCTGGTTCCAAGTTCGAAATACTATTTAACGTTCCAGTTGAAAACCAAAATCCATCGAAGTTTTTCACCGTTGTTATAGTACTTGCATTTAACAAGCTTGCCAATGTTGTAGCTGTTTGAAAAGGACAACCAACTAAATGCCAACCATTTTGAGTTGTTGCAGTTAAACTAGCTTTCGAAGCTGTTCCTTTAACAGTTAGCGTTCCACCAACATTCATATTTACTAAATAAGCTTGTCCAGATGTTATTGTTTGTAAACCATTAAATGCTGGGATTTGAATTTTACTCCAAAATGCATCGGCAGTTTTTATTTCTTGTACATCCAGATTTGCAAAAAGACTTGCAATACTACTATCGATAGGTGTTACATTGGTTGAAATAAGATTCCAACCTGCCTGAAGTGCAATATTTTGTGTTATTGTACTTGAACCACCACATTTAGCATTGTTTGGATCAAGAACAGCAGTTACTGGAGTACGTGAACAAACATTTCCAGCAGTGAATTTTAAATCGTAGAAATAACCGTACCAACCATTACCAGCTGACCAAGCAACATTGTAGGTAAAGGTTAAATAATCGGGATATACATATGGGAATGCTGGTGCACCACCGGTAGCTTCAAAACCTATAGTTGCCGTTGTTCCTACAGCATCAAGAACATACGTTCCGGGAGCAACCACAAAACCTAGATTGATTGTTTGTTTACCAGCTCCAGTAACTGTTACGGTTTTTGTATGAACGGTTGTAGCTCCTTGTTTTAAGTTTATCGTCACACTATTTCCAGCACTTACATATACTGCTACACTATTTAATGTTAATGTTTTAGCAACTATAATTTGATTAATTTTTCCAGCATCGGAAAAATCGGCAGCAGCTGCCCCACCCCAAACTGTACCAGCTCCTACAGCTGTTTTACCTAAAGATGCACTTGCACCTGTTGGATCTTCAACATAATAGGTTTTAGTACCAGTAATTGTTGGTGTATAAGTTACCGAAGCAGCACTTAAAGCAGTTCCACCTGTTGCTACATCAAACCAGCTATAAGCACCACCTTCAACTGTCGATAACGTAACAGCTCCTGCGCTACATGTAGTATCGGAAATGGTATTTAATAATTTTGAAGTTACAACAATTGCATCGGAAACAGAGGTACAACTAGCAGCACTAACGGTTACAGAATATGTTCCAGCTTTAAAAGCAGAAATAGTTTGCGATGTAGCTCCAGTATTCCATTTAAATGAAGCTGCCGATCCATTTCCACTTCCGGCATCAAGTGTATACATTGCAGGATTACATAATTCTTTATCGGCTCCAAGATTTACAGCTAAAGTTCCATTTATAACAACATCGTCCAATGATTTACATCCTAAAGAATCTACTTCTATGCGATATGTACCAGCTTGCGTTGCTGTGTATGTTAAACCTGTTTGATTTGGTATTACAACATTATCTTTATACCAAGTAAATATTTTATTGGTAGTGATTGGTAATACTGCAGTTAATGCAATGCTCGTCTTTCCACATATACCTTGATCGGCACCTAAACTAGGTTTAGTACATTTAGGAACAACCGTTTCAACCAAATCGGCATGAGTTAAAGTTTCATAAAAAATATTCCAATCGCATTTAGAAATAGCATTTCCTTGAGCAGGATTTTTTCGAATAACGGCAAGTTCTTGAACGGTATAAGGCAAATCAATTCCCATTCTATTATGATAATGATTATATGCAAATTCAAAAACATCATAAAGATCTGCTGGATTTCCTCCTGTTGAAGATAATGGTATATTGTTAGTACAAGTTCCTTGCATATTATTTGAAACTAATTGATGAGCCATAAGTTCAACAGCAGCAATATATCGAACTCTATTTTGTTCATATAAATCGACACCTTGATGCCACGCTACTTCAGCAATATGTATTGCCGATGATAATGCAAATTGAGCATGATGATCGTTATCGCGACAGGTTTCTTGAGTTAATCCATCAACAACTAAAGTAGGAGCAAACCATGAACCGGGATAAGCATTTCCACCATAATTTCTCGATGCAGGAGCATCTGATGTAAGATAAAAATAAGCAGGATTTCGAAGATTCAAACGAGTGATTGAAAGATTAAATTCAGTTTCGTCTTCACAAAAAACAGATAGTGCTATAAGTGCTTCAATTTGCACTAAATCATTATTGGCATTCCAAGTACTCATTTGCTTTAATGCAGGATAAAATTTAGTTCTAAACATATTTCGAACTATAGTTATATCAGCTGGATCCCATCCCGAATATCCCAACATAATATCGGCAGCAGGTCCCATCATTGAACCAATCCAACCACAATTTAATTGCGATTGATTACCTTGACCGACAGCTGGTAAAGCATAACCATTAAATGTTTTTCCCCATACATTTAAAACTTGGATTGCAGTATTCGCATATGTTACATTTCCTGTATAATACCATGCTAGAGCACAGGCATAAGCTTTACGAGCATCATCTCTTTGAGCATTTTCAGCACCATCTTGAGGAGAGACTGTTTTAGTATATGCACCAGCATAACCTGTTGCAAGCAATTGGTTAAATGCTCCCAACCATGGTTCAGCTTTCGCTGTAATTTTATCTTTTACAAAATCGAGTTCGGCTTTACTACTAAATGCACCTGGATGATTAAAGGTCATTTGTGCTGAAGCAGTTAACACTCCAAAACAAAGAATAATAAGCTGATGTAAAAATATTTTTCTCATAATAGCTATTTTAAAATGATAATTATCTTGTTTTATTTTATTTAAGTATCCTGTTATAAATATATTGTTGCGTAATGTTTTATTTTATAAACTGCTAGAGGCTAGCGCGGACTTGTAGTCCGTGCTTTTAAATTTTAGCGAACGGACTGCAAGTCCGCTCGAACCAAGTTCGTATGAGCGATAAGTTTAAAATGCGACATTCTTTTGTTTCCTTAATTCAAAAAATTGCTTTTTAGAAATCCCTTTCTATACTCAGTAGGAGTAAGACAAAACTTTTGTTTAAATCGATGACTAAAATATCGAGGATCGGAAAAGCCCACTCCGTAAGCTACTTCCTTAATTATACATTCATTTTCTTCAATTTTCCGTTTTGCAATACCCAATCGATATTCCTCAATAAAAACCTGTGGACTGCAATTACAATGACTCATAATTTTCCTATAAATTGAAGCACGACTAACTTGAACGATTAAACATAATTGTGTAACATTAAAATTTGGATCGTTAAAATTTCGTTCTAAAAGTTGAGTTACCTCTGCTATAAATTGTTTTGTTCTAATCATAACTTTACGTTTCTTAAAATTGAGTACGAGATAATATTGAACATTTGATAACTATAATTTATATATCAAAAGTAGGATTGAAACAGAATTTGCTTGTAGACTGATGAAACACATGGGTGTAAAAAATGAAACGTTTACCGCAAAAAAAGCTCCGAAGGGATATTCGGAGCTTTAAAACGCCCATTTTATTGGGTTTACGACAAATTACGATTCATAAAATTTATCGTAATAATAACACATTGCCAAAGTTTTTCTTTTTATCATTTTGGCTTGAAGCTTGTCCTTCCCACGATGTTCCATCAATAAAACTTGCTTCAATTTTCCATATATAACAATCTGTTTTTAATATATCTCCATCAACTGTTCCATCCCAACCTTCAAGAGGAGAACCATTTAAAAGCTTATCGGAATACCATAGTAAATTACCCCAAGTATCATATATCCATATTTTATAGGTTTCCAAATTAAAACCTACGGGTTTGAAATTACTTATTCCAAGGGCTTTATTTTCGGGTACAAAGGCATTGGGCACAAATAAGCCGGCTTTCATATCTACAAAAATATGTTTCACAATTGAGTCTACACAATAGTCGTTATTCGATATTAAGCGAACATTGAAATCACCATAATCGTATCGATTTTTAAATGAAGTATTATCAATATATGAGTCGTTTGACTCAACAATGTCACTATCGTTTTCTCTACCAAAATTCCATTTAAAATAGTTGAATGCAATAGTTTCTGAAAACGCACCTTCATTTATTGTAGGTTTTTCGGTTTCATTATTAAAGACAACGGTATTTAATCCGCCTGGTATTTCCCAGCTAAAATCGGGTTGTGCATGAGGTGCTATACGAACAATGAGTCTATTATATCCTTTGCATGTTCCATTGTCTTCAACAACTTTTATGGTATCAATTCCTGGTTCTATCCAGTCTATCATTCTATTTAAATTTTTGTATTTACCTTCAGTGTTTGAATAATTTACTCGTTTCCCACTAACCGACCATGTAAATACATCATTTGAATCATTTGGTGTTATGATATAATTGATTTTTGTTGAATTTTCGCAAATCATAGTATCGCCTGTTACAGTAACTTTTGGAATGGTTTCAACCTTCACCCCAATACTATCTGTATTTACGCAACCTTGTGTTGATGTTCCTGTTACATAATACATGGTATTTTGAATTGGACTCACCGTTGTTGTATTGGTATTCCAAACATAGGTATCTGCTCCACTTACCGACAATACAGAATTTTCACCAACACAAATAATAGTGGGAACTGCATGTGCAAAAATTGTAGGTAATTGATTTACGGTAACGGTAATATTTCCAGTACTGACACATCCGTTTACGTCGGTACCTGTAACCAAGTATTCGGTTGTCGATATAGGTTGAACTGTTCCTACTGCTTTATTCCAAACATAAGTATTAGCTCCCGTTGCATTAACTTCGGAATATTCACCAATACATATTTTTTGTGGTAATGCTGTACATTGAATTATAGGAAGTGAATTGACCGTAATTGTTGCTGTCGCAGTATTTTTACAACCATTAACATCGGTTCCTGTTACCGTAAAGTTTTGAGTTGATGTAGGTGTAAATATTTTATTATCAACTATTCCCCCATCCCAACTATACGTTTTAGCACCATCCCCATTAAGCTTGGTTGAAAAGCCTAAACAAATGGTTTGAGGCTGTGCCGAAACAAATGGCAAGGTATTAACAGTTACCGTTGCTGTTGCAGTATTTTCACAAGAATTATTATCAATTCCTTGAACGGTATATAATTTAGTTAACTGTGGTGTAAATAGTTGATTATTGATAATGCCATTGTCCCAATTATAGGTTTTAGCACCTTTAGCTTCAAGCTTTGTAGATTCTCCAAAACAAACCGTTTGTGATTTTACAGTTATGGTTGGTAATTGATATACAGTAACGGTAGCCGATGCAGTATTTTGACAAGTATTTGCATCAACACCTGTTACAGTATAGCTTTGAGTACTAGCTGGCAAAAAGCTGTTGTTATTTGCAATTCCTCCATCCCAACTGTATAGAATGGCACCTATAGCATTCAATGTTGCCAATGTTCCTTTACAAACAATAACCGATTGTGCTGAAATAGTTGGCAATGAATGTACTGTTACCTTTGCCATAGCTGTATTTTTACAACCATATCCATCAATTCCAGTTACGGTATAATTTTGAGTTAACGATGGCGTAAATACCAAATCATTAGTTATTCCACCATCCCACAAATAGGTTTTAGCATTTTCACCTTCGAGTTTTGTTGTTTGTCCAAAACAGATTATTACCGATTTAGCCATTACATTAGGCAATTGATGTACATCAACGGTTGCCGATGTTGTATTTTTACATCCATTTCCATCTGTTCCAGTTACATAATATGTTTGCGTTGTTGCTGGAGTTATGGAAGTATTATCGATAATTCCAACACTCCAAACATAGATTGATGCACCATTTCCTTTGAGTTTTACCGATTCACCCAAACATATTTCTTGCGATTGGGCAGTTATGGTTGGTAATGCAAATACGGTTAACTGCGTTTTTGCGGAATTTTTACATCCATTTGCATCGGTTACCGAAACACTATATTCGCCCGATTGCTTAGCAACTATTGTTTGTGATGTTGCATAATTTTGCCACACATAACTTGTATAAGCACCAGCATCAAAAACAAGCTGTTCGTCACTACATATTTTATTATCGGCATCCGACGACGTAATTACTGGTGATGGTAATGGATTTACTTTTATTGAGATAAAATCGGTAGCTTGACAAAGTTTGCTGGTTACCGTTACCTTATATATACCCGAGTTTTTTATTGTGTTAATGAATTTTGAAGAACCATCGCTCCATAAATACGAATCGTAACCCGAGCCGGGACTTATTACAATACTATCGCCCATGCATAATTCTTTATCTGCTCCTAAGTCAACACTAATACTCGATGAAACAGTAATGTGAACAACGTCAGTTCCTGAACATGCATTTTTTGTTACCGTTACCGAATAGTCTTGCGTGTTGGTGGCTTTTATCGATGGACTTGTTTCCGATGTACTCCATAGATATGAATCCATATTGGGTGATGCTGAAATTAATAATACAGAATCAGCACAGAATGATCGGTCAGAACCTAAATCGACTTTTGGATTATCGTTTACGGTAACATTTACCGATGTGCTATTTAAACAATCGTTTGCATCGGTTACGGTTACTGTATATTTTATATTCGACTGAACGTGTGTAATGTCAATGCTTGACGATGTTTGTAAATTTGACCATTCGTACTTTTTGTATAAGCCAGCATCGAGCTTAAGTGTATTTCCAAAACAGATAGTATTATCAACATCGTTTGATGTAATAACTGGAGTTGGCAAAGGATTTATTGTCACCAGAGCTGTTGCTGTATTCTGGCAACCATTTCCATCGATTCCAGTAACGGTATATGTTTGTGTTGCCAATGGTGCAAAAACAGTATTATCTGTTATTCCACCATCCCAAATGTAACTATCAGCACCATTAGCACTAAGTTTTGTCGATTGTCCAATACATATCGTTTGTGATTGTGCAATTATTGTTGGAAGTTGATGTACGGTAACAGTTGCTAAAGAAGTACTCTTACAACCATTTCCATCGGTACCAGTTACATTATATGTTTGCGTTTTTGTAGGTGTGAATAATTGAGCATCGAAAATTCCACCATCCCAAACATAACTATTTGCTCCTTTTCCTTCCAACATTGTGTTTTGTCCAAAACAAAGCGTTTTCGATTGTGCGGTAATTGTTGGAAGTTGATTTACCGTAACAATTGCCGATGTTGTATTTTTACATGTATTACCATCTGTTCCGGTAACAGTATATGTTTGCGTTTGGCTAGGCGTGAATACTTGAGCATTGGTAATTCCACCATCCCAATCATAATGTTGAGCTCCATTTCCACTTAACATTGTGCTTTCTCCAAAACAAACGGTTTTCGATTGAGCAGTTATCGTTGGTAATTGATTAACTGTTATTGTTGCCAAAGTTGTATTTACACAGCCATTTCCATCGGTTCCGGTTACATTGTATGTTTCAGTTTTTGCAGGTGTAAATAATTGTGCATCGACAATTCCACCACTCCAATCATATTTTATTGCTCCATTTCCAATCAGGCTTGTGCTTTCACCAAAACAAAGTGTTTGCGATTGTGCTGTGATTGTTGGCAGTGGATTTACAGTTACCGTTGCAAAAGATGTATTCTTACAGCCATTTCCATCGGTTCCTGTTACATTATATGTTTGCGTTTGGGTAGGTGTAAATAGTTGGGCATCGGTAATTCCACCATCCCACACATAATTTGTTGCTCCTATACCAGTCAAATTTGTAGTTTCACCAAAGCAAATAGTCTGCGATTGTGCTGTAATAGTAGGTAAGGAATTTACCGTTACTTTTGCCGAAGCAGTATTTTTACAGTCATTTCCATCGGTTCCTGTTACAATATATATTTGCGTTTTGGTTGGAACAAAACTACTATTATCGATAATTCCATTCGACCAATTATAGATTAATGCTCCAGTTCCTTTTAATGTTGTTGATTGACCAGCACAAACAGTTTGAGATGTTGTAGTAATCGTAGGCAGTGCATTTACAATAATTTTAACAGTATCGGTTAGATTAACACTCGAAAATTCTGAAAACTCAATATCATCGAGAGCTAAATCATTGCCAGCTTCCTCAGTACTTTGATCATAAATACTAATAATTGCGGTGGTTGCAGAACCCGAATTCCAAGTCGCATAAAATTGTTGCCACGCATATCCTAATAATTTATTGGGTGTAAATGGAGTTCCTATCATAACTCCGTTTATATTAAATCTCATAATTGGTTTTTGACTTATTCCAACAACCCATGCCGAAAATGCATAGTTAGTATTTGGTTTAACCGTTATTGTTCTACTTAAAACATAATTTGTACTAACAGGACCACCATTTATCACCATCATATTTCCTGAACCCGAAGTATGATCGGTAAAAGAACCAAAATTACCAACAACCTTAATTGGATTAATTGTTATTGCATAATGATTTGCTACAGAAACTCCTGCAGCACCAATGTATTGACTATATGGCTGAATACTTGCAGTTGTTGTTCCTTCAAAATCCCCTTCGGGAAATATATTTCCAATAGTTTGCATTGAAGTAGCAACATATTGTGTTGAAGTTTTTGGAGCAGCCTTTGTTGTTTGACTTAATGGATTTGCAATATCGGCAACTGGTGTCCATCCTTGAAATATACCACCAAGCGAAGTTTTTAATTCTACACTATCGCCTTGACAAATTGTTGTTGCAGGAATTTTAACGGTAACAGTTGCTTTACCTGTATTGACACAGCCATTAGCATCTGTTCCTGTAACAGTATAGGTATTCGTTACTAATGGAGAAAAAGCAATATTATCAATAATTCCACCATCCCAAATATAATTTAAAGCACCACTACCTTGCAAAGTAACCGATTGTCCCTTAGCTATTGTTTTTGAAACAGCTGTTACACTTGGTAATGTATGTAAAGTAATAGTTCTTTTACCTAGCACTTGTGTACATACAAAGCCAGCCGACGAATCGCTAACTGTTAATTCATATGTTTTTGTTCCTAAAGGCTTTAATAAGCTCAAACCAGTATTTGTAAGACTAAGATTATCGGTAACATTTTTCCATTTATATGAATAAACTCCTGGACTTGCCGGACTAACAATTTTTGCAGTTAATGCAGTATTATTAATTCCAGCACAATAAATGCTATCGGTAGCTAAATCCCAAACTAAGTCGGGTTGTTGAATTTTGGCAACTTCTACAGTGTTGGGAGAAACAGTAGCAATACAATTCTTATCGCTCAAGTCTGTTATGGAGTAGATTCCCGAGGAAGTGGGAGTAATCGTAAATTGGTTGGTTGAGAGAACTGCAGAAGTTGTTATCGTTTTTCCATCACTCCAGCTAAAAGTAAAAGGCTTTGTACCTAATAAATCGACAACAACAGTTGGTGCCGATGAATTACTGCAGTACGAACCGCCGCCTGAAATTGTATATGAAGGTAATGGATTTGCTGTAATTGTAACACTTGCTGTATATTGGCAAGCAATAGAATTTGGATAATCATGATCTCGAATCATCAATGTATAAACTCCTGGCGATGTTGCCGAAACAGTATACGAATCGGAAAATTCTGTTGCACTTATAGTATTTAATGTTGACTTAACAGAAGTTCCTGTTGTTGGTCCTTTGTACCACAAAAAATCATATTGAGCTCCTGCTTTCGAAGGATGAACTTTTGTTGTTAATTCAGCCGTATTTCCGGGACAAAGTGCTGTAGCCGATGCCGAAATACTAAGTGGTAAATCAGCAGTTGCTAGAGGTGTACATGTTGGACAATTTACGGTTGTTTCAATTGGCAACGAAACCGAAAAATTTTTACAAGTATTAGTTCCATCAAACACCGTTGTTGACGAAAGAATTGCTGCTGTTGCGGCCACAACTCTATAGTAAACTTTATTGCCATTAGTTAAACCTGCGTATGGACCACTAGTAAACGATGGTGTTATGGTATATTTTGTTGTAGTTTGGGCTGCACCCAAAGTTACCCAACTTGAAGCAACTGTTGGAGTTTTACTCCATTGGAATAAATAACTAGGACTTCCACCATAAAAATCGGTTAACAAACTGGTAGGCGAAAATTCCAAATTCAAAGGACTGGTACACACATCGGTATTTTTTGTTAATGATGGAAAATCAGAGAAAATATCTACATTTGGTGGTGCACATGCCATAATTCTAATATCATCGATAACCAAATCATTTCCTGCATTCCAATTTTCACCCGAACTCATTATTTGAAGACGAATTGAGGTATTTCCAGTTAATATAAATGTAGGAACCTGCATTCTAATCCAACCCGTACCTGCTGTTAATGTTGTTAATGGCGATTGTGTTAAAAGTGTTGTGCCAGAAGCATCGTAAATATTCATTTGTAATTTTGGTGGCGAATTGGTATTTGCATTACCAACAAAAGCATCGAAATACAATGTTTTACCTTCGCACAAATTATTTATTACCCTATCGTAAATTAAACCTTTAAATCCTGGAGCTACATTTATAACCAAATAGCCACCATCTTGTTCTTGAGCATGATCTTCGGGAATAGCTCCAAGCCAGTTTGCCACATTTTTAAACATATATGACGACACGGCATAATAGCCATCTTGCACCCCACCCGTTGGTTGATATTGATGTTGTGGAATTATGTAATCGACTGGAGCACGATAAGGAGCATCGGTTGCTGGACGAGTTGTTGTTACTCCAAAAGCATTGGTATAGGTATGAGGAGCAGTAAATCGACCAAAATCATCGAGAAAAATAGTTTCGCGCGAACTTGCTTTGCCTTGCGAATTTTGACAACAGGTAACAGTTGTAATTGCAATAGCTGGTGTTGTCAATCCATCAATTGTAGCACGGTACATTGAGTTCTCAGTTACCTGATTTGTTACACTTTTTGCTGTTGAAATTTTTGTCCAACTTAGACCAGCATCAATTGATTTTTCCCACAAATATGATGTGGCATTATATTCGCGATCGAGAGTCAATAAAGTTTCTTCACCAGTACAAACTTCGGTATTTTGGCTTGATTTGATTTTTGGATTCAAACAACCCGTTACTTGAATGTCGGATATTCCGATTGCCGAACAGCTATTAACATTGTAACCCGACCAAATTTGAAAATCAATAGAATTTTCGGTCGCAGCTAAAGTTCCTGTTACCGTATAAGTATACATTTGCCCCCATCCTGCTGCTTGCGATCCAAAACTTTCTTGAGTCATTCCATTTCCATTTGCATCGGATGGAACTCCAATTTTTATTCCTGTATTGATATATTGATTTGTTAAATGACAGGCCGATTTATACGTTGGTAAATGATATATTTTCACCGAGACTGAATATGCTGAACCAGGTTTTAACCCACCAACTTTGTAACTAAACAATTGTTTATTGGTTCCTGGTTGCATTGTTACAACCAACATATTATCGGTAGTGTCTAGAAAATCGGCACGCAATTTACTTGGATTTGATGTTTCGGCAGCTACAAACTTAGTTCCATCAAAATCGGTTGCATCTGTTGGAAAATCGGCTGGCGATGTCAAATAATTACCCGACGGACCTTGTTGTTCAATTGACTGCAGTTGATTGTAATAATTGGTTTCGTAACCAGCTATTGGATCAAAATGACTTCCACCAACAATCGTTGTACAATTTTGTGAAAAACATGCTTGATGCAACATCATTAAGAATGAAATACCGATAAAACTTAAAATTCGATAAAAACAATTGACTTTCATAACCATGTATTTTATAGTTTTTTCAATAAATTAGGGATTCAAAAAAGGCTGTCATATACATTCATATAGACAGCCTCCTCCTTCCATTTGCACCCTGTTATTAATTTTTACTTTGTTATAGTTTTGGTAATTAATGAACCATCAATCATTGTAATTAGTATTACATAACTTCCCGATGGTAACATTGACAAATTAATTGAAACTGTTTTTGAATCAGTAGAAAGTGCTTCTTCCAAATCACCTTTCATATTAAATATCGAAATATGTGTAATTGCTATTTCTGAACTAACGGTTTCTACATCAACTACTGGTATTGGTCCTACTTTTACTGAATGAGCTACTACCTCAACAACATCTGTTAACTTCGAAGCTTTAAATATTTCAATAGCTTTAAGTAATGTTGCATTTGCTTCATTAATCTGTGTTTGAGTCGATTTTTTATTATTGATAATAACAATAGCATCGCCAATAGCAAGTTCTAAAACATCGCCAGCCGTTTTTGAATATTCGGCTGGAATATTTGCAGCATTAAATGTTGCAGTAGCCAAATCAATAGTTGATTGAAGAGTCTTTATATTAGCTAAAGGATTAACCGATGCCTTGTAAGCAGCAATAGCATTTTGGAGTGCTGTAACTTCCAATGCTACTTCTTGAGCAGTTGCCAAAGTTTTTACGACTATTGTATTTGCATGTGCAATTGCAACTTGTAAAGCACTATAAGCATCGGCTGGATATTCCGTTGGTAATGATCCCACATTATTAAAAGTTGAACTTAACAATAGATTTGCAATATCAATTTGTTGTTGAAGCACATCTTTTGATCCTGATGGATTTTTTGATTTTAAGAAAACATCTATCGCAGTATTTAAATCGCTTGTAGCTTTATCAACTTCAGGTTGTGATACCGTTTTACTTTTCGAAACTGAACTTGCAATTGCAATAGCCGATTCCAATGTAGCTTTAGATGTAGGTAAATATTGACCTGGATCTGAACCTATAATTGAATTTGATAAATCGGTATTAGCTGTATTTATTGCCAATAATAATGAGTTAAAATCAACAATTGTTAGGTTTAAAGTAATATTGCTATCACAACCTGCTTTATTAAGAGTTGATGCATAATACACTCCCGTTTTTGTATAACTTGTGCCTAATAATGTATATGAACCTACCGCAGATACGGTTAAAGAACTAATCGTAGGTATATTAATCGTAAGATTTAAAGTTACAACACTGTCGCATCCAGCTTTTGAGCTATATGTTTTAACGTACGAACCAGATTTTGAATAAGTAGTTCCATCCCACACAAATGAATTACAAGCTTTTTGTGTCAATGTTACATTCGAAACTTGGTTTATTGTTAAAATGAGCGACACAACACTATCAAGTCCAGCATTTGTTTTAAATGTATGAGTATATGTTCCACTTGAAGTATATAAAATTCCATTATACAAGTAACTGGTACATGCCGATTGTGTTATTACAGTTCCTTGGGGTTTTGTAATTGTTACATGCAATGTGATTAAACTATCGCATCCAGCTTTATTGGTAGTTGTTTGTGTATAATTGCCCGATACTGTATATATTTTACCTAACAAAACATAGCTACCAACTGCAGTTGTTGTAATAGTACTAGTTGTTGTTTGATTAATTGTTAGTTTGAGAGTTACCGTACTATCGCATCCTACTGCATTTTTAAATACGGCGTAATATGTTCCACTTGTTGAATATGTTTTCGCATTAAACACATAGCTTCCACAAGCTGATGTAGTAATTGTACTAAATGTTGGTTTTTTAATAGTAAGGTGTAAAATAGTATCTTTTGGACTCACACCTAAAGTAAATGTTCCACTTGTAGTATACGTTTTACCATTAAATACAATGCTTGAACAAGCGCTTACAACGGTATCAACGGTATTAACTGTTGTACATTTTGCAGCTTTCGGATCAATAATTGCTGTAACTGGAGTTCTAGCACATACATTGCCCGCAATAACTTTCCAATCGTAAAATAATCCATACCATGTACTTTGCCAAGTTGCATTGTTAGTAAATGAAATATAATCGGGATATGAATAAGGGAATGTTGCTGAACCAGCAGCTTCGAAACTTAACATGGCTGTTGAACCTGCTGCATCAATAATATAATCGCCAGGAGCAATAGCAAAACCTAATGCTATTGTTTGTTTTCCAGTTGCTAATCCTGTTACCGTTTTTGTATGAATAGTTGTAGCACCTTGTTTTAAATTTATAGTAACATCACCAGCTGTATTAACATACACAGCAATACTACTTAAAGTTAACGTTTTTGAAACAGTTACTTGGTTTATTTTATCTTGACCAGTAAAATCGGCTCCACCAACCGACCAAATATTTGCAGCTCCAACAGTTTGATCAGCTTTTCCTAAAGAAACACTAACGCCTCCTGGATCTTCAACATAAAATGTTTTATTTGCCACAATTGAAGGACTATATATTGATTTTGCCGATGCAAGAGGAGTTCCTCCTGTAGCAACATCAAACCAATTATATAAACCGCCAACAGCTGAAAGAGTTGCTAATCCAGCAGAACAAATTGTGTCAGCATTAACCGTTAATAATTTTGATGTAACAACAATAGCATCTGAAACTGAAGTACAATTAGCTGCACTTACCGTTACCGAATAAGTTCCTGATTTAGTTACTGCAATTGTTTGAGTACTTGCTCCATTACTCCACAAAAACTTAGCAGCTGTACCATTGGCACTTCCTGCATCAAGAGTTTGTATTGCAGGATTACAAAGTTCCTTATCTGCACCCAGATTAACAGTTAATGTTCCATTTACAACTACATTATCGCTTGTTTTACAGCCCAAAGAATCAACATTAACACTATATGTTCCTGCTTGTGTTATTGTAAGATTTGCGGTTATTTGATTCGGAATAACTACATTATCTTTATACCATGTAAAAGTTTTATTGGTCGTATTTGTTATCGATGAATTTAATTTTATTGATGTTTGACCACAAATAGATTGATCGACACCAAGGTTGGGTTTTGTACATAAAGGTACAGGTGTCTCTACTAAATCGGCATGTGTAAGAGTTTCGAAAAAGATATTCCAATTTGAAGGTGATATTGTATTTCCTTGTTTTGGATTTTTTCGGATAAGTTGAAGACACTTTTCAGTTTCAGGCAATGCAAGTCCTTTTCTATTATGATAATGATTGTAGGCAATTTCTAAAATGTCGCTCAAATCTTGAGGATCGCCACCAGTTGTCGATAAAGTTACATTATCGGTACAAGTTCCCTGCATTGTTCCGCTAGTAAGTTGCTTTGCTAAAAGTTCCATTGTAGCTGTGTAGCGTGCAGTATTTTCTGTCCAAACATCTACACCTTGATGCCATGCTATTTCAGCAGCATGAAATGCAGCAGCAGAACCATATTGAGCATGATGATCGTTATCGCGACAGGTTTCTTGTGTCAACCCATCAACAAATAACTTTGGTGCATACCAGTTTCCAGGATATGTACTTCCAGCAATACTGCGGGTTGCAGGAGCATCGGTTGATAAATAAAAATATGCAGGATTTCTTGCTTTCAAGCGACTTACAGCTAAATTTAATTCCGTTTCATCTTCATTAAAAACAGCCATACTAAACATTGCTTCAATTTGAGTTAGGTCATTATTCCCATTCCAAGTACTCATTTGATTTAATGCTGGATAAAATTTTGTCTTAAACATATTAATAACTAATGTTCTATCGGCATCTGTCCATGCACTATAATTTCTCATTAATTCAGCTGCAGGCCCTAAAAGCGATCCCATCCAAGCTGCATCTAATTGTGCTTGATTACCATTACCTGGTGCTGGAGGTACGTAACCGGTAAATGTTGTTGCCCATACTTTTAGCATCGCAATAGCACGATTGGCATACATCACATTATCGGAATACCACCATGCAAGTGCATTTGCATAAATCGTTTTTGAAAAATCACGTTGACCATTTTCATCACCAGGAACAGTTGTTACATTACTCGCTGTAGCAATACTCAACATTTGAGTATAAGCAGTAGACCATGGTTGCTCTCCTGCTTTAATCTTTTCTTTTACAAAATCAAGTTCTACCTTACTGCTAATTGCCCCAGGGTGAACAAATACTTTTTGTGCCGATACGGTATATACGCCGGCAAATAGTAGCACTCCAATAATCGTGAAGAACACAAGATTTAAAACAACATTTTTCATAATCATACTTTTAATAATGTAAAGTAATAGGTATAATGATTTTATAGATTGAACCGATATTGAAACAAAAAGAAAAATTACCGTATAAGCCACTATAAAATCCATTATCAAAATTAGGCTCAAAACTCAAATTCATTGTCGACTTAAGAAACCTATGAGTATTAAGAATGATACTTCGAAAGTGATAAAAGAAACATCATAATGGCAAAAAAGAAACATTTTCAACAATTTCAACAAAAACAGTAATATTCTGATTTTAAAAGCTCTAAATTTGAAATTAATTGGTAAGGCGGATCATTATTTAGGTATTTATTAAATGGAGATTGGTGATGAGAAAAAGTATATTTTGGCTATTTATTTACTGTTTTATATCGCTTGATTCTTTTACGCAAGAACGCTTTTTCAACGTTCTAAAAAAGGAAGATTACTCGTCTATTGATGGATTAGTAAATAGCATTTTCAGAGATAGCGATGGATATTTATGGATAGGCTACTCTGCAGTTTTGGTTCGCTATGATGGAAGTTCGTTCAAAAATTTTAGTAACAACAAATCAGATAGCACCACTCTTTCCCAAACCGACATCGAATCGATTTACGAAGATAAACAAGGTCGATTATGGTTTTGCTCAAAAGATGGATTAAACCTTTATAACAAAGAAACGCAATCGTTCAAACGCATTTATCCGTATAAAAACGAAAAGAGTGTTAAAAACCGAATAAAAGATATTTGTCAGTTAAATGACAGTATCTATTTCATTGCCAGTTATGGCGGTGGTTTATGCCGATACAACAGAATAACAGACTCTTTTAGCTATTTCACTCATAGTAATTCGCCTACATCAATTCCCAGTAATATTATCAATACCGTTTTCATAGACAGTAAAAAGCAATTATGGGTTGGCACCGAAGCTGGTGGTTTATCGCGTTTCGATTTTAAAACGAATACATTTAAAAATTACCTTCCAAACAGCAATAATATTCACTCTTTAAGCGACAATACGGTTAGTTCGATTGTTGAAGATAAACGAGGTATTTTTTGGATTGGAACATGGCATGGAGGAATGAATAGTTTCAATCCCAAAACTGAACAATTTAACTGTTTTGCAAATCTTTTCCCTTCGAAAACAATCAGAACGATTATCAAAGGTTCCGGCGATGAACTTTGGTTAGCAACCTATAAAGGTATAGTCCGATTTAATTCACTAAATCACCAATTTACACTTTTTTTACACGATCCTTTCGATCCTCAAAGCCTGCATTACGATGTAAACTGGTCGCTATGTTACGACCGCGAAAATATTTTATGGGTCGGATCATGGGGTAAAGGAGTTTGCTATTCTCCACAAACAAGTCAAGCATTTACAACACCCGAAAAATGGAACGTTAAATATCGCGAGACATTGGTAAATGCTATGCAACTTGATGGTACAAAACTTTGGTTTGGTTCAGAAAACGCAGGAATATTTATTTGGGATTTTAAACAAAAAACTATTACTGATTTTGCATTCAATAAAGAATTAACTGGTCAAATAGTTTCGAGTTTAAAAAAAGACATGTTTGGTAATTTTTGGATTGGAACAAATGTTGGTCTTTACCAATTACATAATAACAAGTTATCGTTTGTATCGAAATCGCAAGGGAATAACATAAAATGTATAACTGATGATGGCAAAGGTGGTTATTACTCTGGTGGTTTCAACACGGGTTTAATCTATTTCAAACCATCGAGCATAGATAAAGATTTTGAAATAATAAAAGCCGACAAAAAAAACAGATTACCATCGAATATTATTTGGAATGTTTTTACCGATAATAAAAAAAGAATTTGGGTGCTTACTTCACAAGGAGTTGGAATGTGGAACGATAAAAACAGAAAATTCACATTACTCCTTAACGATGAAAACAGTTTTGCTATTAACCAAGATCAAGACAATAAAATATGGTGCGGTAACTGTTTGGGACAACTATTTTATTTTGACGAAAAACTACAAAAAACAACATTATTCCATACGTTCAAAGAAGAAGCATATCATATAACATCCATTCATTTTTCCGATAAATACATTTGGATTACAACCTTAAACGGACTTATAAGACTCGATAAACAAACAAAACAATCAAGACAGTTTTCTGTGGCTAATGGACTTCCATCAAATTATTTTACCAATGCAACGCAAGCTTTACCCAATGGAGATATAATTCTAGGTACTGCAAATGGACCAATCATATTAACACCTAAAAACCTTGATAAAAACACATTTAAAGCCAATTTATTAATTACTAATATTGAAGTATTAGGTCAAAACAAATTATTCAAAAATAATCATCTAATTCTAAACTATTCCGAGAATAAAATAACCATACATTTTGCTGCTTTAACATTAATGGCCAAGGGTGTTATCAGCTATAAATACAAAATGATTGGCTTCGATAAAGATGACGTTACAACAACCGAACGAAAAGCTGTTTACACAAACCTACAACCTGGCAAATATACCTTTCGAATCGATTACAGTAGTTCTGACAATACATTTGAGAAGAAACCAACAATACTTATTATCGAAATTTTAGCACCATGGTGGGCTACATGGTGGTTCAGAACCATAGCATTTATTCTTATTATTTCATTTGTAGTATTACTATTCTACCTTCGATTAAAAAACATTAAACACCGTAATAAAATACTGCAAAAATTAGTAGATAAAAGAACTACCGAACTTAAAAAATCGAATGAAACCCTTAATGAACAAAACGATACATTAAATCAACGAACAATTGAACTCGAAAGGTTAAATGAAACTAAAAACAAACTTTTCTCAATAATTGGTCACGATTTAAAGAATCCAATGAGTGTCATAATCAATTACACCGACCTTCTTGACGATTCGTTTGACAAGTACAATATTCAAAAAGTAAAGGAATTTATTTCGAATATTGGTAGTGCATCGCGAAATGCATTTCAATTGCTAAACAATCTTTTAGACTGGGCTCGTTCACAACAAGATTCCGTTTATATAAAAACCGAAGCAGTAGATATTTCATCAATATTTAATGAGATAATTACATTAAATACTGAACATTTAAAAACAAAAAACATTGTTATTTCTGTTACGAACAATGCAACTCTCAATCCCCTAACCGACAGAAATATTTTACAAACCTGCTTGCGTAATATTATATCAAATGCAATAAAATACTCAAACATCAATTCTATAATCAGCATTTCAGTAGATAATCTAACAGATTCTTCAATAACCGTTCGAATTAAAGATAAAGGAATAGGAATGTCTGATGAAAGGCTTGCTGTATTATTTTCGATTAAAAAGAAATCGCAAGAAGGTACAGCACAAGAAAAAGGTACTGGTTTGGGACTTATTATTGTAAAAGATTTTGTTACAATGATGAATGGAAATATAAGCGTTGAAAGTTCCGAAAATATTGGGACAACGGTTATTCTTGAATTGCCAGCAACAACTGAAATTGCAGTTCAAACTATCATAAAAGAAACATCTATTACAAACATTACTAAAGACGAAAAATCTATAGAACTAAGCGACGATAGTATTAGATATTTAAAAGGGAAACAAATTTTAATTATCGACGATGATCCACTGTTACGAACAAGCCTAAAAGAAGTAATTGCTCAATATGCCAATGTTCATGAAGCTTGCGATGCCCATTTAGGACTTGAAATGATAACGCAGTTACAACCCGATTTAATTATTTGCGATGTCGAAATGCCTGGTATGTCGGGCTTAGAACTTTGTGATCTTGTTAAGAAAAATATTGCTGTCAGTCATATTCCGTTTATTCTTCTTACGGCCCTAGATTCGAACCTAGATACAATTTCGGGTTTACTTGCTGGAGCCGATGAATATTTAACAAAACCATTTAATCGCGAAGTGCTGCTTCTTAAAATTCAATATGTTCTAAAGCTAAGAGTACAACTGCAAAACCAATTTAAAGTTAACGAAGCGGTTCAAGTTGTAGCAGGCAGTGTTAGTTCAGTTGACGAACGTTTACTCCAAAAAACTATAGATATAATTCAAGAAAACATTCGAAATTCGGAATTCTCGGTCGAAGATTTAAGTAAAACTATTGGTATCAGTCGCATCCATTTAAACAGAAAAATGAATGCATTAGTAAATATGACAACCAACGATTTCATCAGCATGATTCGTTTAAAGAAAGCCGCCGAATTACTTAAAACAGGAAAACTTACAATTTCCGAAGTTGCTTACGATACCGGTTTTAACGACCCTCGATATTTTAGCAAATGCTTTAAAGAATTCTTTGGCAAAACACCTACCGAATGGAAAGAATAATCTAGGTTATTTACAAAAAAAATAGAGACGCACTTTCGCACGTCTCTATTTAATCATTTATGAAATTCAATTACGAAAATAAGCTAACATCTAACTTATGATCGATAGCCGAAAAGAATTGTCCATTTGCACCTTCATTTTCAACCAATGCAGGAGCTAAAGCACCTGGAAGAACAGCATCAACAGCATGATCGGCATTTGGTCCACCTAAATCGGTACGTAACCATCCTGGATCAAGCGTATTGATTCTAACTCCAGTTCCTTTTAACTTAAAAGCAATATCATCGGTAAGTTTATTAACCGCCCATTTCGATGCACCATAAGGAGCAAGTTCTGGTTGATCGGCAATACCCGATGTAAGATTAATAACACGACCAAAGCCATTATCGATCATAGCTGGAATAAATGCTGCACATAAGCTATACATAGCACATACATTTACTCGCATGCTATTCAACCAATCTTCCCAAGTGTGATTCCAAAAATCGACACGATAAGGCGACATAATAGCTGCATTATTATATAAAATATCAATGTTAATTTTCAATGCTTTCACTTGATTTATCAAATCGTTTACTTTCGATTCATCTGAAAGTTCTCCATATACACAATATGTTTTTACATTAAAGTCTTTCAACAATTCAATCGTTTTATTGCAGCTTTCTGCTGTACGACCATGAACTATAATATTGCAACCAAGCTTAGCTAAACCTTGAGCAATTTGTTGTCCTACCCCACGACTCGACCCTGTAATAAGAGCATTTTTTCCTTTTAAATCTATCATACTATTTTTATTAATTATGTTTTTAAATGTTATTTACAATTTATGTTAATACTTAAAATGCTTCGACAAGCTCAGCATGACGTTGACAATACAATTACCTATCAACAAACTAATGACAACGTTACGTCACCAGTTGTCACCCTGAGCCCGTCGAAGGGCTTTTTAAAATTATTCTTATTTATGAAAACGAAATATTCGCATTTTTAAGAGCCTTTATAACAATTTCAATATCGCTCGTACCACGAAAACCACTAAACCCAATCGACAATTTTGTTCCATCGCTCAAAGAAATTGGTTGTCCACCTTCCCACCCAATCATATCGGGCATGTTAATACCAAATTTGTAGAAATCAATTTGATCGGTAAAAACTAATTTTTCAAATTCAAGGGTTTTTATTCCAGTAATCCACACCTGACTTGCCTTAGTCCATGCAATTTTATATGAATCACGCAAACGTATTTTGTTTTCACCAAACAAGCGGCCATAAATTTGTCCACACTCATCGATAATACAAACCGATGCTACTCCATTTGAAATCGAAAAGTCATCAGGATTTGCCATATACGAAGGTACTAAATCCTCAATACTGTCAAGGATGTTATCGATTAATAAAACTAATTCTTTGCATTCCATAATTGTATATTTTTATTCCACAAAGGAATGATATTTTCGAAAAAGCCTATGATGAAAAATTAATCAGAAATGTAGTAAAATTGAAACTAAAATCTTTTTTAAGCATTTTTACAAAAAACTTAGATATTTAGAAGCAAAATACATCTTTTCTATAAAAATTTAAGAAAACAAGCCATAAAACAATAAAAAACAATAACTAAAGGCAATTTTAAATTGATATTTACTTCAAATCATTAAAAAAAACCATTGAAAAACGACATAATATATTTAGTTTTGTGAAAACGATATAGGAATCTATAACAAGCATAATGTACTATTTGTTACGAATATAAAACGCAACAAATATTTTTAAATTTAGTATATAGATTCAAAGTTAAATTCATGGGGCTAGTCAATTAGTATTTAAGGCGATAAAAACTATTAAAACTATTTAGAATATGAAAAACGATTACTTTAACAAATATTTTTTAAAGCAAGGATTTGATGATAATCTACATTCAAATCTACTTGGTCCAGTTATTACAATTAATCGCGATTTCGGATGCTATTCTAGTAGAATTGCAGATATGCTTTCCGATAAACTTAATGAAATATCAACTGCTGGTCAACCTTGGCGTTGGTTAAGTAACGAAATTTTAACCGAAGCAGCTCACAGTTTAGAAGTTGATCCTTCACAAATTTCGCACATTTTTGGTGCTGAAGAAAAGCCTTTTATTCATGATATAATCGAATCGTTATCGTCAAAAAAATATGTTTGCGACGCTAATATTAAGAAAACGATTGTTCGTGTAGTTCGCAAATATGCTGAAAAAGGAAACGTTATTATTGTAGGACGTGCTGGTTGCGTTATTACTAGTAATATTGACAGAGCATTACATGTTAAATTTATTGCACCAATAGATTGGCGAGTAAAATGTATTCAAGAAAGACTACAACTTTCGGAAGCTGAAGCACTAAAGAAAGTAAACGAAGTTGATGAAAGACGTAGAGTTTTCTTAAGCTTTTATGGTGGCGATAAACCCGATGGCGATTTATATGATTTAGTTTATAATCGTGCCAAAATGAGCGAAGAAGAAATTGTAGATAATATTGTTAATACGGTTAAATACCGCAATCTTCTATAATAGGAATATAGATATATTTAATTCTGTAGAGACGCTCAATTGAGCGTCTCTTTTTTTTCTATTTCTTTTTCAAGAAATACCCCTTTCCAGGATCAATAGTTAAGAGGCTGTTTGATGTTCCACTAGGAATATAAAATCCAGTAAAATTTTTAATGAGTGAAACATTAGAAATACCCGTTCCAAGAGCCGAAGCTATTGCTGTTGCCGATTGATAAGGACAACCCGTTAAATTCCAACCTGTTTTTAATGACGAAATGGAATAATTAGTTGGTAAATTAATTGTATTGCCTGTTAAAGTAAGTGTTCCAGCTACATTTGCATTTACAAAATATCCTTGTCCCGAGCTTATTTTCGTTAAGCTATTGAAAATAGTATTTTGCCCTTTTCGCCAAAAGGCATCCATTGTTTTTATCTCTTGTATATCTATATTTTTAAAAAGTGTAGCAATTGAACTATCGGCAACGGTAATATTTGTAGATATAAGATTCCAACCTTTAACTAAAGAAATTGTTTGTGTAATATTTTCAACATAATCAATAACGACAGTACTTAATGAACGTGCAGGAAGTGACAAATGATTTTTAGCATTTATTCCTGCAACTTTTTGAAAATAGCTAGCATCAATACTTTGGTATACAGCTGACGAACTAATCGTTTTACCAACATTAACAGCAAAGTCGACTGTAATATTTGCACGATTAATTATTACCATTGTAATCTGATTTTTGTTTGGATTTTTATATGCAGATACAGCAAGTTCGGTATTTGTATTTGTTACATCAATACGGGTATAACCTTTATCAATAAATTTTGCAAAATGTTTTAGTACATAATAGTTTGGTTTAATTGTAAATGTACCCGAATTTGTTAAAGCAATAGCTGTTTCAGTATTGTCTTGCCATGCCAGTTCCCAGTGTATATAAGCCGAAGCATTAGCTTTTGTAACCGTTTGATGAATCATCAATGCAGTATTAAACCAATCATACCCACTAAACTCGGTCATAAAATTAGGTTTATCGGTATAGCCATTTTTAACTACATCTAATGAATTGGCTGTAGCTGTCGACATAATTGTAGTTTCGTTAATACCTCCAAAATTATATAGGTGATAAGCATACGCATATAAACCAGTTTTCCCTTTCATGGGAGATGTATAGCTTGTATAAGTGTTAGCATTACTTAAATCGGCATCGGTTCCAATATTTTCAACTTCTGGACCAATAAATTTAGGGAAAGTACTTTGCTTCGAAATGCGATTATAAACACTATCGAAAGCTGTTGGATAACTAGCATAATCGGTTGTTTCAGCAGGACGAAACTCGCATGTTTCCCAACCTGCATTTTGAAAACCTGGTTCGTTTTGAATACTTACATAATCGGGTGAAAAGCCTGCTGTTTTGTATGCAGCTAATACATCTTGCCAATAGCGTGCATATTCACTATACATAAACACATTATTATTCTTTTTTAATCCACCTTGATAGATATTGCCATTACTTTTCATATCGGCAGGTGGTGTCCATGAACACATTAATACATCAACATTTGGATTATTTAACTTAGCCCTTTTAGCAAATTCAATAGCATTATCAAATCCATTTTTACGTGACGTAGGTAAACTTGTAATTGAATTGTTTAAAGGATAGTTTGTTAAATAATTATCGGGATAAAAATTATTCATAACACGCAAAATATCAATCCCAAGCGAATCGAAAGCTATTTTATAAAAGTCTTCTTGTGCTTGAGTATTGCCATATTTAATCCAATCGCTATACCACGTAAGTGCTCCACCAAATCCCTCCATTGTTTGATAAACTTTTGAAAGAGAAACAACAGCCGAATCTATTGGACTTGAAACCACGGCCGCTGTGGGAATAATAGAAATTTCATCGAGATAAAAAGTTCCAACAGTTGGATACTGTAATTTCATTTCTAAAGCACTAGCTCCAGCAGTAAAAGTCCAAGAATATTGAGTATACGTTGTTGTTAGTGGAAAGCTTTGTGATTGATACGTTGATCCTACTTGTTGAACAATATTGAACGATTGACCTGCTACAGCCGATTTTGCCCAGAAAGTCATGGTATAACTTGTTCCACTCACCGCTCCCCAAGCTCCATATATACTTTGGATATCCCAAGCATTTGTTCCTGCAGTAGTTACTGCAACGTTCAATGAATTTGTACCCGAATAAGCATTAGTTCCTGTTGCTAATGAATAGGTAGCAGCACCACTTCCAACCAAATTATTCCAACCAGTTACTCCCGATTCAAAATTACCATTAGTAATCATATTTTGAGCAAACAAATGAACTGGTAATAATAAGATGGAAACTATAATAATATTAAAAAAATATTGCTTCATAGAACTTTAATATTTCGAATGATTTACAACAAATCTATAAAATATATAACAGATAAAACATTCTAATTAATACAAATACATAAATATTAAAGAAACAATGTTCACTCTCTATTTTCCAAAACAATGCGTTCTACACTTTTATCAAAAGGAAAAACAAAGGCCTCATCGTAACCTATTTCTTTAAAACTCTTTTGAATGAAATAATCGCTTGAAGTAGCAATTATTTTTGACGATTCATTCGCATTTTTTATTCGTTCGATAAGTTCTGAACCCTTGCAATCGGGTAAATGATGATCGAGAAAGACATACTCGTAATTATTACTTTCCAACATATCGAGTGCTTCGGCACCTGTTTCGGCAACCTCAATTGATGAAAAATATTTCGACATATATTTCTGTATCATTTTTATTTTCAACGCACTATCATCAACAATTATTACAGACATATATATCAGTTTTTAGTTCATTTATTTTGAATTTGTTTATATTTTAATTTTTAACATATTTTAAAAGAAATACTTTGATAAGTTCAGAATGACATCAATTAAATTAGCATTCAATCTGAACTTACAAAAGCTTTTAAATACTATTTAGACTTCACAAAATATCCTTTTCCAGGTTCGATATTCTGTAGAGTTCCAGTTCCACCAGTTTGCCAGAATATATCAAGATTTTTTATCGTAGTTAGATTTGCTGTTGTGAAAGCTGTAGTAATTGGTGTTGCCAATTGATATGAACAACCTACCATTTGCCATCCTGTTTTTAAGGTACCAACACCAGGAGTTAATGCAGTTCCAGTTAATGAAATTGAACCAGCAGCTTTCATATTTACAAGATATGCAGCTCCATCGTTTAATGTTTTAACAGAATTAAAAATGGCATTTTGTCCATTACGCCAAAAATTATCGGCATTTTTAATTTCTACAACATTTGTTAATACCGATTTGAAAATAGTTTCAACGGTTTTATCGGTTGGCGAAACATTGAACGAAATTAAATTCCATCCTGCTTTAAGTGCAATTGTTTGTGTTAACGATGCATTAACAACAGTAATTGTGATAGTTGAAGATGTTGTACTTCCACCACTATTATCGGTTGCTATTGCTTTAATTATATAAGTACCTGCTGCCACAGCTGTCCAAGTATATGTATATGGCGATGCATTATCGGAGTTTAACAATGTTGTTCCATTATAAAATTCGACTTTTGAAATTGTACCATCGGCATCGGTTGCTGTAGCAGTAATAGTTATTGAAGCAGGTGCATTAAACGATGCATTGTTAGCTGGTGCTGAAATGCTAACTGTTGGCAATACATTAACAATTGTACCTGTTTCCCAATAACCTAAATCGGGCTTTGTTCCATTGTAAGGTAATCCGACATTCGTTCCTGCATCGATTATTGCACTTCCTGTTTTGGGATGCATAAATGTTACATCGGGTAAACTTCCATCAACTTTTCGATGTCCCGAGATACCTGTTGTATCAATTGAAACATAATCGGTACTTGCTGTAGAAAAATTATTGGTTGCTTGAATTGTTCCTGACTTAAATGATGTTCCTGTAGTGCCAAGAGCAACGCAGTTTTTTACAGTAAATACACTCGACGCATTATATGTAACACCAGAACTATTTAGATTATAATCATTGGCTGTGTTTTTAAATGACGAA
>Ga0302296_1000527_pt1 | contig 31836 bp, 23 predicted proteins | sample III_Fen_N3_1_FD_194546 | JGI IMG/M metagenome (GOLD analysis project Ga0302296, IMG submission 194546) | Peat permafrost microbial communities from Stordalen Mire near Abisko, Sweden - III_Fen_N3_1 | ecosystem: Environmental > Terrestrial > Soil > Wetlands > Permafrost | place: Sweden: Abisko...
AAAACCGATAGTGATCCTTTTTTCAACTGCAGTTCCATTGTCAACAACAAAAACTGATTTTCCTCGCTGGTTTGAAACAATGATGTCTTTTGGAATTACAATTACTCCTTCATGACGGTCAAGTACAATGTCGGCTTTGGCAAACATTCCCGGACGAAGTTTTAAAGAAGGGTTGTTGACAGAAATTACTCCTTTAAAAGTACGAGTTGCACTACTAACTGCGGGCGATAGCTCTTTTATAATTCCTTGTAGAGTATCGTTCGGAAGTGTGTAATTCATTATTTTTACAGGTTGGTCAAGATGAACATCGTTAATGTATTTTTCGGGAAGATTAACTTCAATAGTCATTATACTATAATCCATAAGGCTTACTGCTGTTGCACCAGAGGAAACCTGTGTCCCATTTGTAACATAGGTAAGATCGGTGATAACCCCTTTAAATGGAACTTTAATCTCCATTTTTGCCAATTGCAAATTAGCCTTATCCAAGTCCGACTTGGCATTGGTGTAACTTACTTCGCTATTTCTTAGGTCAAGAAGAGTAACACCACCTTTTTCATAGAGCGATTGTTGTTTTACTTTGTTCTGTTCGGCAATTTCAAGATTTAGTTTTTTGCTTTCAAGGCCAATTCCAAGCACGTATTCAGCATCATCCAATTCAATTATTGCCTGACCACTTTCGACAATGTCACCCAATGCAAATGGACGGCGAGTTTTGGGATTGATTAAAAGCTTATACTTACCAGCCAATTGGGTGTTGAGAGTCGTGATCTTGGTAGCGTTAAGAGTACCAGTTGTGTTAATGATCTTTTCGATCGACGAAGGTTTTACATCTTCCACCGTTACAGGTACAGCTACTTCAGTTGTTGTTGTGGTGGGTTGATTGCTGCAGGAAGTTGCTATTCCAACCATTGCAAATAGGGCGAAAATTTGATAGAATGATTTCATATTAGGATTTATTTTTATTTTTTCAGGTTGATTATTTTTTCAGGAATTACTGATTCATTTTTTTCAAAATCATATAGTGATTGAATTTTCAGATTAAGCAATTCTATTTTGTAATCAATTAAAGACTGAGCATATGTCATTTTTTTGCTTGAGAGCTGAGTCTGATAAAGGTTCATGTCCATACTGGTCAAATCGCCGTTTTTATATTTTTCTTGGTTGATTTCATAGGTTCTCTGAGAGTTTTCCTCATTCTGTTTAGCTATGTCAATTTGGTTAACAAGATTTTGTAGACTGCGGCAACTTTGTCGGATGTCGAGCGTTATTTGAATCTCCTGATTTGACAGATTAAGTTTTGCGGTTTCAATAGAAGCTTGTTGCGCTGCAATTCTGGCTTTCTTTTCGCCCCAATCGTAAAGAGGGATATTAAATGAAACTGAAACTTTTGGGTTGCTGGTAGGAGTTTTATAAATATCAGTTAAAAGACCGTTAGTGCCTATAATTCCGACTGAAAGATCCAGGCTCCCTTTAAACTCGTTAAGCGCTCTGGTTTGTATCATCGTAAATTGAGCTGACTCTATACTTATCTGACGTTGACGAAGTTCCATTCTTGATTTTTGTCCATATTCGATGGCTTTGGCCATATCAACGGTAACAGGAGCGAAGTTTACATCGGCCATAACGGTTATTTCCTCATTAATATCCATCCCGAGGTACTGTTTAAACTGATCTTTCGTATTGTCGAGGCTCACCTGATTGTTTTGAACAGTCGATTTTGCAGTTGCAAGATTCACTTCTGCCTGGTATAATTCTTCCTTTGCAGCGAGTCCGGCATCTACTTTATTTTGAGTGAGCTCATAGGTTTTTTGGGTATTTTCAAGTTCTGCTTTTGAAATACTCAGCTGCATTTGCGCAAAATAAACGTTATAGAACATCTGGGTAACCTGTTTCTCCAAGTTTAGCTTCTGCATGGCATAGTTCAGCTCAGCATTTTCCAAATCGTTCTGAAGCGATTTTAAGTTTAGTTTGGTTCTGTTGTAAGTAAATAATGGCTGACTTAAACTAAGGTACAGGTTATTACTGAAAGATTTATTCTGAACATTACCGGCAGATTCACTTTTGTTGTTTTGCCATCCAAACCTGTTATTCAAACTAATGGTACCATCGGTTGGCAGAATAGGCTGTGAAATGGTGAAGGTACCAAACGACTGGGTAGATTCACTGGTGTTCCAAACCGATTGGAAATCCTGGAACGAGCGACTTTTGCTGTAGCTGAAAGGGGTCAAATTGAGTGAAAACGATGACTTTAAAGCTGCATTTTGTGCCTTAAGTGTTTGTTCAGACCTTTCCAGATTTAACAGTGTAGCCTTGATACTAGGACTGTTTGCGTTTGCAGTCTCGAGTGCATTGTTCAGCGTGAGTATTTGCTGTGCGTTTGCCAAAAGAAAAAACTGACACAAAGCTACGATCAGTAATCCTCTTTGAATGATTCTTTTGTAAAACATAGATATAAAGTTTTAATTAGTTTCTGATTTTAATTTATTATTGGATCAAGTTTCATTGTTTGACTAATTTAATTGCGTCGGCCACAACCACTTGAGCTTCTGATTTATTACTTAATTCAATTTTTACTGTATCGCCGGTAAAATAATATGTTCCAAGATTGTTCCAACCCTCGTCAGCTGTCTGAAGGTTGACTGTCATCTGTTCTTTTTCATTGTTATGGTAGATGGTATAAATATATTCTCCGGTTGTTTCATTTCCATGACCTTGACCACCGCCACCTTGACCACCTTGACCACCGCCACCTTGACCACCGCCACCTTGGCCTCCGCCGCCGCCGCCTTGACGCTGTGGTCCACCGCCACCACCGCCGCGTTGTCCACCGCCACGGATCCTGGCCAGGTAAGTGTATACTTCATAACTACCTCCTGCAGGAATTGCAATTTTCCAGGTAGCTTTCTTACTTCCATCGCCGGATTTAATGAAATGAGCTGATCTGATATATCTTCCAAAGAAAGAACTGTTGGTGGTTGATTTCCATGATCTGGGTGCCCGATAGGTGTTATATGCTACGAAGCGTTCCTTGTCTACATCATCCGTCAGTAAAACTCTTTGTAGTAAACTGTAGTTAGGCGTTTCCGTAAACCTGAAAGTAGGATCTTCATCGTCTGAAATGTATTCGTTATTTTCCGCTAAACGTACAGGAACATCTGATATTTGTTCACCTTCATAAGGAATCGCTTTGTTATCTTCCTTAATATTATTCATTAGAGGAATATTAAGTACGGCTGGAATATTTTTCGATGTTAATGTATTAATAGTAATGTTGAATGGAGTTCCTTCAAGCAAATAACTTACTTCCTTGGTCTGGTGACCTTCCAGATATAGTAATTTGCTAATATTATCAACATTGTTGGCGCCAGCTGAACGTCCGAAGCCGCCTCCTCCAAATCCAAGTCTGAATTGCGAAAGAATAATTCCTTCCGTTGATTCAGTATTTGTAACCTTAAATTTCACCATTGTTTTTTGACGATCACCATCAAGTAGACTTACAGCGTTTACTGGTCCAATCAGATAACCGGGCAGCTCTTTGCTTTTGAACCATTTATCCATAAACGGAAGCAAATCGGTATTAAATTTTTGGTTAATCCCTATGCTGAAATCCTCAATGGTTCCTGAACTGAACTTGATGCCTTTAAGATAGTTATACATGAAGTCAGTAAAGGCATCATCTCCAGCTTTACGTTTTACAATTGAAAATAAAGTTTGACCTTTTAGCTGAACGATATTGTCGATGATTTGTACTTTATCAGGATCATTTAACAATTCATCAAATGAATTATCGAGTAAAGCAAGGTTGGCCTGTTCATCTTCTGTCATCCCCTGCGCACCGCCCATCATGAAGTTCATTCCACCACCTGAACTTGAAGATTGCTTCAGGTAAGATTCAAAAATACGGTCGGCTATTGGCCATTTTTCTGATTGAACGAAATAGGCGTAGTTGTAGAATAAAGGGTAGAAATATAAAACATTAGCCTTTGCTACGGCCGGAACCATACTCGTCATATTAAAGTTGGGTCGCGCTGTCTCTTGGGTAAAAGTGGACAAGAAGCCCGTAAGGGCCATAATTTTTTTCTGTTCAGGAGTAGTTTCTGCCATACCTCTGCCTCCGCCTCCACCGCCGAAGCCACCTCCACTAGCTGCCCGTTCCAACCGTTTCACAAATCCACTAAAGTTGGCTGCCTCAACTTGCAACCCTTTTTCAGGAAATAGGATGGTTTCAGGTTGTATCTGGTCACGTTCTCCGATAAATGTCCGCTGATAGGATGTAAACTGTGCCGGAACTTCAACCAGATTAATTCGACTAAAAGGATAGAACATATCAAGAGTCCGTTCGTAATCGGCCAGTGCTTCCTTAATTAATTCAGGAATAGTGTCTTTAATTGGTTCAAAGAATTTGGTAAAATAATCGTGCCCCTTACTGTTATACAAATTGAAGGACAATCCATCAATAATCTTTGATGTTACATCGTATTTCCCGATAACGAGAGAGATTTGCGACAGATTTTGTTTATTGGTAAAATGAAATTCATTTTCTTTTTGTTCTGGTACTCCTTGCGAAATGGCAGTTAGGCCAGGTTGAGTCTTCACAGTTACATCGTACTTGCTAAACTGTTTCTGAACCCATTGTTTGCTTTTTTCACCAAAGCCGGTGCCCGCAACAGGATACCAATTGCTTTCTCGGGTTAGCAACACATAATCTGGAGAAACAATGGCATATCGCTTGTCGATTTGGTACATTGAGACTTTAAATGGTTCTTCTAATGTTTTGTCGTCGACATCCAGATAACAAGCAGCTTCGTTGGGTTTTCCGCTGTAACTGAATTCAATCTCTGCCGTTTCGGATGGTTGAAGTTTCATTCCGGAAAATTCAATAAGCTGCAATTCCCGTTTTGCTTCAATAACCCGACCGTTATATTTTACTTCGTTCAGTTTCAGCCCCGGGTTTAAACTAAATACGAAATTGTCAATTGCCTCTTGCTTAGAATTTTCGACACTGACTTTTGCAATAATATCCAAATTGTCGCCTTTATGGCTGACATTGATTTGATAACCATTAACTTTTAGTCGTTTGGTATCTATGTTTTTATCATTCAGCGCCCTCATGTCGACTCTCATTTCCTGATTATTTCTAAATGAAGAGACGTGCATTTTTCCAAGCCAGATTCCCCCAACGAAAAATATAATTGCAGGTATCAGCGTAACTTTATTGCTAAAAGGACTTTGTGGTAACCGCTTCAAAAGTGAAACAGTTAAAAATATAAATGCCACTCCAAAAGAAGCATACATTCCACGATGAATCAAAATGGCCGGTAGATTCCCAAATCCGATAAGATCAGATTTTAGTAACGGAATGCTGTAAGCCATATAGTCGAAAAGATAGTAATACTTGGTGTTAAGATAGAAAATTGTTACTGCTACATATCCTAATAAAAGTATAAAAGTGATTGCCTGGTTTTTAAGAACACTCATTATAAAGAATGACAACCCAAGAATGAAAATCAATGTCGGAAGGCTGATAAGAAGGTAATAGTACAAATAGGCCATCCAGTCAACTATCACTCCATCTAGCATCAGGTTAAATATGAGTGCTTCCGAGAGAATAATAACGTTAAGAATTGTAAAAACAATAATGTTTCCTATTGTTTTCCCGGCGACATATTCTCCGTTTGACATGGAACGAATATAGATAACGTCGGTTGTATCAAGTTTTTTATCCCTTTTCAGAAAGTCGGATGCGAGGAAAATAGCAATAATTGCCTGCACCGTATTTAATATCAATAAATTGACATAAGGAATAGCAGAAGGTATGGCGATCATATCCCAGGATGGACCATTGCCACTTAACATTAGTGTTGCTAAGTTGTAAACAAATAGGGAAATCATGGCCAGAATAGCAAAAATGCGAAAAAACCAACTACGCAATAATGTAGTAATTTCGTATTTGGCAATTGAGGTTATGTTATGTGGAGAGATCATATTTTTAAAGTTTTATATGGCGGTCCATTGGTTTAGATTACTTTCCATAAAATACACATAAGCGTGCTCAAGATTTGGTGATATATTGTGTCCGTTAAATCCATTGATCGAATCGGCGACAACCTGAATTTCCCAACCCTCACTGGTCGGAACGTTGGAAATGACGGGGTATTTTTCATTTATTTGGAGGTATTCATCTTCGGTGGCATTGATAAGCCAGACCTTTCCTTCTGCTAGCGCAACCAAGTCGTCGGGAGCACCAGCAAAAGCAAGTCCTCCCTTATTTAATAAGGCCATATCGGTACAAGAACTGGATATATCTCCAACAATATGAGTCGATAAGATGATAATAACATCTTTTGCTGATATCGTAGAAAGTAGGTTTCTGAAACGAATTCGTTCCTCTGGGTCGAGACCTGTGGTTGGTTCATCAACGATAATAATTTTTGGCTCGTTAATCAGAGCCTGAGCAATTCCAAGCCTTCGTTTCATCCCACCAGAAAGGTTATTTGCTTTCCGATCCCGTGCTTCAAAGAGTCCCACTTCCTCCAACATTTTATCAACGGCCTGTTTTCTTATTTTGCCATCCTTCATTCCAGAAAGTCGGGCAGCATAATCAAGAAATTCATAAGTTTTCAAATGGGAGAAAAAACGGAAATCCTGCGGAAGGTATCCCAGCAATGATCTAATTTGTTGGCGATCTTTCGTAAGATCATATCCATCCATGGTTACTTTCCCCGATGAAGGTTGCATTAAGGTAACCAGGATTCGCATAAGGCTTGACTTACCTGCACCATTTGGACCAAGTAACCCAAACATGCCATTGTTTATTTCAAGATTGATGTCGGTGAGGGCATGATTCCCGTTGGGATAAACTTTGTTGAGGTTTTCAATAGATATCTTCATTCGAATAGTTCAGTTTCAGTTTCTTTTTTTAATGAATTTGCATGAAACCAGGCTCGATATTTCAAGTTTTGTTTCGCTGCAAAAGTATGTTACGGCTCATATGACTATCTATTCATAAATAGGTTTAATTGGTTATTTGAAACTAAGTTACAAAAATCAGGAGGTAAGAGATCTTTTCTCGACAGAATCGCTTTTTTTAACGACAAAATGGTTGAATTCACAGACAGCTTATTCAACCATTATTTTTATGATTTTGATTTGTTTGAAGAAAAAAGTTGGCAGGATGAAAATATATCAATCGAAACCCATTTGAGAATAGGCTCATGAAAAATATTGAATCTGAAAGTTTTTGATCTTATATTGTCACTTAGCCCTTTGGTGTCATCGTTACTACAGGGATAATCATTTCCTCTAACGAAATGCCGCCATGCTGATAAGTATTCTTGTAATATTGAGCAAAGTGGTTGTAGTTATTCGGATAGGCAAAAAAGTCGGTGTTGGCAGCAAAGATATACGAAGTACTCACATTGCGCGATGGCAGGTAAATGGTAGCCGGAGTTTTAATGTCGTATATCGACTTAGAATTATAATTGAGGTTTCGACCCAGTTTATAGCGCAGGTTGGTATTCGTTTCGCGGTCACCAATTACTTTCAGTGCATTGTCAACCCGGATTGTTCCATGATCAGTAGTTAGGATAACTGTAACTTTATTTTCAGCCAGTAGTTTTAGCAAATCGAGTAAAGATGAATGATTGAACCAGCTTAATGTAAGTGATCGGTAGGCCGATTCATCACTAGCCAACTCTTTAATCATATCCATCTCAGTTCGGGCGTGTGAAATCATATCCACAAAGTTAAAAACCATCACCGAAAGGTCGTTTTGGAGAATATTCCCGATGTAATCGGTTAATGTACGGCTTCCTCTTATTCCGCCAATCTTTTCAAAAAACAACTTGTAATTCTTTCCAAGTCTGGCTAATTGCGTCTGAAGAAGCTCGTATTCAAAACGGTTTTTGTGACCTTCATTGTCATCATCTTCCCAGAATTGCGGAAAAAGTCGTTCAATTTCAGAAGGCATTAATCCGGCAAACATGGAATTTCGGGCATACATGGTGGCCGTTGGCAAAATACTGCAATAAAGATCTTCATCCTCAACACGGTAATAATTATTGAGCACAGTAGCTAAAACACGGTACTGGTCGTACCTCAGATTGTCGATTACCAAAACAAAAACTTTGTTTCCACTGTCAACCTGCGGAATTACTTTCTTTTTGAAAATATCGGGTGAAAGTAAGGGGCGGCCAACAGGGTTTTTCCCGAACCAGGATTGATAATTGTTCCGGATGTATTTTGCAAATGAATTGTTTGCTTCGGCTTTTTGCATTTTGAGGACTTCGTCCATGGCAGAATCTTCGGAACTACTCAATTCGAGTTCCCAGAACACCAGTTTTTTATATACATCGACCCACTCGTCGAAAGAGAGTTTGTCGCTTATTTGCATGCCAATTTTGGAGAACTCGCTCTGATAAGCTGAGTTGGTGCGTTCGGTAACCAATCGCCGCTGGTCGACATTCTTTTTAATGGAATGCAGTATTTGCTTCGGATTAACAGGTTTTATGAGGTAATCAGCCATTTTGGAACCAATGGCTTCTTCCATGATATCTTCTTCTTCGCTTTTGGTAATCATCACCACCGGAACGTTTGGATCGTATGCTTTAATTTCATTCAACGTTTGCAAACCGCTCAGTCCGGGCATATTCTCGTCAAGAAAGATGATATCAAAAAAATTATTTTTTACCATTTCGATGGCATCTGTCCCGTTATTGGCAGTTACCACATCAAATCCTTTTTCCTCAAGGAATATAATATGCGAACGTAAAGAATCTATTTCGTCGTCGGTCCAAAGTATTTTAGTTTTCTTCAATTGAGTAAATTTAAATGAATTGTGAAGAGGATTTCACCTCTATAATCCTAAATTCCGCATTAAATTAATTTGAATCAATGTTTAAAATTAACAAATATCTGATCAATGTACTATTTCCCTCTGGTGACATATTTTAAAACCAACGATTTTTCAGTTAAAGATAAGCCAGCTTTTGGTGCCATACTTGCTAAAATACTTGACCAGTTTGCGGAAGAATAACTGTCAGGTGAATATAAGTTGTGGCATGAACCACATCTGTTCAAATATAAAGTGCGTCCATTTTGTAAATCAGTTAGAGTGGCAGTAGCAGTAACATCAATGGTTGTGGGTACATACAGCGAATCAGTTGCAGTAAGTAAGTCCTTTTTACATGAACTAACAAAAAGTATTATCACGACACCAAAAAGTCCTATCAAATTCGATCTTTTCATCTCTTCCTGTTTTATGTTTGTTATAGATATAAACAAACCGGAAGGGAAAATAGTATTTGTTTAACAAACTTTAACCTCAACCTATTTCAGGTAGAATTGCTTGTAGAAATCCATGTAAATGATGATGTTTTTGCTTTGTCTGAAAATTGTTTCATTTTCAGGAGTGATGATAAAATTGCGAAAGTTTGCATTCTGAATTGGGCCATAAACTTGTGGATCGGTTGCAATGGCTCTGAGATACGCTAAACCGGATTGAGGGTTTGAAATGCCATCGACTTTGATCATGAGTCTGAAATCGTCAAGCATTGATGACGAAACCACCAGAGACTGCTGTCCATATTTGTTCTGATTAAACTGGCGGATTGCTCCAATAAGTGCATCTTGATTGGCTTCTTCCTTTGATATAATCAGGACAAATGACTGAGCCCCTTCAATTTTTGTGCTGAAAGGTCCGCTGTACGAAGGTTTTGCCTCAGGTTGGTTACCAGTTGAAGTTTCCAAACCAATGTATTTGATTTTGAAGAAATTAAGATATTCAGCAATCTTCTTCGTTTCAGTCATCTTTTTCAGGTTCGCATCAGTAATAATGAACGTACGATAGCCCAATGTATCGAGGCTTCTGAAAAGTTTACGGTTGGCAACCGAGTTGGTAAAATAGTTGATTGCCTCAGTTTTGGTTTTAAACTTGCTGACAACCATCAACTGGTAATCGGCCACCTGATTTTGACGAATTGTAAGGTCGATCTGTCTGAACTGATCGCGATTGTGCGTATTGAAAGAGGCAATTGCCTGTTTCAGATTCGCTTTCGGATCGTTTACAGCAACGACAAAATTCTGAGAGCCAACTGTTTCGTCGGAATAAATATCAAGACCCGATCCTGTTGGTGCAACGGTTACAAATTTCCCTTTTTCTTTCAGTAAATCTTCTGCTTGTTTGGCTTTTGCAATTAATTCTTCAGGTTCCGGAAGCAGTTCCTCTGAGAAATCACTAGTTATAAATTGACTGTAATTTTTGATAAAGAATTTCAGATATTCAGCGTAATCCTTATCTGCTGTAATTTCCCTGAAATTGGTTGACGAGGCAATGAAATTGACGTATTTAATGTTTTTAAGTGCTTCGAAAACTTCTCTTTTCTTGATGATGGATCTGAAATAGATCAAGCCTTGTTCTTTATTATTGAGTGAACGGATAAGTAAAAGCGAAGTATTGCTATTCAGATTTTGAGTTTCGATGTCAAAATCAAATTTGGTGTAATGGTCAATGTTGTAATTAGCCAAATCGAATTTCAGGCGATTAAGATCTACTTTTGTATTCGATGGATAGGCAATAACGAAATAGTGCAGCAAATCTTCGTCGTATGAGAATTTACCACCAAATTCATCGGTGCCTTTTTCATTTTCAGGCAACAACTCGCTGTTGCTGATTTTATCATGCAAATAACCTGAGGCAACCAGTTTTTGATAGTCGACTAATGTACTATCCTGAATCAACTTAAGAATTTGTTCTGCAAGTGGTTTTGGTTCGGCTTTGGGATAAGTCGTTATATATCCGGTCAGCATTTTGCCAAAATCGTCGCGTGTTGAAGCGGTACCATCTGCAATAGTTTTGATGAATTTAATTTTCGGAAGCAGCAAACTGTCTGGATTCATTGGCAGAATCTGATCGGTTACTTTACCAGCTTCGGCATATCGTCCCTCTTTAAATTCCTGAAAAGCCTTTTGATACATCCGGTTTACACTATCGGTTTTTGCTTCGAGCTCGATAAAATAGTTGGGATTCAGCAAATATTTGGCATACTTCGATTCAGGGAATTTCGAAATGATCAGATTTTTGTAATAATCTGCCTTTTCCTGATTGTTCTGTTTGGTATATAAATCCCACAATTCGAACCATGAAGAAAGTGCATAAAGATTATCTGGGTAACGTTTATTCAGGTCCTCAAACGATTCGATTGATCGGGGAAAATCAGAAAAATCAGTCTTAAATATGCGACCTTCGCTAAACAAAGCATTTCTGATTCTAGCATGAGAAACTTTCATCAGCGAATCATTCATCGGTAAATCCTGAGTGTAGAATTCACGTGATTTCGGATCTTTTATCTTTTTTGGTCCTTCAACAGTCTGGAGCGAATCTTCGGCCTGTCCCGCATTATCTTCGGCAAAAGTTCTTTTGTCCGATCGTCTCCAACTATCTTCAAGCTTACGTTTTCCCCAAAGGCGCTCAAACTCAACTTTTCCGTAGGCAACAGTTGTGGGGCTGTAAAAGTACCACCCAGCGCCTTCTTGCTGTTGACTTAATCCAAATCTGCTTTCACCTTGTCTGAAATAATTCCGGTCCATCATTTGCGATGACTCAGCAAGTTTGGCTTTGGCCTCTTTATCCTGAACCTCTTTAATCCATTTGTCAATTAAGGCGTTTCTGGATGGTTCATCCATTTGGGCAATTCGTTGAAGGCTATCTTCGCGTTCAACAGCGTAAATATTGTCGGTTAATCGGGTCAAACTTTTATGGCGATCATAAATCAGTTTGTAATTTGGGTATTTATCGTCGATAACCACCATTGCACTGTCGTAATAGCTTTGTGCCTTTTTATATTCAGGTTCTTCAAAATAAATCTGGGCAAGAGTTAAACATGAAAGGGCGCGTTGATATAGGTTGTCACTGCTCATCGAGGCCGATTTAATATATTCTTGTTTGGCCTGATCTTTTTTGCCTTCTTTCATTGATATGTTTCCCATGGCAAAATAAATCTGATCGCGAAATTCTAAATTCTTTTTGTCACGAAGCATTTTGCGCAATTCTTTTTTCAGCTTTTCTACATCTCCGATTCCGGTGAACGTTCCGGCTGCATTAATCTGTGCATTGAATTCCATTTTATAAGGCGGATTCTTTCTGGCTACTTCCCTGAAAATCTGCGATGCCTTTTCTGGATTACCTGTTTCCTGATACCACTGCCCCAAAACATATTGGTAGCGTAATTTTTCCATTTTTTGTGGTGTCTGCTTTACTGCAATAGATAGGAATGGAATTCCCTCTGAATAGAAAAGCTGTTTGGCATAATAGTCAGCAGTTGCAACAGCAAATTCACCTGATAATCTTTTGGGAAAATTTTCGTCTGTCTGCATTTGCTGAATAATCTCAAATGCTTCAACATACCTTTCCTGCTCGGTATAGCACCTGATCAGCCAAACATAGGCGGTATAACGCGACGGATCATCTTCAAATTTCCGAACTACATACGAAAAGTTTTCGACGGCAGAGGCATAGTTATGTTGATAAAAATAAGCTTTACCCATCAGAATATAAGCATCATCAACCCAATTGTTAAATTCTTCACGACTTGCAAATTTGACGTAGGCTTTGCTCCTGTTTTTCCGGCGCTTAGGCTTTTTCGTTATGGAGTGCGATTGGATTAGCTTTGAACCTTTCAGGATTGCATTTTCCATTTCGGAATTGGCAGCTTTTGCGGTAGTGGGATTGCTCGATTTATATAACGGGAGTATCTTTGAAAAATCATCTTCAACCGAGTTGTCAATTTTTACGACTCCTTTGCGAAGGCTTTCTCTTCCATTAAAATATACATTATAATGCGAGGTGATATTTTGGTAAGCGCGCGAAACAGCAGTGTTTTTTTCGGTCGTACATCCGGCCAGAAAAAAAAGTACTATAACTAATAAAAACCGATATAAATAATGTTTGCCCAATCGTTGAAATTTGTTGACTTTAGGATAAACTACCAAATGGAAAGAATATTGTATGAATCTCCCTTTAAAAGCAGCATTTCCAAAATATTTTGGTCATTTTTAAACGCGTACAATATTACAAACTTTCGTTTTAATTCCGAAAGAAAGCACTAAATTGGAAAACTTAAATCTTTGCTGACAACAGTAAAATGATAATCAAAAAAATCCGAGGCGTTTTTCATCCTGAACAATTTCAAGGTTGGGCCAAAAGCAAAAACTATTTTGAAGGTTGGTACTTTAAAGTGGTTAATGAAACGGAGACAAAGGCGTTTGCATTTATTCCTGGAATTGCCATTAAAAGCAGCAACGAAAAGCATGCTTTTATCCAGATTCTGGATGGTAAAAAACGAACTGCCCATTACCACAAATTTGAGTTTGAAACATTCAAGCCAAATTCGGATCAATTTAAAATAGCTATCGGGAATAATCATTTTTCTGAACAAGGACTTCAGCTTAATCTCCCGGGATTAAAGGCAAACCTCCAATTTTCCGAAAATATTCGATGGCCAAATCACTGGTATTCACCCGGAATTATGGGACCATATACTTTTTTACCCATGATGGAATGCTACCATGGAATTGTAAGTATGGATCACGGTATAACTGGTCAAATTGAAGTTGACGGAGAAGTTTTAGATTTTAGGAATGGCCGTGGATATATCGAAAAAGACTGGGGAAAATCGTTTCCGAGCGCATATGTTTGGATTCAAACCAATCATTTCAGTCAATCCGGAATTTCGCTAAAAGTTTCAGTAGCCAGAATTCCTTATTTGACTTATTCGTTTATCGGATTCATTGCGGGAATTTGGCTTGGCGATCGCCTCATTCAATTTACAACTTACAATCGGAGTGTATTAAAAAAATCGTTGATCGAGAAGGAAAAAGTTGGCATTGTTATGGAGAGCAAAGAATTCATGCTTGAAATACTGGCACAGCGTGAAGTTGGAACAGCCTTGGCATCACCCATTTTGGGAATGATGGATGGCCGGATAGAAGAAAGTATGAATGCCCGAATTGAAGTAAACCTGATTGACCGAAAATCAGGCCTGTCAATTTTTAATGATGTTGGTAGAAATGCAGGCCTTGAAGTTGCTGGCAAGATTGAGGAAATATTAATTCATTGATTTTCGATTCCGAAATATAGTTGATGTTGACACTCTTATAGTAAGCTCAGAGCAAAAATGGCTATCAAATCCTGATAATGTGTGAATTGTGCAATAAATTCAAAGAGTTGTGTAACTTTTAATTCAATTTATCAGCTTACCTTTGTTTAAAATGATGAAATAATGTCACTAAATCCCAAACCCTATAAATTCGGAATAGCTCTCAGCGGAGGTGGTGCGCGCGGCATTCTACACCTTGGCGTATTAGAGGCTCTCCACAAATATGGGATTCATCCGGAAATTATTTCCGGAACAAGTATGGGTGCTTTGGTTGGGGTTTTTTATGCATCAGGAATGGAACCTTTGCAAATTCTTGAACTGGTAAAATCGAGTAAACTTCATAAAATGATTAACTGGAAATTACCGACCAGTGGGTTACTCGACCTGAAAAAAGCTCGTCTGATACTTGAAAAAAATATTCCGGAAGATGATTTTTCAAGCCTGAAAAAACCATTCTATTGCACTGTTTCGAACCTAAATTCCGGACTTACAGAAACAAAAAGTTCAGGAAAACTCTTTCAATGGGTATTGGCATCAGCATCCATTCCGGTAATTTTTGAGCCTCAGATGATTGATGGGACAACCTATGTTGACGGTGGTCTTTTCAATAATCTTCCGGCAGATTGCATCCGCAATCAGTGTCGGTTTCTGATTGGCGTTCACGTCAATCGCAACGGTTCGGAAGAAAATATTACCGGATTTAAAGCCATTGCCGAACGCACATTCAGGCTTATTTTTGCCAAGAATGTGAATGAAAGCCTTGCTATATGCGACTTTGTGATCGATCCTCCGCAAACCAGACTGTTTAATACATTCGATTTCGGAAAAGCTGATGAAATTTTCAAAATTGGCTTTGAAGAAACAGAGCAACGGATTTTGGAATTAGCGGATCTTGTCGATCTGAATGGCATAATTCAGGAAAAGGCGCACGACCTAATACAAGATAAGTAGTCACATTTCTACTTTTAAATCAGATTATTGATTGTAAATTAAAAAGCTGATTATCTTTGTGCCCGACGCCTAAACCATATATTTTTTACTGAAATTTTTTATCAATCTAAATTTTATCCAATGAAAAAGTTATTATTTGTTTTATCAGTTATGGTGTTGGTGTCGTGTGGCCAACACAAGAAGGAAATTGCCCGTATGCAGGCAAAGCAAGACAGTATCGCTCAATTAGGCGTTCAGAAAGACAACTCCATTTTGGAATTTGTTGGTGCGATGAACGAAATTCAAATGAACATGGATTCGGTAAAAACAATCCAAAAAATCGTTTCTGTACAGACCGCACCCGGAACTGAACTAAAAGCTGATGCCAAAAAACGTATTATCGAAGACATTAGGCAAATTAACGCACTGTTGCAGAAAAATAAAGATCTTGTAAAATCGATGCAGGGAAAACTTAACAGCTCAACTGTGAAGATAAAAGAACTTCAAAACATGGTTGAACTGCTTAACAAGCAAATGGTTGAAAAAGATGGCGAACTTGCCCGTTTAAATACTGAATTGGAAGGCCTGCACGTGAATGTTACCGGATTGAACCAGAAAATTGAGACAATCACGAAAGAAAGCGAACAGACCATCAAGGAAAAGAATGAGGTTATTGATACAAAGACAACCGAATTAAATACCGCATATTATGCTTTTGGAGCCAAAAAAGAATTGGAAGCTAAAAATGTAATAGAAAAAGAAGGTGGCGTTTTGGGAATGGGCAAAACATTAAAATTGAAAAAAGATTTCAATCGCGATTTCTTTATGAAAATTGACATTCGCCAGTTTAGCTCATTGCCTTTAAACACCAAGAAAGCAAAACTAGTTACTTATCATCCTGATGGCTCTTATCACTTTGTTATGACTGATAAAAAGACAGTTGAAAGCATTGTTATTGACAAACCAGAAGAATTCTGGAAAGCTTCGAAATATATGCTGATCGTGGTAGATTAAGCATCAATCAAAAATCTAAAATACAAAAGAGGCTCCATTTGCAGAGCCTCTTTTGTATTTTGTATGGACCACAATTTCAAATTATCGTTTAAACAATAACCTTTTACCCGGAATTCCTGAAACAATTTCTCCGTTTGCATAAACCAGATTGCCATTCACAAAGGTTGCTACCACTTGGTTTGAGAACTCCATACCATCAAATGGAGACCAACCACATTTATACAAAATATTTTTGTGAGATACGACCCACGATTGTTTCGGATCTATCAGAACCAAATCGGCATAATATCCTTCGCGAATGTACCCCCGGCGATCGACTCTGAACAAGTCCGCTGGAGCATGACACATCTTTTCAATCACTCGCTCAATTGGAATCAATCCTTTTTTACTCATTTCAAGCATCGCTACCAGTGAATGCTGAACTAATGGCCCGCCCGAAGGCGCCTTAAAATACGAGTGGTCTTTTTCCTGAAGAGTGTGTGGCGCATGATCAGTAGCCACTACATCAATGCGGTCGTCAAGCAGTGCCATCCAAAGAGCAGATTTGTCGGCTGCAGATTTAATTGCTGGATTCCATTTGATAAAGTTTCCGAGTGCGATGTAGTCGTTCTCATCGAACCATAAATGATGAACACAAACTTCAGCCGTAATGTGTTTTTCAGCAACCTTCCCAGAACTAAACAGCTTCATTTCGTCAGCAGTTGATAGATGTAAAACATGAAGTCGGGTTCCGAATTTGGTAGCCAGTTCAACCGCTTTTGCCGATGATTTAAAACAAGCTTCAGCACTTCGTATTTTTGGGTGCGCTGATATAGGAACAAATTCGCCATATTTTTCGCGATAAATAGCGGTATTCCGAATGATAGTTGGTTCGTCTTCGCAATGGGTGGCGACCAGTAATTTGGTATTCCTGAATATTTCAGAAAGTACTTCTTCGTTATCAACCAGCATATTTCCGGTTGAAGAACCCATAAATATCTTGATTCCACAAACGTTAGAACCATCGGTTTTCAGCACTTCGTCCAAATTGTCGTTAGTGGCACCCATGTAAAACGAATAATTTGCCGCAGAGACTTCGGCTGCACGCTTATATTTTTCTTCAAGTATTTCTTGTGTTACAGCCTGTGGATTGGTATTTGGCATTTCCATATACGAAGTCACTCCGCCCGCAACGGCAGCTCTCGATTCGGTGGCAATTTCGCCTTTGTGGGTTAGGCCCGGCTCGCGAAAATGAACCTGATCATCAATTGCTCCAGGTATCAAATATTGTCCTGCAGCATCAATAACTGCGGCTTGGTCTGCCAGTTCCGGAGGAATCTGATCACCAGTAAAAATTCTGGAAATGAATTCGTCTTCAATCAGAACTGATCCATCGAAAATCTTACCTTCATTAATGATTCTGGCATTTTTAATGAGTGTCTTCATATTTGTTTTTTTCGTATACAATGCAATACAATCAAAATTACTGAATATATAAACAAAAAGACCGCAGGTGCGGTCTTAAAATTTGCATATTTTTTTGTTAATGGTTACTGAATTTTTTCATAGTGGGTAAACCAGCTTCGGATTTTCATTTTCAAAACACCCCAAAGTGCCTCGTTGAAAATACCACCGCTCATTTTTGAGGCTCCTTCTGTGCGGTCTTTAAAAATGATAGGCACTTCAACAATTTTGAATCCGTGTTTCCATGTTTTGAATTTCATCTCGATCTGGAATCCATATCCTTTCAGTCGAATATTGTCGAAATCAATAGTTTCAAGAACTTTGCGGTGATAGCATTTAAATCCGGCGGTGGTATCCATGATTTTCATTCGCGTAATGGTGCGGACATAAACCGAAGCCATATATGACATCAGCACTCTTCCCAAGGGCCAGTTTACTACATTGATTCCTGTGATGTATCTTGATCCGATGGCCAGACTGGCCTGGTGTTGCACACACTCGGAATATAATTTTTCCAGATCCTCCGGATCGTGCGAAAAATCGCAGTCCATTTCAAAAATGTAATCGTACGGACGGTCCAGAGCCCAATGAAATCCGGCAAGGTAAGCTTTACCTAATCCTTCCTTTCCTGCTCTTTTCAAAATGTGAAGTTTTTTCGGAAATTCGGAAATTAACTTTTCAACAATGCCAGCAGTTCCATCTGGTGAATTATCGTCGATAATCAGAATCTCAAAAGGAGTTTTCAAAGAAATGACCTTTCGAATCATTCGCTCGACATTCTCTTTTTCGTTATAGGTTGGAATTAAGACCAAATTGTGATGCACGCTTACAGTTTTATGATTTTGATACGAAAATACTGCTTTTCACGAACCTTAATCTGTATTAAACAAATCATTAACAAACTTTAGTGTATTTTATGAGGAAATAATGTTGACTTTGCTTAAAGCTTCTTTAATCCATCAGGTATTGGAGGTAAATTGGCATCGCGCAGTTTAATTGACTTGATTAGAAATTCTTTAAGTTTGGCGGTTTCGGACTGATTCAGTTTTACATCAATTCCTTCTTTACCGATATAGAGCCGATATTGAATTTTATCGGTATTTGCAATCGAAACCCAGAGGTTCTCCGGAATTTTATATTGATGATACATCATCTGATAACTCCCATTTTCAGTAGTTGTGGTGACGATTTGCTCTTCCTTTCTATTGTCAGTTTCAAAAGAAGATGTTGTATTGGATCTCTTCCCTATCTTTTTTTGACTGGAATCAGAAGAAACCAGTTTAATTTTTTCGTTGTCGAGATTTATAAAAATCACCGAATCGAGATCGTCGACTCGAATTGGAGTCTGTGTTTGAATTTCAAGTGTAAGTGATGCTAATTCCGTTTTCTTTACTTCGCTTTTATATGCAAATGAAACAGAATAATACTTGTTGCTGTTTATACTAGCGTTTTTCTCGGCCGATTTCCCAATCAGATTCTGCATCAGCTTAATACCTTTTATTTCCTTGTACGAATCGTTGATTTCAACCAGATGGCTTGTAGATACACATGAACTTAGAAATAATAATACTATCCCAAAAAGAATTGATTGTTTCATGATCTAATATTAACTATAATTTCCATTAATATTTTGTCAAAAATCATTCCATTTGGATTAGGTGGAAGAAAAATGTTCTTACAACCATTCACATTCTTTAACAACTCTTTTAAAATTGTCATTAAACTATGATAGCATAGCGGGGTCAAAAATACGTTGATAGAATTCAACCTTTGAAAATAAAAACCAAAAAAGAAATACATGAAGAAGTTAATGACTTTGCTCTTTTTATTTGTAATAACTGCAAACACAATTTTTTCGCAGGTACCTCCGGCCGCTCAGGGAAGTATGAATGCGGTACCTAAAAATGGAAAAATTATCGGAATAATTTTGGATACTGAAACTCAAAAGCCGATGGAATATGCCAATGTTACAATATTTCGCAAACAAGATTCGAAACTTGTTACTGGCAATATTTCAAATACCGATGGATCATTTACAATCTCTGATTTGCCATATGGATCGTATTATGTGGAAGCTAGTTTTATCGGATTTGAGAAAACAACCGTTAATGATGTAAAAATTACGGCAAACTCAACTACAATAGACATTGGAAAGATTGGACTTGCTGCATCTCGGCAAGATATTGGTACTGTTAATGTTGTTGCAGAGCGCAATCGAGTCGAATACAAAATTGATAAGAAGGTAATCAATGTTACCAACGACATCAATGCAGCTGGCGGAAGTGCTGTTACTGTGCTCGAAAATACTCCTTCGGTAGATGTTGATATTGATGGGAACGTGAGTCTTCGCGGTTCATCAAGTTTCACCGTTTTGATTGATGGCCGTCCAAGTGTGCTTACCGGAAGCGATGCCTTGAGACAGATTCCGTCTTCTGCCATCCAAAATATTGAAATTATTACCAACCCATCAGTAAAATATGATCCGGATGGAATGGCTGGAATTATCAATGTGGTAATGAAGAGAAATGTACTGTCAGGTGTTAACGGAATTGTAAACGTGAACCTTGGTACCGGTAAAAAATATGGTACTGATATGATGCTGAACTACAAAACGAAAAAATACAATCTTTTCTTCGGCGGAAACTGGAACGATAATACCGACAAAGGTTCAATGAGTTCTTCTCGTGAAACTTATGCCAATGATACTACAACTTACCTGAATACTACAGGGTCGAGAAACCAGTCAAGAGGCGGAACACAAATCAAAGGCGGATTCGATTATTACCCAACCGAAAAAACTTCAATTACAGTTTCTTCGCAAATTGGCAACTACGACTTCAGCAGCTTTGGTAACGGAAATCTGCACAATTACCAGATACCGGCGGGTAAATTTGACATTTATTCTGTCCAAAATACCAATTCAGGAAGAAGTGGAAACTTTGTTAGCGCTAACGCCAGTTTTTTAACCAAGTTTGATGAGGTGGGCTTGCACAAACTGGAAGGTTCTTTTGATTATCGGAACCGCACTGGACTAACTGACGAAAATAATGATGAATATCGTTCAGATGCCAGTTTTACACAAAAGAACGAGTATCTGTCGCAGGTAATTACCAACGAAAACAGCAATTCAGACGATTACAGAGCAAAACTGGATTATACACTGCCATTGAAGGGCGGAGACAAATTTGAGGCTGGATTGCAAAGCCGGATTGAAAGCGAAAGGGAAGAATTGAATTTTTCAAACTTTGGAGTAAACGATCCAAAGTATACCAGTGATATGGATTTCAAGGAAGATATACACGCCATTTATTCAACCTATACCGGTAATGTGAAAGCTATTCAGTATGTGGTCGGATTACGTGGTGAATACAACAAGCGTTCAATTACGCACTTTAAAGACAATGTTGCATATCCCCACAAGCTCAACCGTTTTGACTTTTTTCCATCTGCACATTTCTCATATGAACTGGTTGATAAAAGCCAATTGATGACCAGCTATTCACGCCGGATCAATCGTCCTGATGGCCGCGACCTCGACCCGTTCCCAAGTTACATGAACCAGTATACCATCCGCACCGGAAATCCCGATCTGAAACCAGAATACACTGATTCATATGAATTGAGCTATATGAAAAGATTTGGCAGTTCGTTTGTCTCGCTTGAAACCTTTTATCGTACCACGAATAATTTGATGACTCAATTGACCACCGTGACAGATGGAATCAGCTATATGACTGTTACTAACCTAAACCGAGATTACTCTATGGGGGGTGAAATTATGGGTAACATCGATGTTACCAAATGGTTATTGATAAATACAAGCTTCACTTTATACAATTACAAACTTAAAGGCGAAGTACTTGGAAAATCTATTAATAGAGAAAGTACAAATTACTCCGGAAAAATGAATGCTACCGTAAAGTTTTCTCCTGATAGCCGTTTGCAGATTACCGGAGTCTACCGTGGCCCGTCAGTATCAGCTCAGAGCGATCAGAAGGGAATGGTATACAGTAACTTGTCATACCGTCAGGATTTCATGAAAAAGAGAATTTCGGCTACATTAAGTGTACGTGATGTGTTTGGATCAATGAAAATGCAAGGAACCTCATTTGGCGATAATTTCAGATCAACTTTTAAAAATATGCGCGAACCACGTGTGTTAATGTTGACACTAAGCTATAAAATCAACAACTATAAACTGGACAAACAGGCTCCTACTGAAGAATCAGGTCAGGGAACCGAAGAAATGTTCTAAACGCGGAACTGTAAAATTTAACTCAACATCAAAGCGGAATTCAGGCAACTGGGTTCCGCTTTTTTTTGAGCCTAGGGATTCCCGACTCTTCTTAAAAGATGGAATCCTGGTTTAATTTTATTGCAGAGCGATTTTTACTGAATAAGTGCTTTTCCAAAAGGCAGTATTGTTTTTCCTGAAACGTCGTTGATGATAATGGCAGCCATCATATACCAGGCAGAGAGCGCACAAACAATCAATTCGTATCCAGCCACTTTATTCCACAGCGGATCACTAAAATGACCAAAATCAAGAAGCAGGAATCCGAGTAAAAGGGTTACGAACGTTACCACCATTGCTTTGTGAATCCACAATGAAGCAATACACATGATCGCTGTGTAAAGTGTCCATGCGACCAAAAAATAACCAACATCGGTTGTGCTCGACTCATAAATTTTGTAGAAATTCAAAATCCAGATTATCCCCAGCCCGATCCAGAAACTTCCGTACGCAACAAAGGCGCTAAACCCAAAATTGTTTCCCATTTTCTGTTCCATGAAGCCGGCAATCATTTGGGCCAAACCACCAAAAATAAATCCCATTGCCACAACAGGGCCGAGTCCGATCAACCCAATGTTATGAAACTGAAGTAAAAGTGTTGTTAAACCAAATCCTGCAAGACCTACGACTGCCGGATTACCCATCTTTTTTTCCATATGTTTAGTTTTTAGTTCATATAAATATAGAATTAGATTTTTATTTCCGATAAGCCCTCGCCCAATCGACAAATTGAAAATAAAAAAGGAGCCATATAGCTCCTTTGGCTTTTCAACTAGTTGTATTTCATGCCTTAAAATAAATATTAAACTAATTTAGCATTTAAGGTTATTGTTGCAGTGCCACCGGCATAAAGTCTTGAGATTGGGCATTTCTCTTTAGCAGCAACCGAAAGTTCTGCAAACTTTTCCTGTGAGAGTCCGGCACATTTAACCACCGTGTCTAACACAATACTTGTAATTGCCGGCCCATCGCCAACTGTTCCTAAAGTAACCGATGCTTCGGTTTCAATGCTTTCGGGATTTAATCCTTCGCCACTAATGAGAGCAGATAAAAACATGGAATAACAACCTGATTGTGCTGCTCCAACCAATTCTTCAGGATTTGTTCCCGGTGCATTTTCGAAACGGCTTGCAAATGTGAATGGGCCACTGTAACCGGTAAAACTCATATTACCTTTTCCCTCTTTCAGGGTACCGTTCCAAACCGATTTAACTTTTCTTACTGTCATGATTTTTAGTTTTTTTTTGGTATAAAATTATAAAGTTGGTTGTCCTGGTACCCAGTCGCAGGCAGTTAATCCCGGATTCTGGGTAGCTTCCAATGCCCTTAATACTTCTGCAATATTTCTTCCTGTTGAATCGTTGTTTGCGTTTACCCATTGAATTACACCTTCAGGGTCAACAATATATGTAACCCGATACGCCACTTTACCTGGTTGCAAAATCCCCAGCTTTTTGCTTAATTTTTTTGAAGTATCTGAAATCAGGGGGAATGTAAGATTAGCAAGTTTTGGGTCGTTGCTTCTCCATGCCAAATGTACTTCCGCTGTATCGGTAGAGGCACCGTATAATTCTGTATTTAACGCAGTAAATTTTGCGTGATTTTTATTGAACTCCACAATTTCTGTTGGACATATGAACGTAAAATCTTTTGGATACCAAAACATTACCATCCATTTGCCCTCTTTTTTATGATCTTCATTTGTTACTTCGCCAAATTGTTTATTTGCTAAAATTGCCGGCTTCTTAAATTTTGGAAAATTGTCTCCTACTGTTTTCATGTTAATCGTTTTTTGATTTAAAATTCTTTAGAAATAATAGACAAAGATAAGCTCCAATTGTTCGCCAGTCAAATCGAATTTTTCAATCCTGAATAGACAAAAGCTATTCGTAAAAATTCATTAACAATATTTTATATTGGATTGTCTGAAAATTGATTCAGGAAAAATACAGAAAGATTGTTGCATAAAATGCAAAAGTCATCAGTAAATGCGGGCATAATTATCAAAATGTAAAATATATGGGAAGACCGGCATAAAAATGTTGTACTTTTTTAATTCTTTAACGATTAGATTGATCGTTTCGCTTCTGAATTTAAATCGGAATAGCTATTTTCACCGAATTAGAAAATCAATTCTTTCGGAGCCAAAATGCCATGGGAAACAATCATTCGAACATCAGTCGCCGACATTTTTTGGGAACTACTACCCTGGCTGCAACAGCAGTAACCATACTCCCTTCCAGAGTAATTGCCGGTCTAGGTCATAAAGCACCGAGCGACAAGCTCAATATTGCCGGAATTGGTGTTGGTGGAATGGGGTTTAACAACCTTTCGAATATGGATACCGAGAATATTGTGGCTCTATGTGATGTCGATTGGAAATACGCCGGACGAAATGCCTTTCGGAAATGGCCACTTGCTCAGAAATATCAGGACTATCGCGAAATGTTTGCCAAGCAGAAAGACATTGATGCCGTAATGATTGCAACACCCAACCACTCGCATGCTTTGCCAGCATTAATGGCAATGAAATCGGGTTATCATGTTTACCTTCAACAACCCCTGACGCATTCTGTATTCGAGTCGAGAATAATGACTGAAACTGCATTAAAATATGGTGTCGCCACACAAATGGGGAATCAGGGTAACTCCGGAGAAGGAATCCGAAAAATTTGTGAGTGGATTTGGGCAGGAGCAATTGGCGAAGTCGCTGCGGTTGATGCCTGGACCAATCGCCCGATATGGCCGCAGAACCTGGAGCGGCCGACTGATAAAATGAAGGTTCCGAATACATTGAATTGGGATCTCTTTATTGGCCCAGCAAAATTTCGGCCTTACCACGAAGTTTATACACCCTGGAACTGGCGCGGTTGGTGGGATTTTGGCACCGGAGCACTGGGTGATATGGGTAATCACATTCTCGATCCGGTTTTTAAAGCCTTGGCCCTGCAATATCCGACGGCGGTTGAAGGAAACTCCACTCTACTAAATAATGAATCAGCACCCATTGCCGAAAAAGTTACCTATTGGTTTCCCAGAAGAGATAACCTTTCAAAAGTGGGCATGCCTGAAGTTAAAGTAAACTGGTACGATGGTGGAATGTTACCTGAACGTCCGCAAGAATTGAAAGACGGAGAATCGATGGGTGACTTGAATGGTGGAGTTATTTTTCATGGAACAAAAGGTAAAATCATGTGTGGTTGCTATGGTGCAAATCCGACATTACTCCCTGTCACAGAAATGGCTCATTTTAAAGAACCTGAAAAAATAATCCGACGAATACAGAATGCTGATACAAATGGTCATGAGCAAGACTGGATTCGGGCAGCCAAAGAAAGTAAGGACAATAGGGTAGAAGCCAGTTCACATTTTGGCTATTCCGGTCCACTCAACGAAATAGTGGTACTAGGTGTTTTGGCTGTTCGCCTTCAGGATTTGAAAAAGCGATTGTTGTGGGATGGAAAGAATATGCAATTCACTAATATTGGTCAATCCGATGAGATAAGGGTAGTTACGTCCAATAAGTTTGAGATAATAAATGGTGATCCAAAGTTTAATACTAAATATGACACCATTCCGGCATTGGCATCAGCCGAAGAATGGATCAGGCACAATTACCGGGATGGCTGGGAGCAGATATAATCAGACAAGTTCACCAAAGATTTTTGGCTCAAAATCACTTTTTCTCCACTACCATCCGGTTATCGGCCATTCGGTTATTGAATTGCTCTACGATAGCCTTCTGTAGTTGCTGTTCTTCCATAAAATCTCCTGTTCCAAGCAGATTTTTCTTCAATTCCGGATCTTCCTTTCGGTTGTAAATGGCGGTGAGCTTGTCGTCGGTCAGGTAAAAAGCATAATCGCCGCTTAAAAACTGGTACGAATCCTGAACATAGTTAATCACAAACCTTTGGCTTGTTTTGTCCAACAGGTTGTTCCCGAAAGCCAGGTAGGGATAAGGATAATTCAGGTAGCTAAGAATTGTTGGCATAATATCAATTTGTTCAGCCAAACCATTATCAACTCCTTTTAAACTTCCATCAGGTTTGTAGAAAAGTATCGGGATTGCAAAATAATTTACTGATGTATAATATCCCTCAATATCCGAATCAACGGCATGGTCGGCTGTAATCACAAACAACGTATTTTTAAACCAAGGCATGGTTCGGGCAAGATCGAAAAATTTCTGAAGAGAATGGTCGGTGTAGTGAATGCATTTATTGATCGGGAGTCGGCCTTCAGGAAATTTACCTTTATATTTTGCCGGAACTTCATAAGGATGATGCGACGAAACCGAGAAAATAGTTGTCGCAAATGGTTCTTGCATCTTGTTCATTTCGTGAGCAAAGAACTGAAAGAAAGGTTCGTCCCAAATTCCCCAAATTCCATCGAAATCGGCTTCATTTCCGTATTCATTTTTCCCTACGTATTTCTGAAACCCAGCGATTTTTGTAAAAGCATCAAAGCCCATTGATCCGTTGGGTGCCCCATGAAAAAAGGCGGTTTGATAACCCTGAACTTTTAGCAGGCTGGCAATACTGTTTATCGAATTTCCTGATCGTTCGGAAATGACGTATGGCAATACCAATGCCGGAATGCTTGCAGTAACCGAAGGAATAGCATCAATCGATTTGCGTCCGTTGGCAAAAGCATTGGGGAAAACAAGGCTCTCGCTGATTAGTGAATCGAGAAATGGCGTGTAACTTCGGTCGCGCGGATCTGTCAATTGTGGATTTAGCGAACCAACAAATGCGCGGCTAAAACTTTCCAGAATAATGATTACCACATTGTCTTTTCGGGCTGGGCCAACGTTTTGGGGAATGTGAACGGGAGAATAAATACGGTTCAATTCGTCTTCCGAAGCAAAATATTGTTTATGCACAAATGCCTTTTTTCCCCATGTGCGGAAAATGCAAAATGGGGTGTTTTGGACGATTGCCATTTCTTCGGGGGCGTTAACAAATGCACCGGCATTGTTCATGTTAATTGGACGCGTGCTATGCCGCCAACCACCGCGCATCCCTATTATCGAAAGCACAACAAAAATAAAAATGGCTGGGACTCCTGAAATTAAATAGATAAATGGATGTCGAAATTTAAATGGTCGGGGCCTTAAAATTGAATATAATCTTGAAAGCGTAATCAGTAAAAAAACCAGAATGAAAGGTATGTACCAAAAATCATAAAAGAAGCGGAGGATCAGCCTTCCATTACCTGCGTCAAAAGCAGCCACATCGAACATGCTGGCAGTGGTGCGTTTCAGGATGTATCTGAAATAAATAATATCAATCAGGTTGAATGCGATTCCAACACCATTGCCAATCATAAAAAGCCATTTCAAACCTTTCTGGTACCAGTTGCTGAATTTGAAATGAAAGGGCAAAATGAAAAGCAGAAGATAAAGCGCATTCAAATACAGCAAAGCACTGACATCAAATATCAGTCCACCTTTCATGATGGTCAGGAATGAAAGGAATGTGACTTTGGGAAACGATGCGGTGTTGAAAAGGTAAAACAGAATCCGGCAGAAGGAATAAAAAACCATAAGTAGCGAAAACCGGTATATCAGAACCAAATACTCGTTGGCTTCGTGTTTTCTATAGTTTAACCGTCGTTTCAGCATCAATTTCTTTAAATTAATTTGCATTTATTTCCGAGGTCACCTATTGATTAATTTTATCGTCCCTAATTCTTTGGTATTGTTTATTGGCAAAAACAAATTCCTGAAGTTTCTTGTTTTCGGAATAAAGTATTTCTTTTCGATTGCCTTCCCAAACCATCTCCCCGTCAGAAATAAACAGAATATTATCTCCAATTTCCATTACAGAGTTCATGTCGTGGGTGTTAATTATGGTTGTGATTTTGAGGTCAACTGTAATCGAATGGATCAGTTCGTCAATAACCATAGAGGTTTCGGGATCAAGCCCTGAGTTTGGTTCATCGCAAAACAAATATTTCGGATTCAGCACAATGGAACGTGCAATAGCAACTCTCTTTTGCATCCCCCCTGAAATTTCAGATGGATAAAGTTTGTTGGCATCTGTAATGTTTACTCGTTCGAGGCAGAAATCAACCTGTTTTTGTTTTTCAGCGTTTGAAAGTTCTGAGAACATATCAAGAGGGAAGCGCACATTCTCTTCTACTGTAAGAGAATCAAAGAGTGCACCACCCTGAAAAACCATGCCCATTTCCTGCCTGAGTTTCTTCCGAAGCTTGAGCCCCATTGAAGTGAAATCACGGTTGTCATACAAGATTTGTCCTTTGTCAATTTCATGTAACCCAACGATCGACTTGAGAAGTACCGTTTTCCCTGATCCGCTTCTTCCAATAATCAAATTGGTTTCACCCTGATTGAAAACCTTGGAAATGTTTTTTATAACTTCCTTGTTTTCAAACGATTTATAAATGTTTTTAATTTCTATCATCTTACAACAGCAATTGAGTTAAAATTAAATCCCAAACCAAAATCATAATGTTTGTATTTACCACGGCTCTGGTGCTGGCTGTGCCAACATCGAATGCCCCACCTTCAACTGTGTACCCGAAAAAGGCTGAAATAGATGATATAAGAAACCCGAAAACCAGACATTTTATCAGCGAAAAGGTGACATAATAGGGATTAAATGAACTTTGAATACCATTTAAGTAATCAGGAGCAGTTACGGCTCCTACCGCCGGACCAACAATAAGTCCTCCAAGTATTCCAAAGAATACACTAAGAATATAGAGTAAGGGAAACATCAGAACAACCGCAATAATTTTGGGAAGTATCAAATAGCTGGCAGAGTTGACTCCCATTATTTCGAGTGAATCAATTTGCTCGGTAACTTTCATACTACCAATTTCAGAGGTTATGTTCGATCCAATTTTTCCAGCCATAATCAATCCCATTATCGTTGAAGAAAATTCAAGGATCAAAGAATCGCGATTTCCCAAACCAATAAGGGTATTTGGCAATAATGGATTGACCATATTATAGGCCACTTGCAAGGTCATGATTCCACCCATGAAAATAGAGATAACAGCCACAATACCAACCGAATTCACTCCAAGATTCTCTATCTCATTAAAAGTTTGGCGCAGGTATAAGCTATGCCGTTCTGGCTTGCTGAAAACCCGAAGCATCAGTGCAAAATATCTACCCGTTTGATTAAAAATATTCATTGACAGTCTGGATTTTGAACTTTCATAAAAAATTTATACTGAATTAAAACTCATTAATGACATGCAAATCAGTGTGTTAATGGTTGAAATACATTGCTTTATATGTTCTTTATTAATGGTTAAAGGTACAAATATTCCAAAAACAGGCATTTTTTCGATGGTTTTAATTTTAAACTCAGTATCTTAATAGAAGATTTCAACCCTATTTTGAATATGAACATAGCCAAGGCTTCTAAAATAAATTGGCTTCACAACAATCTGACTGTAAATAATTTGAACAATGAATAAAACGTATTGTGTGATAATGGCTGGAGGAATCGGAAGTCGGTTCTGGCCCTTAAGTAAGAGTGATATGCCCAAACAGTTTCTTGATATTCTGGGAACTGGTCGCACTTTCCTTCAACAAACCTACGATCGGCTTAAAAAGATTTGTCCCAATGAAAATTTTTATGTTGTCACAAGTGTCGATTACAAGGACCTTGTCATGAGACAAATTCCTGAACTTAATGAAAGTCAGATATTGCTTGAACCTCTTCGCAGGAACACAGCACCTTGTATTGCTTATGCTTGTTACAAAATTCAGAAGGTCGATCCCAATGCAAACATCATTGTTGCACCTGCGGATCACTATATTCAACAGGAAGATGCTTTTTTGGAGGAACTCTGGAAAGGACTTGAATTTGTTGAGGAAAATGATGCTTTGCTTACATTGGGTATTAAACCTAGCAGGCCGGAGACGGGATATGGATATATTCAAATTGAAAGTGCAAAAGAAATTGGAGCTATTAAAAACCTGCATAAAGTAAAAACATTTACAGAAAAACCAGATTTACAGTTAGCTAAAATATTTCTGGAAAGTGGCGAATTTTTCTGGAATTCCGGAATTTTCATTTGGTCACTTCCGTCAATTATGAAGGCATTTAATACACATTTGAGTTGGCTTTCCGAGTTGTTTGATAAGGGTAATAAATTATATGGAACATCAGACGAAGTTCATTTTTTGAATAAGACTTATTCAGAATGTCAGAATATCTCCATCGATTATGGTATAATGGAAAAAGCGAGCAATGTTTATGTTTTGTGTTCCGATTTTGGATGGACAGATCTGGGAACATGGGGGTCGTTGTATGAGAACTCAAAAAAAGATGATCAGCGAAATGTTGTTTCAGGTAGAAATGTGATGCTTTATGGTGCGAAAGATTGCATTGTGAACATGCCCAACGAAAAATTAGTTGTACTTCATGGTTTAGAGGGCTATATTGTTGTTGAGTCAGAAGGAACCTTGATGGTTTGCCGAAAGGAAGACGAACAGCAGATCAGGCAATTTGTTAACGATGTGAGAATGAATAAAGGTGAAAAATACGTTTAGCACTAAAACTTCAGGGGACTTCAGAAGTATTCCTATCTTTTTCTACGATTAATCGTAATATTTTGGTTTAAATGTGCTTCGAACGCACCTGAATCCGATGTAAGACTTGGCGGTGTCCTGATATTCAAAACTTCTGGTTGAAACCTGAATGTAATTAGCAATATCTTTCCATGATCCACCACGAATAACTTTTCGTTTCAAAGCCGGTGGATCTTCGGGCTTGGCGTTATATTGAAAGTCAGGACTGAAATCACTTATAATCTCATAACCCGATTCGTCGTATGCATTTGAGGTCCATTCAGCAACATTTCCAGCCATGTCATACAATCCAAATGAATTAGGCAAGTAATTGGCCACCTTCATCGTAGTCACGTTTGTACGGCTGTCCGATACATAATTGCCCCTCATAGGTTTAAAATTTGCAAGAAAATTTCCCTCTTGATCACGGGTATAGTAACTTCCCCAAGGATAAAGCGACATTTGATTACCCCCACGTGCAGCATATTCCCATTCTACTTCCGAAGGCAAACGATAATCCATTACTCCGGGATTTTTAATCATGTCCTGAAAGGTATTCATTTGCTTTGTTCTCCATTGGCAAAAAGCTTTGGCTTGCGCCCATGTTACGCCAACAACCGGATAATTGTCGTATGCAACATGCGAAAAATATTTTTCGGTCAATGGTTCATTGTATGAAAAGGTATAATCACGTATCCAAACCAGAGTATCGGGGTAGACTGGTGTTATTTCATGCATGATAAAAGAAGACCGGTTTTGAATTGGGCTTTCTTTTCCGGATGCATCTACAACTGTTCCTCCATAACTTTGTGTTTCAAAATTATAACTATTTGAACGCTTTGCGGCTTGCTTATAATCAATCCAGTAGTATTCAAACTTAAGCTTTCTGGAGTCTATTTCCCGTTTATTGAAAAAACGTTCAGATTCGGGAATATACATTTCTTCCAGTGCTGACTGATAGTCCGGATTTTTCCATTCAATCGGTTCGAGCCAGTTAAGTCTTGGATTTTCAAGAATGACCCCTCTTCGGGTTTCCGAAATTAAAAAATCAGGAATTGATTCGGCCAGAAGCTGACGTGCAATTGAGTCTCTAACCCAATAAACAAATTGACGATATTCGTTATTCGTTATTTCTGTATCATCCATCCAGAACGAGGGAACTGAAACCGTTTTAACCGGAGTATTCGACCGATCGATCACTTCTTCAGAAGGACCGATGTTAATGCTCCCTTGCTTAATAAAGTTCATTCCGTAAGGAATGGGTTCAAAGTAAGGTTTTCTGTTCTGGGCACTTGTGAGCTGGCTCGTCCAGTCCTTATGGCAGGAGCTGAAGAGGAACGAAGCAATCAAACTAATGAACAGAAATTTATACATTCTTTTGTAATATCGATAGACAAATAAAAGCCGTTATTTTCAGAAAACTCTGCTAAGAATTTCTTTATTGTTTA
>Ga0302296_1000528_pt1 | contig 31783 bp, 28 predicted proteins | sample III_Fen_N3_1_FD_194546 | JGI IMG/M metagenome (GOLD analysis project Ga0302296, IMG submission 194546) | Peat permafrost microbial communities from Stordalen Mire near Abisko, Sweden - III_Fen_N3_1 | ecosystem: Environmental > Terrestrial > Soil > Wetlands > Permafrost | place: Sweden: Abisko...
GAAAATCATCATGAACTTGTATTTCTTTATCAAAGGATTGAGTTTGACAGAGAAAAATGAGTTCGGTCTTGACCCAAGTTCTTTCGTGGAAGAGAAGTTTCCTTATGTTTTGTCAAAAGCTGCTCCGCTTGAATTGAAGCGCATCAATTAACGAAAGCATGGGACCCGAACACATCACAGGAAAAACGGTGTTGTACGGTTGTCTCGACTGGGGAAGTGGTCATGTGGCGCGTTCCATTCCGTTGATGCAGCAATTGTTGGGTCAGGGAAATAAATTGGTGGTGCGGTGTACCAAAGAACAACAGCACGTCTTTGAAACGTATGCCATTCAGGCTGAATTTATCCCTGCAACAGCGTTTACTTTTCGGTTCAAAGGCGATGGAAATTTCACACGTGAAATGCTGCGCAATGCCCGTCAATTTCGCAACGCTGTGAAGATCGAGCGCGTTGAAACTGAGGACTTGGTTTCTAAGCACGGGATAGATATAATTGTTTCCGACCATCGGTATGGGTTGGTTTCCGAAACCGTTCCTTCTGTTTTTGTGACGCACCAAGTGCAATTACCACCTGGTTCCGGTTTTTTCGCTCAATGGATTCACCGAAAGTGGATGAACCGATTTTCCGTTTATTGGATTATGGACGAGGAACAACATCCGCTTGCTGGGAAACTGAGTCTACTTCGCCAAAAGGAAAAGAAAGAGGCTCACTACATCGGACATTATTCGCGATTTAACGCAGCTGAAAGCAGTGAACAGAAAGAATCGGTTGTTGGTGTTGTAAGTGGCCCGGAACCGTATGCAAAACACTTGTTTGAAATGCTGTTAGCACGATCTTTGACTGACCAACGCTCATGGACGATTATTTCTCCGGAATATGAAACGGCGATAGTTCCGCCACATGTGCGACTTATTCATGGTGATTGGAAAGCAGCCGACGAAGCTATTCGAAACGCGACGCTCATCATTTCACGCAACGGTTATTCTACATTAATGGATTTGAAAGCGCTGAACAAACCTGCAGAATTAATCCCGACTCCCGGACAATTGGAACAGTTGTATTTGCGGGAAATCAATGACAATCCTTTGTGGAGCTATCCGCAGTAAAGTACATGATTTCTTTCTGACAAAAGTTATTTAATCTGAATACCTCTCGATGACACCAGCGTATTGGCTCCGCCTTTGAAACGGTCAAGCGAAAAGGTAAAGGTGCTTCCGATTCCAACGGTACTGCGAACAGAAATGGTTTGATTGTGCGAATCTAGGATATGTTTCACGATTGCCAATCCTAATCCCGAACCACCTTCGTTGCGGTTTCTGCTTTTTTCAACGCGGTAAAAACGTTCAAATAGGCGGGGAATGTGTTTGAGGTCGATTCCGGGACCGTTATCGGAGATTTCAATCGTAACGATATCATCCACGTCATAAAAACGCACCAAGGTTTCACCGCCGTCATTACCATACGTAATAGAGTTTCCGATGAGATTGGTAAACACTTGCGCAATTTTTCCGCGATCGGCTTTTACCATCAAGGCATTGTTGTATTCTTTCGAAAAACGCACCGAAATGCCTTTTTCTTGTGCTTTCATTTCGAAGCTTTCAATCACTTCGCGCGCCAAATCCCGAATATCAAACGGACGAATCTCGAGTTTCAATTCGTTCACCTCCAGTTTGGTCAATTCATCCAAATCTTCTAGAATATGCGTCATACGATCGATAGCTTTAGCCGCTCGCTCTAAGAAGATGCGATTGACTTTGTCATCTTCCAAGCCGCCTTCCAACAGTGTAAGTACATAGCCTTGAATGGAAAAAACGGGAGTTTTTAATTCGTGCGCCAGGTTTCCAAGAAACTCACGACGAAATTTATCCTGTTCTTTCAGCTGAACAATTTCGGTTTGTTTTTCTTCGGCCCATTCTTTTGTATCCAATTCAGCTTGTCCGATGATGTCGTCGGTCATGGTCATAGTGAAACTATCACCCCCCGTCATTTTTCCCTTGCGAATAGATCGATATAGGATTTTTAGACGCTCGTGAATAAAACGCTTCACCAAAAAGTAAAAAACAAGGAAAGCACCAATACCTATTCCGAATGGAAAAGCAATGAACGTCCATCCCGGAAGTGGGTGAAGCAGGTGAACCAAAGCGACCACCAATAGCGATAGCAGCCCCAATAAGAAGCTGCCACCCAGTACGATAAAAATAGGATTACTGCTTTTCACTATTCTGAGAATGTATAACCGACTCCTTTAATGGTACGAATATACGATTCTCCTAATTTTTCGCGCAGTTTTCGTATGTGAACATCGATGGTGCGCTCTCCTACGATGGTTTCATCTCCCCAAACGGTTCCCAAAATTTGTTCACGGGTAAACACTTTCCCAGGACGTGAAGCGAGTAGTTCGATCAATTCAAATTCTTTTTTCGGAAGTTGTACTTCCTGACCTTCCAAGAGTACCAAGAAACGCTCGCGATTCACGGTTATTTTGGATGTTTCGAATGTTTGCGGTTTGCTCTGCGAAGCAACGCTTCAACCTTACTAATCAGTAAACGTGGACGAATGGGCTTGGTGATGTAATCATCGGCTCCGGCTTCAAATCCGGCCACTTGAGAGTAATCTTCCGATCTGGAAGTCAGGAAAGCAATGAGGGGCTGTGCCAATTGTAATTCTTTACGAATCATATGACAAGCTTCAATACCATCCATGCGGGGCATCATCACATCCATCAAGATTAAATCAGGTGAATGTTTCTGTGCCATTTCAACTCCTTCGAGTCCGTTTGACGCTGTTAAGACTTTGTAACCTTCACGCTCAAGATTGTATTGAAGAAATTCCAAAATGTCTTGTTCGTCGTCTACTAAAAGGATTGTATTTGCTTTGTTTTGTTGCATGTTCTTTAGAGGAAATCTACACGACAAAGGTATTTTTGAAACGTGCTAGTAACTTTACAGTTAGGTTATTAAATAATTAATTAAATCAAGAACATATTATCAAATCATTAACCTCTGTTCTGCTTTTTCTCTTCAGCCGTCACGATTGAAAATGGGGCAGCGATAATTTCCATGATTTCACGAATTTCAGCACGGTTATTACACACGCACATTGTGCACGGCAAGTGATACTTACGCTTGAATTAACAACTCTGGAGCGCGTCTGTTAGGCAGGTGAATTAGTGAGGTACCAAAGTAGCCATGGCGAATATGCCTATTCTCAAACAAGACTTTGCCGGAAATAATAAAGCCAAAAAAAACCGCTGGCCAAAGACCAACGGTTTCAAAGAATAGCATGCGATTATTTAGTAACTACACACTTAATGGTTTTAGCGAATCCGTTTGTGCGGATAACCGCTGTATACATACCTGCATTTAATGATGCAGAAGAGCAATTTACAGCTGTTGAACCGGCTTCCATTGTACCGTCGAATACAGTCATAACGATTTTTCCTGAAAGATCAACCAATTGAATTGTGATTGGAGCATTGCGATCCAAATTCACTACAAATGTAGCTTGATCATTCATTGGGTTCGGGTAAAGGCTAACTGATCCGTTGATCATGGTGTTTTCTTCCAAACCGATCAATTGACCGTTGAATTTAGGATCGGTAAAATCGGCACCTGAAGCAGCTGTTGAGTTACCTGTCAAGCGAGCGTCTGGAGCAGTTCCTAAAGCAGCAAAAATATCAACCCAGGCAACTTGAGCTACAGTAGTTGTAGAGTCATTGTTATTTGCTGTCCAGAAAGTGTTGAAGAATGTTCCTGCGGCAGTTACTGCGTTTGATCCAGCTGGAATTTCAGCTAAAATGTTGTTAGCAAAGACAGCCGAATCATTTGTCGTAAAGTTGTCTTCTGTAGAGGCGCCTTCAACCGACAAACCTTTTTGCCATCCTGTAACCAATGAGTTGAATACAGAAATACCTGAATTACGACGAATACGGAATGCTTTTTCGAATTTTTCATCACCCGGTAAAACGGCACTTCCGTCACCTAACGGACCAACTGTAGTGATGTTAGAGAAAATGGCAGCAGTTTGCGGCATTGCTCCCGAACCGTTGGCATCGTTGTCAGATTCCAATGAGTTGGAGTCACCGATAGCATCAGATAAATTAGGATCACGAACGATCAATCCGAATTGGATGCGACCTCTGTAACCGAAATCGGTATCAAAATCATCATCCAAACCGCGGTAAGCGATCAAGTGCTTGCAATCTACCGTTCCACCAAACCATTCGTATGAATCATCTCCGGAAAATGAAACTTGTACATAATCAATGCTTGTTTGTTTTCCGACAGAACCAAAGGTTAAACCGTTGATTTCTTTGTTCGGTTGCAAGGCGATTCCTGCAAACTCGATACGAACGTATTTTAGTGAACCTGAATTGTCATTGTCGTCTGTTCCACCAAATTCAGTGTCTGCAGTTGGAGCAATACCTTCGATATTGGCAATTCCGCCCGGTTGGTTGTTTACTGCTTTTCCTAACAAAACCAATCCACCCCAATCACCTTCAGCACGATTACCTACAGTTTCATTAGAAGTGAAAATGATTGGATTCACAGCTGTTCCTTCTGCCATGATTTTTGCGCCCTTTGTAATGATTAAAGAACCTTGAGAAGGACCGTCGCCACGAATAATGGTTCCCGGTGCAATGGTTAATGTTGCGTTGTTTTTTACATATACTTTGTTTTGCAACAAGACAACCCCTGTCCAAGTAACATCTGACGTGATGTCGGTTGAAACAGTAGTAAGAGTTGCCGGGTAAACCGTGTTTTCAGGATCGAAATTAGACCAACCTGATGTCCAGTCTGTTGCCGGAGTATTATCAGTTACAGGAAATGCCCCTTTGTAAGAAGTAACATTAAAGAATGCTTGCGCTTGCAATGTTGTTCCAACCAAAAGAGTTGCGATTGCTAAATAGAATTGTTTCATTTTTTTCGCTTAACGTTTGTTTAACACAAAATTATTGTGGCATTGTATCTATCACATGATTATCAAGTTACAGTTGCCTTATGTTTGTGTTACCGAAATATTAGTTCAAGGAAACAATTCGGTAACATCATTTTAAGATTGTTTATGGCTTAAAATTTATAGTTCAAACTCAAAGAAAGCGTTTGACCGAAGTTGGTTTCTTGCCATCTGTTGTCGGTGCCTTTATCGTATTTTTTATTGGCATTCAGATCCTGGTAGAAGATCAAATCTTGCGCAAGTACATCACGAAGGTTTACTTTCAAGGTGAATTTTTCACGGAAGGTTTTTGAGAATTGCAAGTCGATTACGTGGCGTGAATTTTCCCAAACATCCGGTTCTTGAATATTTCCAACGATGAAAATACGACGACCGATCACATTGTAAGATGCGTTCACTGTCCAGTCTTTCGTTGGGTGTTCATATTGCAAACCTGCGTTGATGATGTAAGGTGATTGTCCTTGAAGCGGACGTGTATTAGCACTAGAACCATTGATTTGACTCACATCTACCTGAGAACGGATAAGAGAGAAATTGGTGTACAATGTTGTTTGAGAAAGAAACTTGCTCTCTTTGTTTTTTGAGAACACATCCAACTTGATGCGGTATTCGGTTTCGATACCGTAGTTGGTAGCGCTTGGTACATTGGTGTAGTACAATTCGGCCGCTCCGGAAACACCTGTTCTACTTACCAACTCAATTGGGTTGGTGAAGTTTTTGTAGAATGCAGAAACGGTGAATAACTGTCCGTTACCGATAAAGAATTCATAGCGTGCATCTAAGTTATCAATCACCGCACGTTTCAAGGTAGGGTTACCTGAAAGGATGTTGTCTAGGGCAAAGTTGTAGAAGGCAAACGGAGCCAACTCACGGAATTCAGGACGAGAAACTGTTCTGTAATAGCTCAAGCGAACTTGCATTCTCTTATTCAAGGAGTAAATCAAGTTCATTGACGGTAAAAGGTCAATTACAGTAGTGTCGATCTGACGATCAACATTGGATCCTGCTTCCGTGTAACTGAAACGTTGGTGGTATGATTCGGCGCGAACACCACCTACCATTCTGAATTTCGCCATGATCTTGGTGTCGAACATTACGTAACCGGCGTTCAACATCGATGAAGCAACATAGCTATCGCTTACTTTGGTAGCTTCTTCTAATTTGAAACCACCTAAACCATTTGCCTGAAGGCCAAGGTGTGATGGATCGAAAATTTGATCTTCAGGTAACGACAATAAGCTGTTGTCAAACGCTACCGAAGAAGTTTTGTATTTGGAGAATCCGAAGTTGCGTGCGCTGAAATTACGATCACGGAATTGTTGAAAACCACCTACTTTGAATAAGGTTTCCACTTTGGAGATATTCCACGGAATGGTCAAATCGTATTTGAAACTGTAGATTTTTTCTTTGGTATTTGACCAGAACATGTTTCCTGCAGCAGTTGGAATGGTTCCGTTGTTTTGAATAACCGCATAATAGTGAGCAGTTGTATCATCTTCCGACAAAGCCGATTTTTGGTAAACCACGCGACGCATGTTTGGAACCGAGCGTTCTACATTGCTGTAACCTCCCACCCAGTTGAATTTCATGCCTTCTTTTTTGAATTCGTGGTTTCCTTCCAATTGGCCTGTGTAAAGGTTGTTTTGCGTAAACCAACGATTCGAAGATTTCTCGTATTGGTGCGGATCGCTGTCCATTTCACGTACACCGTGACGAATATTTACACGGTCTTCGGAATTGATACTGTATAGATTGTTGAAGGAAATCGTGTTGCGTTTGTTGAGTTCGTACATCAAGTTGAACATACCACTATTAAGGAAGCGCTGAGAATAAACGGTATCTACCAATTCCATTTTTTGAACCACACCGGCAGCTTGTTCTTCAAACTCACGACGAATGTTTTGGTTGGTAGAGAAATTGTTTTGATAAGTATAAGCGAATACAACGCCTAAGTTGCGTTTTGCTACTTGAAAATTGTGACCGATTCCGTATTGTAAATTCAATGCCGGTAACGCTTTACGATTGGTAATGCCCCAACTCGGAGTCATCAATTTTGCGTAATCTGCTTTTTCAGTTGCTGAAAGGGTATTGTAAGTTGCGGAATTTGGTAACCCGTTAGGTAATTGGCGTGCTCCGTTGTCAACTCCGGCCCAGTCCATTGAGCTTCCTTCGTATGTTTGGAAATTCTTGAAAGTTGTTAATGTGTTAAATGATGTACCGATTTGAATGCTTTGGTAATTTTTGTCGGTTGGTGCTTTGGTATTGATGGTGATCACACCTCCGGCAAATTCACCTGGCATTTCAGGAGTTGCTGTTTTTGTAATGGTTAGATTGTCAAGCATGTTTGACGGAAAGATATCAAATGCAAAGGCTTTCCGGTCGCTTTCCGAACTTGGTAGCGGCGCTCCATTGATATAGGCCATATTATATCGATCGCTCAATCCGCGAATCACCACAAATCGATTGTCTTGAACACTGGCGCCACTTACACGTTTTAATACGTCGTTTACTTTTGAGTCGCCTGTTTTAGCCATGCTTTCTGCCGTAATTCCGTCTTTCACGCTCGCGTCTTCCTTCATTTCTTTGATCAGGCCCGGATCACCACCTTTGTCAACTACATGAATAATCTCAACAATGTCAAGCGTATCTGTCTTTCTTGGCTCGTTCATCGCGTAGGAAACGTTGACTGAACTGTTTTTTACCTCAATTCCTGTCAAAGTATCCGTGCTGTAGCCTTCCATTCTGAAAATCAAACTATAGGTTCCATTGCTCACATTGCCAATTGAATAATTTCCTTCAACATCCGCTTGAACGGCTTGTTTGGTTTCCAATAGGAAAATATCGACAAAAGGAATGGTTGCGCTACTTTTCTTATCGGTAACCACACCATAGATTTTGTGTGTTTGTGCTATCGTTTTGAAAGCGAATAGCGAACCGAATGCGAGAAGAATGACTGAGAATTTCATGTACTTTAATTTAACGATGCAAAGTTCCCTCTGAATCGTTAGAAGGAGATTAACAAGACTTTACCAGATTGTTAATTAGAAACTCGATTTAGTACATTTTTTCATATCCAACTAACTAAAGATTAATATTGAGGTAACATTGGGTTAGAATTACTTAATAATCCGTTCAAATCAGCCGTGAAATCAAGCGGTTCGTTAATGGAATGTGATCGTTTCGCATTTTGTATTTTTGTAACCTATGTCTGAACATCGATTTTTTGTGGAGTTGGCTTACGACGGTACTGCTTATGCTGGATGGCAACGTCAGCCCAATGCGAGATCCGTGCAAGAAACACTCGAACAACAATTATCCAAACTCTATAGTGGTGCAACCATCCCGGTTACGGGTTGCGGACGAACAGATGCCGGAGTTCATGCGCATTTTTTCGTAGCGCACGTCCATTTGCCGGAAACCACCGATTTGGAAGAATTAAAACACAAACTCAACAAAATGTTGCCTAGTGATATAGTCGTCTTCCAGATTTATCCCGTTACAATGGACATGCATGCGCGTTTTCAGGCAAGTTCGCGCACGTATCGCTATTACCTGCATCAGGAAAAAAATGTATTTCTAAAAAACAGTCTTTTTTTTCCGCGGGCGCTCAACATTGATCGGATGAACGAAGCAGCGAAGTATTTTCTGGGGAAACAAGATTTTACTTCGTTATCGAAATTGCATACCGATGTTAAAACCAATATCTGCACTGTAACCGAAGCCGTCTGGAAACAAGAAGGATCACAATGGTATTTTGAAATAACAGCCGATCGGTTTTTACGGAATATGGTGCGTGCAACCGTTGGAACCTTATTGGATGTGGGAATCGGAAAACTGGAACCCGAAACCATGTTGAACATTCTGGAGGCGAAAGATCGTCGTGAAGCCCGGCATTCGGTTGATGCGTGCGGGTTGTTTTTGTGGCGCGTTACCTACTGATGTTTGATGCTTGATTTTTGATGTTGGATGAGATTTTAGGTGAAAAATCAATTTCGTTTTCCAAATAAAACAACACCTTAGGTGCAGAAAGATGGCTTGCTATGAATTAGGAGAAGCCAATCAAACATCGAGCATCAAAAATCCAACATCATTTTATTCTGCAACAACAATAAAATTGGTTGATTTCCCTTTACCGATCAAGATGTATTTATCGTTGATGAGGTAAGATGTGTCTACCATCAAGCCTTCTTGAACCTTTTCTTTGTTGATCGAAATGGCATTTCCTTTCAGTTCGCGTTTGGCTTCGCCGTTAGAGCTCAAAAATCCAGTGCGTGATCCTAATAATTCAACGATCGAAATTCCGGCAGTTAAATCTGCTTTGGATACCGTAGCTTGTTTTACTCCTTCAAACACTGAAAGAAAATCGCGCTCGCTTAATTTTTTCAAATCGTCAGTCGTAGATTTTCCAAACAAAATATTACTTGCAGCAATAGCAGCTTCTAACGCTTCTTTTCCATGCACGCGCTCGGTTACTTCTTCTGCCAATGCACGTTGCATGATGCGCAAGTGAGTGGCTTCGTTGTGTTCAGCTTCGATGGATTCAATTTCCGCTCTTGATTTCAACGAGTAGAAACGCATCAATTTCGGAATATCCGCATCTGTTGATTTCAGCCAAAACTGGTAAAATTCGTACGGTGATGTTTTTTCAGCATCCAGCCAAACGGTTCCAGACTCAGTTTTCCCGAATTTTCCGCCATCGGCTTTCGTCAATAACGGACAAGTAAACGCATAAGCTTCTCCACCAGCTTTTTTGCGCACCAATTCCGTTCCGGTAGTGATATTTCCCCACTGGTCTGAACCGCCGAATTGTACTTTTACATTATTCGTTTGGTAAAGGTGTAAGAAATCGTATCCTTGTAATAGTTGGTACGAAAATTCCGTAAAGGAAATTCCGGTTTCGATGCGTTTTTTTACCGAATCTTTGGCCATCATGTAATTGACGGTGATGTATTTTCCGACATCGCGAATGAATTCAAGGAACGAAAAATCCTTCATCCAATCGTAATTATTTACCAACTCGGCTTTGTTTTCGCCAGTTTCGAAATCCAAGAAACGCTTCAATTGTTTTTCAACCGATGCCACATTGTGTTGCAGGGTAGCTTCGTCGAGCAGGTTTCGTTCTGCCGATTTCCCAGAAGGATCGCCCACCATTCCGGTAGCACCACCCACCAACGCATATGGTTTATGACCGCCCAACTGGAAGTGTTTCAACAACATGATCGGCAATAAATTACCAACGTGCAACGAATCGGAAGTAGGATCGAAGCCCACATAACCTGCCGTCATTTCCTTGAGCAGTTGTTCTTCCAAACCGGGCATGATATCCTGTATCATTCCTCTCCAGCGCAGTTCCTCGATGACGTTGTGTTGCATGTTCTTGAATTTGTGTGCAAAAATAGTGCTTTCAAGTTAATTGAGATGCGCAGCGGCAGGATTTCAAGAATGAGTATGAAGGACGCCAATTGGAAAGGCAACGATCTGGTGTTCGATGCTGTTTTATCTCAAAACTATACAAAATGAATAAATGGATTTTTCCTCTGTTACTGATTAGCGGGAACAGCATGGCGCAAGTAACCAGCGCAAGCCCATATTGCACGGCGCAATATTCGGATGATTTTATGAATGTACCTCACGCCATAGAGCAAGTGCAGTTCGGAAGCCTCGATCATACTTCGGGAGGCACACAGTATGCCGCACCACATTATGTGTTTTACAACAATCTTGCTGCAACTACTTTGGTTAAAGGACAAACTGTTGCTTTAACCATTCACCATGATGATGGAACCACTATTCACGGATTGGCAGCTTGGATTGATTTTAATGGCGATCAAGATTTTGACGATGCAGGTGAAAAAGTGGGTGAAACATTGTGGCCGGGCGACGATGACCCGATGACAGGAAATTCGGTAACTTATCAAGTTGCGATTCCGCAGGCGGCTACTGTTGGAACTACACGATTGCGTGTGCGGGTTTATGAAGACGATGAGTATACTTTTTCCGGTAACAATCTTCCGGTAATGCCTTGTCAGTTTGCCGGACACGATGCTGATTGGGGTGAAACGGAAGATTATTCAGTTGCTATCACAAGTGCAGCGGGATTAGAAGAATTGGAAACTTCCGCACGATTGGTAATGACAGACGCTTTCCTTTCCGTGGAAGATGTAAACGTTCATAAACTGTATGTGTATGCAATGAACGGTCAGCAAGTCGGGGAGTCGAACACTGCTCAGATAGATTTGTCATCGTTCACTTCGGGTATGTATCTTTTGAAAGTTCAAACAGCGGAAGGAGCAGTTCTGGATTACAAAATCACGAAATAATACTACAATCACAGGTTGGGTTTCAATAAAAGGAATGACGTGCATTTAGTAGTAGATGCACGTTGTTTTTTTAGAGCTGTTCAATCTGTTCAACGGATTTAATTAACTTTCGGTCATGCTTCAAACCCGAAAAGAAATAGTTTTTGTGACCATGGCCGGTATTTTTATTACCAGCGCTATTGTGGCCGAATTAATCTCCTGCAAAACCGTTGATTTCGGTTTATACCCGGTAATTGCCGGCATTGCACCATGGCCTGTGGTGTTTTTACTCACCGATGTGATGAACGAATATTTCGGAAAACAAGCCGTTCGAAGATTGAGCTGGATTACCTGCGGATTGATTGCCTTTTGTTTTCTGATTGTTTATTTAGCAGTTGAATTACCTACGGCAGAAGGATCGTATATATCCGACACCGAATTCCGGAAAGTTTTTGGTGGTTCGCTTCCCATCATGATCGGAAGTATTGTGGCATTTATGCTCTCACAACTCATTGATGTTTACTTGTTCAGTTTCTTCAGTAAACTCACCAACGGAAAAATGATTTGGTTACGCAGCACGGGGTCAACGGTCATTTCTCAACTAGTCGATTCGTATACCGTTTTGATTATTGGATTTCTGATTCCGGGTGTGTTTACAGTTGAGCAAGTGTTGATCTTCGGAATTACGGGATATTTCACGAAACTGGTGATCGCTGTAGCACTTACGCCATTTATTTACCTCATGCACTATTTGGCGAAAGGATTGTTGGGGGAGAAGCCCAAATCGAATGTTTAATTTTGAATGCTTAATGTTGGATTGGGTTTTCCTCTTCAGATCGAGTCATTCTTCCAAAGCTGAACACTTGATGTTGTGAATTAGAACCTAGTATTTTACCACGAACTTCATCCAACATCAACAATCAAGCATCAAAAATTCGTGTTAGCGACTAGCGAGTCAATTCCTTAAACACTTCTTCCAACGTTTTTTCTTCGGTGCGAAGCGTAATCACCAATAAGTTGTTTTGTTGTGCGTAAATGGCAATCATCTTACGAAGATCTTCCGTACCCTGACTTTCAATCAAGAAACTGGTATCGGTGACTTTTTGCACTTTCGAAACGCCCGGTATTTTCTGTAACACATTTTTTGAAATAGCTCCGTCGAACTCGGCGTAAACCACTTGTTGACCAACTTCATGCTGCAATTCGCTGGCACTGTTGTCGGCAACAATTTTTCCTTTTTTGATAATGATCACACGATCGCAAATGGCTTCAACCTCTTGCATAATGTGCGTAGAAAGCATTACCGTTTTTTCTTTCCCGATGGTTTTGATCAATTGACGAATATCAACCAATTGATTCGGATCTAAACCCGAAGTTGGTTCATCTAAAATCAATACATCAGGATTATGGATTATCGCTTGTGCCAAACCGACACGCTGGCGGTAACCTTTAGAAAGCATCCCAATTTTTTTGTTTTGCTCCACATCCAATCCAACCAAGTTGATCATGTCTTTTACACGATCTTTTACTTTGTCCATTTTGTAGATTTTCGCTACAAATTCCAAGTACTCTTTCACGTACATATCCAGGTAAAGCGGATTGTTCTCAGGAAGATAACCGATGCGTTTGCGGGTTTCAAGCGATTGTTCTTCAACGCTCATGCCGCACACTTTCACCAAGCCTTCCGTTGCCGGAATAAAGCCTGTGATGATCTTCATGGTGGTAGATTTACCGGCTCCGTTTGGACCTAGAAAACCGACTATTTCACCTTTTCCGACGTTAAAAGAAATATCGTTGACCGCTGCTTGCGCACCGTAAAACTTGATGAGATTTTTTACTTCAATGGACATGTGTTGTACTTTGAGCCACGAAGATAACGATTCGAAATTGAATGTGGTTGGGTGGGAGAAGGATTTACGTTTTGGGGAACTAGGGAATTGGTGAGCTAGGGAACTGGAATTTCCTAGTTCCCCAGTTCCCTTTAATCCTAGTTCCCTCTTTTAGCTATCTTTGTTTCATGTCTCAAATAAAAGGGAAAGTTTTAAAATCTACCGGAAAGTGGTACCAAGTAATGCTGGAAGACGGGAGTCAGGTTGATTGCCGGATTCGCGGGCGTTTGCGCTTGGAAGGTTTACGCACGACCAACCCGATTTCGGTGGGTGATGTGGTGTTGATGAGTGGTAAATTAGACGAAGAAGGTAAAGGCGTCATTGAAGATTACGAGCATCGGCACAATTACATTGTGCGAAAAAGCACCAATCTGAGTAAACAATCGCACATTTTGGCAGCCAATGTAGATCGCGCGTATTTATTGGTCACTTTGAAGCATCCCGAAACGCATATGGTTTTCATTGACCGTTTTTTGGTAGCGGCAGAATCGTTTCGGATAGAGACGACGCTTTTGTTCAATAAAATCGATTTGCTGAACGACGAAGAACGTTACGATTTGGAAGCCATCATGGATATGTACCGTGTGATCGGCTACAGATGCGAAGCTATTTCGGCGACCAATCAGGATAATATTGAATTTTTACGAAACGAAATTGCCGGAAACCAAGTGATGATTGCCGGACATTCAGGAACCGGTAAAAGCACCTTGGTCAACGCACTTGATCCGAACCTTAATTTAAGAATCGGAGAAATTTCCAATGCGCATCATCAAGGCCAACACACCACTACGTTTGCTGAAATGCATCCCTTGCAATCGGGCGGATTTATCATTGACACTCCGGGTATTCGTGCGTTTGGAATTGTGGATTTGGATAAGGAAGTGATTTCGCATTATTTCCCAGAAATGCGCGCCATGATCGGACAATGCAAATTTCACAATTGTCAGCATATCAATGAACCTGGTTGCGCTGTGAAGGCTGGGGTAGAAAGCGGAGCCATTTACGAATCGCGTTATTGGACCTACATGCAATTGATGACCGGCGATGATCAGGATGTTCACCGAAGAAATAAACACACATGAGATTGGTTATTCAACGCGTTTCTGAAGCCTCCGTTACCATTGACGGAAGTGTTCACGGAATCATTGGAAAAGGATTTTTAATACTTCTAGGTGTTGAAAGTGCCGATACACAAGAAGATGTAGATTGGTTGGTACAGAAAACCGTCAACTTGCGCATTTTCTCGGATGAAGACGGAAAGATGAATTTATCGTTGATCGATATTGCCGGTGAATTATTGGTGATCAGTCAGTTTACCTTGCACGCATCTACTAAAAAGGGAAATCGCCCGAGTTTTATTCAAGCAGCCCGGCCTGAAACAGCCATTCCTTTGTACGAATCGTTTATTGCCGGATGCAGTCTCGCCGGAATCAATAGGGTACAAACCGGAATTTTCGGCGCCGATATGAAAGTGTCATTAGTCAACGACGGCCCGGTAACTATTTTGGTTGATTCCCGAAATCGCGAATGATTCATTCATTCTTTGGTTACTTTTTTGACTGTTTCAGCAATTGAAAAGCCTGCATTAGAATCAGGATTGCCCCAAAAGTAAGCAACCAAACTACCCGTACTTCTAATCGATCATACACATTTGCCAGAGATGCGGTAACAAATGCATTGGCTACAACACCTAAAAGAATCAAGAGAATGATGGTTCCGAATTTCTTACGGATGTGAGTGATGAAAATCCCTACTATGATTACAATAACCGAGAGATAAAACACCCAATCGCTGATATGTTTATGATAATTATCCTCTAAACCAAAGCGTTGTTGTTTGGCGTTGGTAAATTGGTTGAGTTCACTTTCGAAATGGTTTTTTACAACAAAATAGCAACCTCCGTTCTTATCAGCATAAGAAACCAAACCTGAACCGACCTTGTGAAATAACAATTGTTTTCCGGTGGCATTAAACGATTCACGAATGAACCAATTTCGATAGGTTGATTGCGAAAACAAATCTGAAATAACTGGACCATAAGCTTCATTCATCTTCACTTTGCTTACTCCGGGTTGATTTAAAGGAGAATCTCCGCTCCAAAGAAAAGTACAGGCATTGTTGGGCAATGAATCTATTTTGTCTGAAAACGGAATTGCGATGTTATTCCTATTCTCACGCATGTATGTTTTAAGCAAGGGTGTTTCCAAACATTTTGCCACTAGAAACAAGTTGGATCCTCTGCTCATTCTGAACGAACCGAATTGAACATAGGTCGTAAATGCATGCGTGAAAGCTACAAGGGCAATTGTGGATAAAAGAGAAAGCGTTTTCCAACGATATGCCAGTTGATTCGACCACACTTTTTTGAATGAAACAAGTGCAAAACCACAAACGATTATTCCTGTTATTGGAAGATTGGAATAATGGGTGCCGATCATGAAAAACAAGAGAAGGTGATACAAAATCTGCGTTCGTAATCGAGTTGATGGATCTGCGAAAATCAGGAAAATCACTAATGCAGAAAGTGCGGTAAACAAATCAGGCATTACTTGAGCAGTATACCAAGGTAAGCCTGTGATAAGGGCTAAGAGAAGAAAGATAACGTATTTAACAAGGAGTATTATTTTAGGAAACACAACCTCAATTGTTTTGTTAATGATCCAGAAACTGATGATTCCTTGTACAATAATAGCAATCCCCATGATAGCTTGCATGGTGGTTATACGCAGAAAAAAACCATAGAAAAGCGGTCTTTCCAGCGGAATCTCTAGGTGAATAGACGACAAAAGGTATGAACCGCTGTCGGCATAAAATAGGGGGTAACCGTTATAAATAGCCGGCCAAATAAGCAGTAAAATAGAAATTACAGGAAATAGAAGTTTTTTGGAAAGGTGGCCAAGTTGTTTCATTGTTCCAATTTAGCTAATTTTGATAGAAATCCCAAATAAATGCGCATTTCAGAAGCACAATCAACCGTTGATCAATGGATCAAAACCATAGGTGTACGTTACTTTAATGAGTTGACCAATATGGCTATGCTCACGGAAGAAGTGGGCGAAGTTGCACGAATTATTGCCCGCCGGTATGGTGAACAAAGCGAAAAGGAAAGTGACAAGAACAAAGACTTGGGCGATGAAATGGCTGATGTTTTGTTCGTGTTGATTTGTTTAGCCAATCAAACCGGTGTTGATTTGGAAGAAGCGTTGAAACGCAACCTGGAAAAGAAAACAAATCGGGATAAGGATAGGCATTTGAATAATGAAAAGTTGAAGTAAAATCGCCTAATTTCCCATGGTATGTGACTATTTTTCAGTGTGAGTCATCCTTGCATTCCACTGTTTTATCCTGCGAATTGCAAGTAAATCAATAATCCTGCTGCTGCTGTCATAATAATCAACGCTGTAAATCCCATAACGTTTGCCAACCATCCGTTTACATGTTGCCCCATGATTTTTTTGTTGTTAGAAATGTGTAAAATCATAGCAATCAATACCGGAGACGTTAAGCCATACAACACGGCGGTGTAAATAAGCGATTGAATGGGCGAAATGCCGATGTAGTTGAGCGAGAGTCCGAGCAGGAGCGAAATGGCAATGATGACATAAAATCCTTTTGCTTCGTGGAATTTTTTGTCAAGGCCTTGTTCCCAGCCAAATGTTTCCGTAAAAATATAGGAAAGTGATCCGCTAAGCACCGGAATGGAAATGAGTCCTGTTCCGATAATGCCAATTGCGAAAAGTAAGTAAGCCAGGTTTCCTGCCAAAGGCTTTAGAGCAGTTGCGGCTTGTTCTACGGTGTCAATCTGATGGATGCCACCCTTAAACAAAACGGTTCCGGTAGTAAGAATGATAAAGTACATCACTAGTCCCGAGAACGTCATTCCAAAGTCGACGTCTTGTTTCATATCGTGAATGATCTTCTTGTTGACAACCAGGTGCTTCTTTTTGTTTTTCATTTCTTCCACTTCCACTGAAGCTTGCCAAAAGAAGAGGTAGGGTGAAATGGTTGTACCCAAAATTCCAACAAGAATCGCCACAAAATCTTTGTCAAATTTGATGGTTGGGATAAATGTGGCCGATAAGATTTCGGTGAAATTTTGTTTGTATAAAAAAGGAACAATGAAGTAAACCAGCATCACGATGCACAGGTATTTCAGAATGGTGGCAATGCGTTGGTAAGGCAGGTAAATGATTAATCCCAACAGCAGAACCGTAAAGAACACGCTGAAAAAAGTGGCGTCAATTGATGGAAACAACAAATTTCCTACCGCTCCCATTCCGGCAATATTGGCTCCGATGTTCATGACTATTGCAGGGAAACTGAACAGTAACATGAGGTACAAAATAGGCCTTGGGTAATGCTGTTTAAGCGTACCTGTCAATCCATTTGAAGTGACGAGACCGATTCGGGCACACATTTGCTGGATGGAAGCCATCAGCGGAAAAGCAATAATGGAAGTCCAGAGAGTGGATAAACCGTAAGCGGCACCTGCTTGCGAATAGGTCGCTATTCCGGAAGGATCGTCATCACTGGCTCCGGTTACAAGTCCCGGCCCCAATAATTTCCAAAAACGACGGAATCTTGACGGTTTCTTCTTCTCGATACTCATTTTTCAATCGTTCAAATCGTGCTGAACCAACGCTCCACTAATGTACGTTAAAGTAACCGTAGTTGAACAAAAACAATTTCTACTATTGAATTTAATCGGTAAGCGCATGAATAATTAGTTGCGCTACATGTTTATCGATGGGGAAAGTGACGTTTTCTGCACTGAAATTGGCCAAACTGTGCCAGCGCAATTGTTCGTCTTTGTCGCCAAGAATTGGAAAATTCATTGGTATTTCAGGTAATTGAACCCGGTAATAGATCGAAACAATTTGATCGTGTTCAGAGAAAGCAGAAGCCTGAAAAAAATCGGTGAGGTAAAACAGTTCGCCTACTGCTACATCGAGGTCAAACTCTTCCTTGAATTCACGTTTCAGGCATTCGGTAAATCCTTCGCCCCATTCCACACCGCCACCCGGAAATTTGGTAAAAGATCGACCGACATATCGCTCGTCGGAAAGCAAGATTTCGTTGTTTTCGTTGATGCAAATGCCGTAAACCCGAAGGTTGAACCGTTTGATAGACATTTAGGAATTATTTCTCCAAAACGGCAGCAATGTTGGGTTTGAAATACAATTCCGACTTCAATACCTTGCCGTCTTCGCGGTAAATCGGTTGACCGTTAGCATCCAGTTTACTCATATTTGATCGCTGAATTTCCTGAAATACTTCTGCAATTTTATGTTGCAACCCATGTTTCAAAATGGTACCACACAAGATATACAACTGATCGCCCAATGCATCTGCAATTTCAATCAAGTCACCACGTTGCGCTGCCTCGAGGTACTCTTCGTTTTCTTCTTTCATCAAGTTAAAACGCAAGGTGATATCAGCTTCGCTCAATTCAGCTGTAGGCTGGTGGTTATTTGAAATATTAAAGGCGTTGTGAAATGCTTCAACTGCTTGAATGGTTTCCTGAAGTGTCATGTGTTGTTGTTTTGGCAAAGGTAAGATTTTTGTTGTTGTTTAGGCTCGGGACGCATCCCGAGCTTACATCACAACAAAAAAATCCCTCACCCGTTTTCACGAATAAGGGACTTAATCAGTTAAGTATTTCTTACGATTTAAAGAACAAACAAACGTAGTACACACCTGCGGCCAATACGGCAGATACAGGAATGGTCAAAATCCATGCCCACAGCAAGTTGATGGTTACCCCCCAACGAACCGCACTCAAACGTTTGGTTGCTCCAACCCCGATAATTGAACCGGTAATGGTGTGCGTTGTAGAAACCGGAATACCGAATTGCGATACGGTAAACAAGGTCAATGCACCCGCAGTTTCAGCACAAACACCTTCCAATGGGGTAACTTTCGTGATTTTGGTTCCCATTGTTTTCACAATTTTCCAACCTCCCATCAAGGTTCCTAAACCGATCATTAAGTAACACATAAAGGCAATCCAACCAGGCATCGTTTCACTGTTTACCTTGGTTTCCATTTTGTAACCTTCGAGCAACTCCCCCGAGTTTTCATCAACGTAATCGGTAAAGAAACCGGCATTTTTGTAATCGCGGTTCACCTCTTTTTTGTTGAAAATCAATTCTTCGGTTTTGTAATCATGTACCTCTTTTCCTTTGGTATAAACAAGAAGCGGTTCCAATTTCTTACTAGCCTCTTTAAAATCTTCTTTGTCATCTTTCAACGACAATAAGAACGGATTTTTAGGATCAGCTTTTTTGTTGAATTCTTCGTCGTCGAACAAGGTTTCATCAGCTGTTAAGTCAATGATGTCCTTCCCGTCTTGGTAGATCACGTGACCACCCACTTCGGTTTTCTTCGGAGAGAATTTTTTGATTTTCCCGGTGTTGTCATGGTACTTGATTTGCACTACTTCAGCAACAGTAAGGTAAGACGGAAGCTGTTCATTCACTTCGCCGTTTCTAATAGCGTTGGCATAAACGATCAAAGCAGCACAAATAATACCCATTACTTTTTGCGAATCGGCTCCACCGTGACCCAAAGAAAAGGCTGCTGATGACAACAATTGCAAACGTTTGTACATGGTAGATTCTTTCATGGCTGACTGACGTTTTCCGTAAATCAACTGATAACCGGTGTAGGTTAATAAGAATACACCAAGAGTAGAGGCAATGATCCAGATCATGATCGGTTTCAAATCAATGAAATCTTTGTAGTACCACGAAGCCCAAACAGTAATAGCGGAAAGCCCTGTTGCCCAAACCATTTTCTTAATGAACACACGTTGCACGGTAACAAGTGCAATAATGAAGGCAATAAATCCACCGATCAACGGTGCTAAGAAGATGAACAACAACGGCTTGATGATTTCCTCCATTTTCAACACATCAAAACCTGCGTGAGCAACAGCTGCACCGGCAAATCCACCGATCAAGGTATGTGAAGAAGAAGAAGGCAATCCTAAACGCCAGGTGAACAAGTTCCAAGCTGTTGCGGCTATCAACCCTGCCAGAATAACCCAAAGGTCAATCACGGAGTTGTCTACCGTTTTTGCTACGGTGTTACCCACACTCATATCAAATACCCAAAACGCAGCTACGTTGAACACTGCTGCCCAAACTACCGCCTGAAACGGGGTTAATACTTTGGTAGAAACTACCGTTGCAATAGAGTTTGCCGCATCATGGAAACCATTTACCAAGTCAAACAACAAGGCAATGACAATGATGACGATTAATAACGTAAACATATCTCGGTTATTAGCGTGAATTATGCGTATTTAACTACGATTGATTCGATGACGTTACCCACATCTTCGCATTTGTCGGTAGCAACTTCCATAATCTGGTAGATCTCGCGTTTTTTGATCAAGTCTTTGGCATCAATATCCGAATCGAATAATTTCTCGATACTTAAATCGAAAATATCGTCGGCTTGGTTTTCAATCGAGTTGATTTTGATGACACACTCAATGATTTTTTGCGTGTTTTTAAGATTACGCAACTCTTTTACGGCAGCATTTACAGCCAAAACAGCTTCTTGAATCGCATCAGCCATTTTCAAAATTCCTGAATCGTTCGGATCAACTTTATAGAAATTGATTTTTTTACCGGTTGCATAAATATGATCGGCAATATCATCCAATGAAGTCGCTAACGCGTGAATGTCTTCTCGGTCAAAAGGAGTGATGAAGTTTTTACCCAATTCCATGAAAATCTCATGTGTCAGATCATCATTTTGATGCTCCAAATCTTCCATTTCTTTGATGATAACTGCGCGTTTGTTATAATCGGCCTCGTTTACGCATAAAACCAACTTTCCGGCAATAGCCTCTAGGTTTTGGCTAGCTTGTTCAAACAACGAGTAAAAAATTCTGTCTTTCGGTAAAAAGAACTTCAATAATCCTGATGCCATAATCTTTAATATTTGTCAGCAAAGGTATCGCTTAGTCATTACCGCGTTACACTTCATTTCATTGTTAACGAAAAGGTAAAGTTCGCTTGTTGATTAGGCGTCTGAACAGGCGCTTTAGAGTGAAATCCTTCGTTGATAAGGCTTCTGTGTTTTGTAATATTAATTTAATGTTAAGAAATGATAAATATTGAGTAGTGGTGCTAGCTTAAGAAAGATGATTTTAGTTACCGGAAATCCGGATTTTGGTTCAAGAAAGTCGTTTTCACGGTCAAATGTTACCTCAGTATTAAGAAAATTAAGAAAACATTATGAAAGCATTTACCCTGTATTAAGCAATTGTTAAAGTGTCTACTTTCGCCACCGAATTAAGAGTTTCTGTGTTGCAATTTTTCAAAAACTAAAAAATGGGGAAGATTATATTACAAAATGGTTTGGTACTTATGTCTCTTGTAATGAGTGCGGTATCGTTTGCTCAGAGTGCAAAGCCCGAAGCGCCGAAAGATTCACTGGCAATGAAAGTGGAACAATTGGAAAAAGAGGTCACATTGTTGAAAGGCATGAAAATCAGCGGTTGGCTTCAGGCACAATACCAATGGGCAGAACGCCGAGGAGCCAAAACGTTAGATGGAGGAGATTTTCTAACCAATTCAAGTAACCGTTTTATCATTCGTCGGGGTCGAATCAAATTCACCTATACAAAAGGTATTACGCAATTTGTATTGCAATTAAACGGCACCGAACGTGGTGTTAACGTAACCGATTTTTACGCCAAAGTAAACGATCCGTGGACCAAACAATTTGCCTTGTATGCAGGTGTAATGAATCGTCCGTTCGGGTATGAAATACAACAATCTTCGCAACACCGAGAAACTCCCGAACGTGCACGATTTACCCAATTGTTGTTGCCAAATGAACGCGATTTGGGAATGATGCTTTCTTTTCAACCAACCAAAGGCAAGAAATTGTTTGGGTTAAAAGTAGATGCCGGTTTTTTCAATGGAACAGGAATCGCTGTACCGGGAACAACCAGTTTGAATAGTTCCGGAGTGGTCGATTTTGATTCGTACAAAGACTTTATCGGACGCATTGCCTATACAAAAGGATTCAAAAACGATAAATACACGCTTGGATTGGGTGCTTCTCATTACAATGGCGGAGTGGTTTACCAAAACAATAAGGTTTACGAAACCATCAATGATGTGAACGGCATCAAAACATGGATGGCTTCTGATACGTCATCTTCACCATTTAAAGGAGGAAAAGCACCACGTATTTATAGTGGAGCCGATATTCAATTCAGTGTGGTGTCGCCAATCGGTACTACGAGCATTCGTGCCGAGTATATTTTCGGAACTCAAACCGGAACAAAATTGGTGAATAGAAGTCCTGCAGCTTTGCCTACACAATTGGATGCTTATACGCGTTCGTTCGACGGATTTTACGCCTACTTCATTCAACGCATCGGTAAATCGAAACACGAAGTGGTGGCGAAATATGAATGGTACGATCCGAATACAAAATTGACCGAGGCTGATTTTGTTGCCGGAACCATCATGACCGACGCAGAATTGAAATACACCGCTCTTGGATTGGGGTATAATTTTTACTTCGATGAGCACGTGAAGTTTATGTTTTATTACAACATGGTGCGCAATGAAAGAGGAGCTGGAATTACAGGCTTTTCAAATGATTTAAAAGACGATGTGTTTACGGCTCGCGTACAATACAGATTCTAGGAAATAGTATTTCATTAAAACCAAAAAGGTGCGGATTTTACATTCGCACCTTTTTCATATCTATCAGATATAGAATATTATTCTTGTTGCTTAAACTTGTAGCCTATTCCTTTTACCGTTTGAATGTGGTTGTCGCCTATTTTCTCACGCAATTTACGCACGTGAACATCAATTGTGCGGTCGCCAACAACGATATCTGTTCCCCAAACTTTCTCTAGGATGTAATCGCGTTCAAATACCACATCGGGTCTGGAAGCTAGTAAGGCTAACAATTCAAATTCCTTCTTCGGCAAATGAATTGGATTTCCTTCTTTATAGATAAGGTACTTTTCTCGGTCAATGATCAATTCGTTTCCGACAGCCGGTTTTGCAGCAGTAGATTCTTTTCTACGCATCAGCGCATTGATACGGCTTACGAGTACGCGTGGTTTGATTGGTTTTGAGATGTAATCGTCTGCACCGGCATCCAAACCGGCAATCTGACTGTAATCTTCATTGCGTGCAGTTAGAAAACAAATCAATACTTGCTCCAATCCGGGCGTTTTGCGCAATGATTCACACACCTCTACACCATCCATGCCGGGCATCATTACATCCAGAATCACTAATGAAGGTAATTCAGCTTTGCAAATTTGAATTCCCTCTTGACCATTGGCTGCGCTAAAAACCGTAAAACCCTCTTTTACCAAATTGTAACTGAGAATATCACGGATATCTTCCTCGTCATCTATGATTACTATTTTGTCCATGGGCGCTATATTCTCTTTTTTATGGGGAATTATTGATACGAAAATACCGATTATATTGGAATCTTAAAAGACTCTTTTTTCGCCATTCTTGAATTGGAAGAACGGTCTAAAACCGTTTTAAATGTATGATCACGTTAATATTCTGTGTTATATTGTTATTAAACTGTATTTAATATACGATTTTAAACAGTCAATTCTTCCATTCCTGATAATGTGAATGAATGTTAAGGCCTCTAAAAACCATTGTAGAAATGAATCTTTCACTTACCTTTGTTGCAGTAGTAGTAGGTTAGGTTGATTAGTGTGATAAGAGTTTAGGACGCCCGTCTTAAACTCTTATCTATTTTATAGCCTTTTCATCACTCCGGATTCTTCGCTTTTTTACGTCATTTTTCTTTGTAACTTGCCAGCACTATAAGGCAGTATTATGGCATTAAAAGCAAAAATTCTTCTTGTTGAAGACGACACCAATCTAGGATTCGTTATTGCAGATCAGTTAAAATCAGAAGGTTATCAAGTTGTTCTTTGTTCCAACGGACAAGAAGGCCACATTCGGTTTACAGAAGACAATTACCATTTGTGCATTTTTGATGTCATGATGCCAAAGAAAGACGGATTCACATTGGCGCGTGAAATTCGTAAGATCAATACCGAAACTCCTATTTTGTTTCTAACGGCCAAATCGATGACCGAAGACAAAGTCGCAGGATTTAACGCAGGAGGTGATGATTATCTTACGAAACCTTTTTCGTTTGATGAACTTTCAGTACGTGTAAAAGCGCTATTAAAACGTGTCAACATTCACGAAGAAACCGAAGATAAACTGATTCAACTTGGCAACTATGTCTTCGATACCGAGAATTTCACATTAAAGCATCCCGAGTTTGAAAAAACATTGACCAAAAAAGAGGCGATGGTGTTAAAGCTATTGTGTCAGTTTAAAAATCAGGTTTTACCACGCGAAACCATTCTTACTGCCGTTTGGGGGCAAGATGATTATTTTGCCGGACGAAGCATGGATGTTTTTATCACCAAATTGCGCAAATACCTTAGTCAAGACGATTCTATTTCCATTGCCAATATTCATGGAATTGGGTTTAAACTCGAAGTGAATTGATTAATTGGGAACTCGTTTTTAGGGAACTCGGGAACTAGAGTGCCAAGTTCCCTCGAATCCTAGTTCCCCTAAAACAACCTATATTTGCCCCATGAGTTGGATCTTACACCTTGAAACGGCTACAAAAGTCTGTTCGGTAGCGCTTTCGTTAAACGGCGAATTACGTCAGTTAGAAGAAATTGCCGACGACCAATATGCCCACGGTGAACAACTTACGTTACTCATTGAAAAAGTATTAAAACAAGCATCCATTACTCCGCGTGAAGTGGCTGCAGTGAGCGTTTCATCCGGTCCGGGATCGTATACAGGCTTGCGAATTGGGGTTTCCACCGCCAAAGGATTGTGTTATGCGCTCGGAATTCCATTAATTGCAGTTGACTCATTGAGTGCTTTAGCGAACCTGGCTCGAGAAAAATATCCTCAGCAAACCCTTTGTTCCATGATCGATGCGCGCAGAATGGAAGTGTATTCAACCATATTTGCTGCCGATGGTTCGGTTCTAAAACCCATGAGTGCCGATGTGTTGGATGAAAACAGTTATTCTGCATTTGAGCCTTTTGTGTTTTTTGGTGACGGTGCGCCTAAAATGGCTGATCTTTGGAAAGAACGAAATGTAACCTGCGACCCTGAGTTACGCTGTTCAGCTTCCGGACAAGTAACATTGGCATTTGAAAAGTTCACCCGAAACGAAGTGGAAGATGTGGCTTATTTCGAGCCTCTGTATTTGAAAGAGTTTGTCGGAACCATTAAGAAGGTTTAGATCTTCCTTTCGCCGCACGACAGCGATCACTGCAATACATCACTTGTTCCCAATTTCGTTCCCATTTTTTTCGCCAGCTGAAAGGTCTCTGACAAACAACGCATGTTTTTTCGGGTAAATACGATTTATTTCCTTTCATGACTTTCGTTTGCTGCGAACATGAGTCTTCACAATGCGTTTTCCTTCTTCACGAACAAGCGCTTCATTGCGCAAATTCCAGATTGCTTCACGGTTTTCAGGAATCACTTTTTCCGGATCAACGATAGGGAACGGATAATCTTTGCCCAACTCAAACCCGGTCATTTGTTGTTCCATCATTGGCATCAACCAAGGTTCATGGATATAAGCATTGGAAACTTCCTTTAATTCCGGAACCCATTTTCGGATAAAAACGCCCTCTGGGTCGTGGTCTTTTGATTGTTTCACCGGATTGTAAATGCGAATGGTATTCACCCCGGTAGTGCCTGCCTGCATTTGAAATTGCGGATAGTGAATTCCCGGATCGTAGTCTAAAAAAAGTCGTGCGATATGGTAAACGCCCCAACGCCAATCTTGAAATAAATGGTGGCAAAAAAAGGAAACCAGCATTGCGCGCATTCTGAAATTGATCCAACCGGTTTGGTGTAAACACCGCATACAAGCATCTACAAGCGGAACTCCCGTAAAACCATTTTCCCAAGCTTTGATCCATTGATCATTTCGGGTGTGTTGTAACAATTCATAACCTTGGTTGATACAGGCGTTTTCGTACCGACATTCGACCTCAAACTTTTGAATGAAATGACAATGCCAAACCAATCGCGTGATGGCATTGTTGAATGCGCGTTTGTGTAGCGAAAAATTCGGTGCACTTCTGATGGCTTGATACACTTGCCTGATGGACAGATTTCCCCAAGCGATATAAGGAGAGAGGCGGGAACAGGAAATTCGGCTTTCGGTTGGTTTTGAAATATGGCGACTGTAATTGAAACCACGCTTTTCGATAAACGATTGCAGGTATTTTAACGCATAAGCTTCACCGGGAGGTTGAAACTGCTCCGAATACGAATCGGAAAGCAGCTTCTGTAATTCTTCTTGTAAAGGAAATGCAGTTGGTAGAGAAACTTCCGTTCTTCGCGAATACTGTTGAAAGGGAAAGACCTCATTCATCACCTTCCACCATTTTTCTTCCCAACCATCGCGGTTTTTGATGCCTCTGATAATTCCGTCGCGTTGAAATTCTACCCACTGAATGTTCGTTTCGGCAAACCATTTTTTGAGGCGTAAATCGCGATCGAATGTTAGCTGAATACCGCTTTCCTGATAACTCCAAACGGTTTGAATCGTAAATTCTTCAGCTAAGAACTGAAAGAACGTTTCGGCTTCTGTATGAGCAATGTAAACGGTTTTTCCGATAGAATACCACTGCTGATTGATTGCCTGAACTGACTGGAATTGAAACTGCAGGTGGCGATCTGAACAATCAGGATAAGCAATGACCGACGGTTCAAACAAAAAAACAACCAGATATGGCAAGTGGTGATGTTCGGCCGCGGCCAAAGGCAAATGATCCTGTGTTCTCAAATCGCGCTTGAGCCACACCACATTGATTGCCTCTTTCGCCATGAATCAGCGTTTACTGATTTTGTTCATGCTGATTGTTCGTTGGAGCGAACATTTAAAGCGGTTAATATCAGGATTGCGTTTTTTGAGGTGCTTTTGACTCACTCCTGAATTTACACGTTTGCGCCACAATAGAAAACTGGATCGTTTCAACTGACCGCGCATCAATGCAATAACGGCTTGTTCATTCAGTGAAAACTGATGGGCAATGGCTTCGAATGGAGTTCGGTCTTCCCAAGCCATTTCAATAATTCGATCGATTTCCTCTTCCGACATGCGTGTAATATGAGTGTGAGGAAAGAACAATTGTGGAAGGGGAAATGTTCTTGAAGATGTTTATTTTGGATGGTTTTAGAAGATTTTCACTCCACGTAATATTGCAAATTTACGTGTTCCTTTTTGCCCCGTAAATTTGCAATATTACGTGGCTTATTCCGGTGTGATTTTAACCTTTTTCCGCTTATGCAAAATTGGTAAATTAAAAGAGAGATACGATCACTAATAATAGGTGATTTCTCTTTTCGATACATATTGAATACTATCTAAGTCTTCTTTTTTATAAACCCAATTTGCATTTTGGTCCAGTTTTCTAATAACATTTTTTGAAAAGTCATTATGTACTCCAACAATATAGTTGTAAGAAATTTCAGGAAAGATGACCGTTACAATTTTGTTATTCTGGAATGATTCGACTTTCATAATACGACCTATTTCTTGCCCTTTATTATTCTGAATGTATGTGTATACTACAACTCCACTGGCAGATATGAGTTTTGTTTGGATCAGTCGATTCGTTAAATCATTGTACTGGAAATAACATTGACTGATGAGTTTATTCTTCTTATAATAAAGTTCAGAACGCACATTTCCTTTTGTATCATATGTGTAATTTGTTATATGATCAAAACCACTGTTATACTGTTTCAATTTTTCGGATATTATTCTTTTTTCGTGGCTCCATCGGTAGATAAGAGTTTTAATTGCTCTGCCGGAGCTACGCCGCATGACAGTTTTTATCTTTCGATGATAACGATCATAACTATGGTAATAAACCTCATCGACTTCCCATTTTTCATTAACACGATTCCAAACTAATCTTTGCTTTAAGTCATTATTTGAATCATATGTCCATTTATGTTTAAAGGAAAGATTATTATCTATATAATAAGCTTCGAGCGTTTTTGAACCTGAAGGATCAAAATAATAGAGATGGGAATGGTTAATTATTTGATGTCCTTTTTCAATTTCGTTGCTGGTGGAGAAAACGGATTTTACTTTCCCATTTAGGCGAAACTCCATTAAATTTTTGGAAGTAACAGTTGAGGGTGTTTTTATTGATTCAGGTTCTTCGCAACCAATAAAGAAGATGGTCAGTAAAGAAATCGTGATTATGTAAACGGACTGTTTCATTTCGCTAAGCTTTTTTTTGCAGATGTAAATTAGGTGAAAACGAGCAAATCAGCCTCTTTTTTAGAGGATTTTCACGCCACGTAATATTGCAAATTTACGTGGCTTATTCCGGTTTGATTTTAACCTTTTTCCGCTTATGCAAATTCGGTAAAAACAAGGTCACCATCCCGATCAATGGCAAAAACGAACAGATTTGGTACACAAAAGAAATACTGGTTTTGTCGACAAAATAACCCAATAGCGCCGAACCTAAACCGCCCATTCCGAAGGCGAAACCGTAAAACAACCCTGATACCATACCGATTTTTCCCGGAAGCAATTCTTGTGCGTACACCAAAATAGAGGAGAAAGCCGAAGCCAAAATAGCTCCCGCCAAACAGCTGAACACGCATGTCATGGTTAAATCTGCATAGGGCATTAACAAGGAAAACGGGGCGGCTCCAACTATCGAAAACCAAATGATAATCTTGCGACCGTATTTATCGCCCAACGGACCACCGATCAATGTGCCCAATGTAACAGAGCCCATAAATGCAAACAGGTACAATTGCGATTGCTGCACCGACAGCTGAAAACGATCAATCAAGTAAAAGGTGAAGTAGTTGCTAATGCTGGCTGTGTAGAAGAATTTCGAGAAAATAAGCAATAGTAAAATAGCGATCGAAATCACAATCCGTCGTTTGGAAACATCAATGGGTAAATCATTGTACGCATTGCGTTTAAACGATCGGTTGGAAAGGTAGTTTTTATACCATCGACCAACATAGGTCAGCACCATCAAAGCAATCAAGGCCGATCCAACGAACCATACAATGTGATGTTGTCCGTGCGGTACCACAATAAAAGCGACCAATAACGGACCCAAAGTAGCACCCGCATTTCCGCCCAATTGAAAAATAGCTTGTGCCAACCCACGTTTTCCACCCGAAGCATAATACGCCACACGTGATGCTTCCGGATGAAATACCGATGAACCGATTCCGATGAAACAAGCGGCCAATAGAATGGTGGTAAATCCGGTTGCAAATGCCAGTAATACAATTCCCGTCAAGGAAAACAACATGCCGCCTACAAAGGCAAACGGTTTGGGGTATTTATCAGTGAAATTGCCCACAAAGGGTTGCAAAATAGAGGCAGTTACCTGAAAAGCAAAAGTGATGAATCCGATTTGGGTAAAAGAAAGGCTGTAGTCGGCTTTGAGCATCGGGTAGACCGAAGGCAATACCGATTGAATCAGATCGTTGAGAAAATGACCGAAGCAAACGGCAAACAATATCGGAAACACAGTGGTGTAAGCGTCCTTTTTCTGAAGGGTTTCAGCGGAATTCATGGCGCAAATTTAGGTGTATTTACCATTAAACCCTTGTTTATTCTGTTAAAAAGTGTTCCAATGAATCCATCTACCTCTGGCAGATGAAATGTTAAAAATGTTTCCCACGAATTCACGTCAGCCTAAGGCTGATGCGTGCCTAACGGACACGCTCTAAGTTTGACAATCATATAATGATTAATTGTCAGCGAGTCTCTTCCAATGGGCGATTTCCTATTTAAAAGCACATCCCAGTCTCCCATCCGCCTTAGGCGGAAATGAAAATTACGCATGAATTTAAAGCGAATAATGGAAACTTGTTTCCATTTTGATTCGTGTAGACCGCGATAGCGGCTATTCGTAAAGAATTGTACACAATACGTCTTCGTTAATTCGTGGTGGAAAATATGCAGTACGTCATATTCTAAGAGGGTTGTGCTGTTTAATAGTAAATTACCCTCCAATGGCGGAAGCTAAATTCGTGGGAAACAAATGTGTCGCTAGTTGACACAGATCATGCTTTCCAAAAACAATTCAAAAGTGCCTTCAGCCAGACTTTTCAAATAGGCCGAACCGATAATTACACCATCACATTCCTGAAAACCCTGATTGCGTTTTTCGGGTGAATCGATACCGAAACCCAGAAAAAGAGGAGTTTCACCGCACAAAGTTTTTAATTCACTGTACCGCTGTTGCTTAGATTCATCAATATGGTAACCGTTGCCGGTAATACTGTTTTGACCTACCAAATACACAAAACTTCTTGCACACGAATGGGCAATTGTCTGTACACGTTCATTGTCCGTTGCCGGGGTAATGAGAAACGTAACCGGAACATCGTAAGCCTGAAAAATTTTTACGTAGCGAGTTGAATACAATTCATACGACAAATCGGGAAGGATAAGCGAAGCAATGTTGAGTTCCTGACATTTCGCCAGAAAATTCCCTAAACCAAATTGTAATACCGGATTCAAATATCCCATTAATACCAACGGAACGGAGATTTGACTTCGTACACTTTTTAGTTGCCGAAATAACAGGTCAAGCGTCATTCCGTTTTCCAAAGCAATGGAACTGGTATGTTGAATTACCGGACCGTCGGCCATTGGGTCTGAAAACGGAATCCCGATTTCAATGAAATCAACACCACTTTCCTGAAGTCGAATCAGTTGATCCGGAAGACTTTCAAGCAGTGGAAATCCTGCTGTGGTAAAAATGCTAACCTGTTTGTGCGTTTTGTAAAATGGGTTCATGATCTGCTTTTATAGTTGAATTTCAGATTGATAGGTATTCATGTCTTTGTCGCCTCGACCGGAAAGATTGATCACTACACAATCGTTTGGTGTTAGGGAGATTTGATGAAGCGCTGCTAATGCATGAGCACTTTCCAAAGCAGGAATAATTCCTTCCAAACGGGCACATTCCAGCGCCGCGTCTAATGCTTCCTGGTCTGTTACCGCTAGCGCTGTTGTTCGTCCGGTTGCAATGGTATGTGCGTGTAGCGGACCTATTCCGGGATAATCCAATCCTGCGGAAATGGAGTGAGGTTCGATCACTTGTCCGCCATGATCTTGCATCAATAAGGTGAAACTTCCATGTAAAACTCCTGCGCTTCCTAAGACAGAAGTAGCCGCAGATTTTCCGGAATGTATGCCCAATCCGGCAGCTTCAACGGCAATCAATTCCACTTCCGGCTGATCGTAATAATGGTAAAAGGCTCCGGCAGCATTACTTCCGCCGCCAACGCATGCGATAACTTTCGTCGGATTTCGGTTTCCTGTTTTTGCGAGTAACTGTTCACCAATTTCCTTGGAAATCACCGATTGAAAATAGGCCACCATTTCAGGATACGGGTGAGGTCCTACCACACTTCCGATCAAGTAATACGCATCCGGATGATTGATCCAATGACGAATGGCTTCGTTGGTAGCGTCTTTCAAGGTTTTGCTACCTGAAGTGGCCGGAACAACTTTCGCTCCGAGCATTTTCATCCGTTGCACATTCGGTGCCTGACGTTC
>Ga0302296_1000530_pt1 | contig 31768 bp, 28 predicted proteins | sample III_Fen_N3_1_FD_194546 | JGI IMG/M metagenome (GOLD analysis project Ga0302296, IMG submission 194546) | Peat permafrost microbial communities from Stordalen Mire near Abisko, Sweden - III_Fen_N3_1 | ecosystem: Environmental > Terrestrial > Soil > Wetlands > Permafrost | place: Sweden: Abisko...
GTGGATATTAAAATTACTGAAGGCGAATTTGTAGCTATCATGGGCGCCAGCGGATCGGGGAAGTCGACAATGCTTAATATTCTCGGGTGTCTAGACAAGCCAACTTCCGGCCAGTATCTGCTGGATGGTATTAATGTCGCAACTATGGAGAAGGACGCTATTGCACGACTCAGAAATCAGAAACTGGGATTTGTATTTCAGGCTTATAATCTGTTAGCCAGAACAACTGCACTTGAGAATGTTGAGCTTCCTCTTTTTTATAACCCGAAACTCAGGTCAAAGGATCGGAAAGAGGCTGCTCTCAGGGCACTTGAAGCAGTAGGGCTCTCAGACCGTATGCACCACATGCCGAATCAGTTATCAGGTGGTCAACAGCAGAGGGTTGCCATAGCAAGATCGCTGGTAAATGATCCGGTTCTTATTCTCGCTGACGAACCTACAGGAAACCTTGATACTCGCACCTCATTCGAAATTATGGAGTTATTTCAGGATCTTAATGAAAAAGGCAGGACAATCGTATATGTAACTCATGAACTTGATATAGCAAAGTTTGCGACCCGGAATGTTATGTTCCGCGATGGCAAAATAAGCAGGGAAAACTTAGTGACTGACCGGCTAAACGCAAGGGAAATACTGAAAACATTGCCGGTGGAAGCTATTGAGGAGTTTGATAAATAATTAAATCTCAGGGAAATGAACTATTCAAATTTATTCAGGATCGCAATAAGAGCCCTGGTCAGAAACAAGCTCAGAGCATTTCTGACAATGCTAGGAATTATAATAGGGGTCGCTTCAGTGATTGCAATGCTTGCCATAGGTGAGGGCTCAAAACAGAAAATGCGGAAGCAGATTTCCTCGATGGGAACAAATATGGTTATGGTAATGCCCAATTTTCAGAGGCGTGGTGGTGTGAGCCTTGGAGCATCAAGCTCAATGGCACTTAAGTACAGCGATGTCACTGCTTTGCAGAACGAGGCAACTGATGTGAGCCTGGTTTCTCCGGAGGTAAGGGCAAACGGACAGGTCATTTACAGCAATCAGAATACCCAGACAACCATTTATGGAGTAAGTGAAGAATATCTTTCCATCAGAAAACTGGAGATTCTAAGTGGAAGGGTGTTTAACTCCAATGAAACAAAAAGTATGGCCAAGGTTTGCATACTGGGGCAGACTGTGGTGGAAAACCTTTTCGGGGCAGGAGCTGATCCTGTTGGCATGTCAATTCGTATAAAAAACCTGCCGTTCCTTGTAATAGGTGTTCTGAAAGACAAGGGTGAAAGCGGAATGGGACAGGATCAGGACGATCTGATCCTTGCACCCTATACTACAGTGCAGAGAAGGCTTGCAGCAATTGATTATATCAATGGTATTTATGCATCTGCTATAAGTGAGGAGAAAAGTCCAAAAGCCATTGCAGAAGTAGAAGAGATCCTGAGAAGAACCCATAAACTTAAAGAAACGGCCGATAATGATTTCAGGGTTATGTCACAGTCTGAACTACTGGCAACTATTACATCTATTACAGATATTATGACATACCTCCTGGGAGCAATTGCAGGTATTTCTTTGCTGGTGGGTGGCATAGGCATTATGAATATTATGTTCGTTTCTGTAACTGAACGTACCAGGGAAATCGGACTAAGGATGTCAATTGGGGGAAGAGGCAAGGATATAATGAAGCAGTTCCTTGCAGAATCGATAATACTCAGCATACTGGGAGGGGTAATGGGTGTAGTCTTTGGCTATCTTTTAGCAAGGCTTGCCGGATCACTGATGTCAACACAAGCTTTAGTAAAAACCCAGTCTGTAGTTCTGGCCTTTATAGTTTGTTTTGTTATTGGTGTCTTCTTTGGATGGTATCCCGCACGAAAAGCGGCAAATCTGAATCCGATTGATGCCCTGAGATATGAATAAGATATTAGGTAAACAGCAATTCTGATGATTTCTCTGAGAAGTAATTATAATTTGTTATACTTTTAAATCCATGAAAAACTTTTTCACTGGAAACAAAATCAAGATTTTACTCCATCTTCTTGCCTGGGCTATAATTCTGGGTATTCCTCTCTATTTTTTTAAAAGATGGGAAATTGGTAAGGATTTTATTTGGGTATACTATGTAGGGAACACTATCAATGGAATAATTTTTTATTCAAATTACCTCGTCCTGGTCCCAAAATTCTTTTTCGGGAGCAGGAATTATAAATATTATTTGTCGGTAGTTTTATTATTAACTGTCCTTTATTTCGTCTCTGACAGGTCGAATGAATTCATTTTTAAAAACGTACCCGGAAGAGACCGAATGGAAGAACTCGAGAATCAAAAAATTGAGGGAAAGCCAAGGGTCCTACCAAAACCTGATGAGCATTTTGGGCGTCCTCCACTAAAGGAAATGCATCTTTTCAATTTTATGTTCACCTCACTGTTTCTTATCTTCTTTTCACTTGGGATGAGAGTACTTGAACGTCATTCACAGACTGAAAAATTGCAGAAAGAACTTGAAAAAGAAAAGCTTAATTCGGAACTGGCATTCCTGAAAAATCAGATAAGTCCCCATTTCTTCTTTAACACTCTCAATAATATATATTCTCTTATAAGTATCAATGCTGAGGATTCCCAGATGGCAGTACTAAAGCTTTCAAAAATGATGAGATACCTTTTGTACGATTCTGAACATGGCAATATAAAACTGAGTAATGAGATTGATTTTATGGCTAATTATATCGATCTGATGAAGCTCAGAATGACTGATAAGATAAGTCTGAATATAGCTTTTCCCGAAAAGTATACCGACTTGAATATTCCTCCTCTGATCTTTATACCGTTTATTGAAAATGCTTTTAAGCATGGTATAAGTCATCGCGAAAAATCATTCATCGACATAAGTATGACGACTGATAAAGATTCAATCCTGTTCCGGTGTGCTAACAGTGTGACAAAGGCCAGAGAGGAAATTGAGTCAGGTCAGTCAGGTATTGGATTGGAGAATGTTACAAAAAGACTGAATCTATTATTCCCGGATAAACATGATTTAAAAATCAATAAGTCAGATAAGGAATTCGAAGTAGTCCTTCAAATTAATTTTGCATGATGATTACAACAATAACTATTGATGACGAACCACTGGCATTACAGCTTGTAACAGGATATATCGAAAAGACACCGGGATTGAAGCTTGTCGGGAAATTTGATAATCCGCTTGATGCAGCTGAATTTCTATCAGAGAATAGTGTCGATCTCATCTTCGTAGATATACAGATGCCTGATCTTTCAGGCATCGATTTTACGAAGCTAATGGAAAAGGGACCAAAAGTAATCTTTACCACTGCATTTGAAAAATACGCCATCGAGGGTTATAAACTAGAAATAGTAGACTATCTCTTAAAACCCTTCAGCTATGAAGAGTTTTTAGGTGCTGTTCAAAAAGTTCAGAAGCTGCTTCGTCTTGAGCAGAAAATGCCTGCCAGGGTCGATGTAAATAATGAATTTCTGTTTCTTAAATCGGATTATAAGATCAAGAGAATAAATTTTAACGAGATACTTTATATTGAAGGTCTTAAGGATTATGTAAAAGTTTATATACATAATTCCATTAAACCCATACTTTCTCTTACATCACTGAAGCTTCTTGAAGTAAAGCTTCCTGAAAATAAATTTATGCGGGTCCATAGATCATTCATTGTCAACCTTGAGAAAATTGATACTATAGAGCGAAGCAGGATCGTTTTTGGCAAGGAGTATATTCCTGTAAGTGATCAGTATAAATCGAAATTTCAGGAATATCTGGATAAGAACTTCCTGTAAATAAATAATCACTATAAAAGAATAAGATATTCTTTAAACAGGCTCATGATTTGCCTTTCAAGCAAAGTGCTATCACTTCTTTACAGTTAGGTAAAGTGTATCAGAATTTAAAGCGGTAAAAATCCCGTAACCATTCATTATACTTGTAGAAGGATTTGTAAGGTTTTGGGAGCTGGACTGTTTATCCGAATAGAGTGAAGCATAATCCGGCAATACATGATATAGTATCAGTCGGTGTCTTCCATAATACTGAAATTCCATTGACTGAATTTCTATTCCGGAAGAGGTGGTTGGTGCTTTCCTGAACATGTTTCCTGGACGAGTATTGTTACCAAAATCACGTATTGCGGTAAGCGTTTTTTCCATGTTTTCAATAACTACTATATAATAAGAAGCATCAGGATTGTTCCATGTGAGTGATACTGGATCAGGATTTTCCGGCATCGATGTAGGCATCCCGGATGAGAAGTCCATCTGTGCTATTGTTATTGACGTTACTGATTGAGTAACCTGCCTTGGTTTATTAGGGACTTCAGTATAAGCTGTAACTGATTTCGAGTTAAAGAGAAAAGAGATATCATATCTTTCCCCCTCAGCTATAGTAATGGCACTGTCAATATATTGACCTTCACCAATAGGGGTAAGAATATTTGAAATATTGTTATCAGTAATTTTTATTGAAAGCGAATTGATATCATCGGAAGAGTAATTAATATTTGAAGAAAAAGGCGTTTGCCTTGTTATTTTTATTAAAGGATGATCACCTGGTTTAAGGTATGATTCGACTATTGGCGAATCTGTAAATTCTGAATTATCTGATTTTGTACATGCAGTAATTGCACCAAAAATCATTAAAATTTGTATTAATATTCTGAATTTCATTTTATCTGAATTTAAGTGAAATAGTAATATTTGGTGTAATTCCTAGATAGGTAACATTTGTTTCAATTACCTTTCCACTTTCTATAGCATATTGTTTGTACCAAATATTTTTACGGTTATAAACATTAAAGAGCGAGAATCCTATATATCCTAATTCTTGCCGGTCCTTGTCGTTATAGCTACCTAAATAGAGTTTATAATTTACCGAAACATCTAAACGGTGATAATCCGGAAGACGCAGACTGTTTTTTGATGTTACTGTAAAATAATCCTGTGCTGAACCATCAAGAAGGGTTATACTGTAAGCTCCTGAAGGTGCAGTATAAGGACGGCCAGTTGCAAATATCCAGTTAGCTGAAAAATCCCATCGTCGGTAATTATATAGTCCGACTATTTTGAATTCATGTGTAACGTCCTGATTAGCAGGAAAATAAGTATCTGAGTACACGTCAAAATGGTTTTTGGCTTCACCCAGGGTATAACTTATCCATCCATTAAAATTGCCTGAATTCTTTTGTACCAAAAACTCAATTCCTTTAGAGAATCCATATCCATTGAAGAAGTTTTCATCATAATTAATGCCCATTGGACTGGCATTGATCCTTAAAGAATATTCAGTAAGATTGTGGATCTTTTTATAATAGGCTTCTGCGCTGAATATATAATTTTTCGATTCATAGGAAATACCTGCAACATAATGAACAGATGAACTGATAGGTACCGATTTGCCATCCGACAATATCCAGAAATCCTTACTTCCTGAGAGAATGTCTTCACGGGTTACACGATTGGCAAACTGATAATATTTTCCATAAGCGGCTTTCAAAGTTAGATTGTCGGTAAGATTATATGAGACAGAAGCCCTTGGTTCAAAATACATTTTATTGGCTGTCTCGAAATAACTTGATCGTATGCCGGGAAGAACCTGCAATTTATTATTAAAAAACTTCATTTTACTCTGAATATAAAATCCTCCCAGCAACGCTTGCCCACTTCTATTCAGGATGGTCGTTGTATCGCTCTGCGCATAATTATATTTAATATCATAATGTGTTGCAAATCCTCCGAATTGAATCTGATTAAAATCGGTGATATCCCATTGATAGTCTGACTTTAAACTGTAATCCTTTAAATCGTTGTTCTCGAGGATTCCGTTCCTGCTTGTCCTTGATTCATTATTTGAATTAAAGATTGTCCCATTTTGTGTCCGGTCTCTGTGACTGTAATAATTTGAATAACTCAGGAATGTGTTTCCGTACAATTTTGAATTCCATTTGCGTGACCATTTAAGGCTACTTCCGATATTTCCATATCTGGTAAGATCTGTGGAACTCATATTGAGATTAGAACCTGATTGGCCAAATGAAGGAATTTCAGATGAAACACTATTATCAAGCTTATCAGTCCCATTGAAAATACTAAGTGATACTATATCCTTGTCACCCGGACGGTAAGTAAATTTTCCGTTAAGGTCATAAAAATATGAAGTAACTTTAGTGTTCTGGGAGAACATGCCACCAGGGCCCTGCCTGACCGGCGTTGAAGTTGACGTTTCTGGTTTCGTATTGAACTTATCAAAAATTTTATTGTAAAGTGGACCCTTATAGGATCTCCTGAAAGCTATGAAAGAGGAAAACTTTTTTCCGATAGGCACCTCGGTGTAAAGATTCATACTCAAAAGACTCAGGTCACCGCCCACATTGAAATTATTCCGGTTACCTTCTTTGCTGGTGATCTCCGTTACACTCGAAAGGCGGCCTCCGAACTTCGACTCAAATCCTCCTTTATAGAGCTGAACATCTTTAATTGCATTTGAATTAAAAGCGCTGTAAAACCCATATAAATGATCAACATGGTAAACTGTAAACCCGTCATACAGGACGAGATTCTGATCAGGTGTGCCGCCTCTGACATATAGTCCAGAAGAAGATTCATTTGAAGCGCTGATTCCAGGCATAAGCTGAAAAGAGCGCATTATATCTTTTTCCCCTAAACTTGGAAGAGTTTCCAATTTTTTAGGAGTAAGTTTAATTGTACTTACTTCTGCTTTTCTTGAAAAGACAATATCATCACGATAAGCGGTAACTGTAACATTCTGAAGTGCCTGTGATTGAGGAATCATCTCAATCAATAAATTCTTTTTGTCCGATTTTGGAGTTAAAAAAACCTCTCTTTTTTCGTACCCGATATACTGGACAATCAGGGTACTTGTATCAGACGGGACCTTTAAAAAAGTGAAATATCCATCAGTATTTGTAGAAGTACCAATAGTTGTTCCTTTTACATATATACTTGCTGAAGGAAGAGCTTCACTGGTAGATTTGTCACGAATAATTCCCGTCAAAGTAAAGTTTAAAGCATCAGGCTTCCCCATATATGTCTTCTTCGGCTTTTCATATGTTTTATTTTCGAAAAAGTCAACCTTGGCTTTTTCATATTCTTTTCTATTATCGATTTTTTGCTTTTTATCAACTTTATATCCGAGATCATCCTCCTTGAAATTACCAATAGTATCCACTAATGCAAGGTCCCGTTGGGCCGGGTAAGCAAACCTGACCTTTCCGAAAACATTTTTGAGACCGTATAAACTTAGATCCGACTGCGTTATTCTTTTATCATTTATCTGTAGAAACATGTTGGCATGTCCGAATAGAAAATTGTTTGTAATGCTGCCAGCCAATGTCTCAATGCAATTAAGTTTATCTTTAGGAGATGTGCCCATGTTGGGAACATAAATAAATTGAAAATTAATGTAGGCGGTAGATTTTTTAAGTGTGTCCAAATCAAATAATTGTTGTGCAGTTTGATTCTCTTCACCAAGTATAAAAATGAATGGTTTTTTTATTACACTGTAATCGCCGTCACGGGCATAGGATATATAGGTTAAGTAGCAGGTGCTGCCAGGATAGTTTAACGTATATACATTTTGGGCAACGACAGGCTTATTTAATATTAAGGATAAAATACTTAAGGCAAGCACGATCCTTGAACCACCTGCCAGATTTGATTTTCTCTTTGCCATTTAAAAAGTATTTCAAGGTTGGAAGGTGAAAAGATATCTGCCTGTGTACTTTTAGAGAAATAAAATAGACAGTTCCGCTATTTTCCTAGACAGAATAAGCTTTTTTATCTCCTGAAAAAGATTATTAGAAATTATTTTAGCCTTTTTATTTTCAGAGAATTGTATAATTCCTTCTTTGATGGCGTTCAGTCTGTAAAAATTTAGAATCTGCCGGTAAATAAGCGTCTTCTATATATATTATTTCCTTTGAACTGCAGATCTGTATAAATTTGGAAGAAATAACATATAGTGATTTTAACCTTTTAAAAAACGCGTAATAATGAGAAATCCACAAAATTCTGACAAAAAAGTCATAAAAACGGCGAGACCCATTATTCTTGTTGGTCTTCTTATACTCTTCTGTGTGCAAGTATCTGCTCAAAATGGCACAATAAATTTCTCAGGGAAATGGGCTCTGAATGAATCTAAAAGCAAATTAGGTGATGGACCATTTAAGATGGCGGCATCAACTCTTACGGTAAAACAGGAAGCAAACAACCTTTCAATTGAAAGAACAATGTCAGGACCTGATGGACAGGAGATGAAATTGATTGCCAAATATACGATGGACGGCAAGGAATGTGAGAATTCAGGGATGATGGAGATGAAAACTAAATCGACTGTTACCTGGTCAGATGATAAAAAGTCCATTACAATTGCTTCTATAACTATTTTTACAATGAATGGGGATAACACGGAAATGAAAGCAACTGAATTTTGGAAATTAGATGGTGACAAAGCTTTGAAGATTGACGCTACCAACGATACCCCTGACGGAGCAATGAAAACATTATTGGTTTATGATAAGAAATAGTTTTTTAAGTTGAATTGATACTTAGCTACTCTTTGTATAAGTATGAGGCTGTCTTCCAAAATTCTGAAGGCAGCTTTCTTTTTTACGAGCTTTCACACCACAGCTAAAATGTTAATACAAAATCATCTTATACCCCATCCCGTGTACAGTAAGTATAATCTTCGGATTATTCGGATCCGCTTCAATCTTTTGACGTAATTTCAGGATAAAATTATCAACAGTACGTGTGCTGATATCAATTTCAATACCCCAGACATCGTAGATAAGGTCATCACGCTCAATTATCGTTCCTGCTTTCCTGTAGAGATAGTGCAATACTTCAAATTCTTTATGTGACATTTTTACCTCGCCCGATCCGTCAAGTGCATTATAAGTTTTGAAATTGACTTTAATCTTGCCAATTGGTACATATTCTGTGCCTAAGCTGGCTTCTTTTTCGGTTGCACGCCGCAGAATTGCTTTAATTCTTGCAAGCAATTCTCTAAGGCTGAAAGGTTTGGTGATGTAATCATCTGCTCCGAACTCAAGTCCGAGCACCTTGTCAATTTCCTCACCTTTTGCAGTCAGTAGAATGATAGGCGTATTTACACCTTCTTTTCTGGCGGTTTTGCATATATCAAAGCCGGAAACTTCGGGAAGCATGACATCAAGCAGGATAAGATCATATTTTTGTTTCAGAACTTTTTGAAGGCCTGTTCTTCCTTCCATCGCTGTATCTACCTCATATCCTTCGAATTCAAGGTTATCCTTCAACCCGTTTACCATATTAGGTTCGTCTTCAACAATCAATATTTTCTTCATAGTTGCCTGATTTATTTGACCGGAAAGGAGAGCCTGAACCTTGATCCCGATCCCTGGGAACTCCTTATTGTAATCTTGCCCTCATGAGCCTCAATTATATGTTTAACGATAGCTAGTCCTAATCCTGATCCTTTTACCTTGTTTGCAAGATTAGTCTCTGAGACACGATAGAATTTATCAAAAATGTACTTCTGGTTTTTTGCAGATATGCCGATACCATGATCCTCAACATCGACATATATAAATTTGTCGGAACTACCGGTACTGATGACAATATCTTTAATATCTAAACTGTACTTCATTGCATTGTCCACGAGATTCATGATGGCGTCTGTTACTGCTTCCCTGTCAATCATAATTTCAGGCAGGTCATCTGCAGGTATGAATTTGTAGCTGAACCCTTTATTTTCTAACGAATAACGGAATGACCTGGCTGCATTTTCAACTATCTCATTCAGGTCAGAGGAGCTAAAAGTATACTTGCGCTTATTACTCTCAATCTGTGAAAAGTTAAGAATCCTGTTAACAATACCCGAAAGACGGGTTGTTTCATTTAAAATTACGGAATAATACTCCTTAATTTTTGCAGTGCTTGTCACTCTCCCCATTTCGAGAGTTTCTATATACATGGTTATCAAAGCCAGGGGGGTTCTGATCTCATGAGATACACTGGAAACAAAGTCACTTTTTATCTGGGATAGCTCAACTTGCTTTCTGATATTCCTGAAAATAAGCCAGGCTCCGAATATCAGAATGAAATCCATAAGTCCTAAGATGAGAAGGTTTTTCTTAATCCTGTCCCTGGTCAGATCTGCTATGGTAACATCTTTAAGTTCTATTCCCATAAGATAGTTGGTAAATAACCAGAAAGGCTCTTTGTTAATTATCTTTCGTGCATTTGGTTGTTTGTTTGAACTGTAAAATGGCATTTCTTCTCCCAGCCTGTATGCCCCTATGTCAAATTTGCCTTTTGCAATCTCCTGAATCTTAGGATCTAGCACCTGGCTTATGAATTTCTCCGGATCAACAATCAGGACATTGATTAAATCCTCATCATTTGTTGTTGTTAAGAAAACTATCCATTGCAAGCCGGCACCCTGGTTCCCCAGTGTTTTTACCTTTCTGTATCCACCCTTCAGATATGTACGAAGCTGCTTAATACTTTTGGAGCTATCGCTCAGGGATTCTTTCATTCTTGCAAGGGAGGTACTATCCTTCCATGAAACGGGGACCGAAGAAAAATATTCAAATTTATTATTCAACCGGATAAGACCTTTTATTGAAGGTATTTCACTGATAATCTTGTTCATTACCGCTCCGGTATCAGGATTATTACTAGTTAAACCGTTTTCAATTCTGCTTGCAATACTGCTTATGATATCGTCAGAGTATTGGTTTATTGAAAAAAGGATAGCATCGAGCTGATTTTTATAAATATTCTGAATAACCTTTTCATTCTGCCGCAGGCTGCCAATCTCAAAAATCGAAAAAATAAAAACCGGCAGGACTATGATCATCAGTATCAGTAAACTGATTTTTCGCAACGAAGAACCCATGTGAGGATAATTTCTTTAAATATATAAATTTAATGTGAAAAAGCACCCCCCTGATTGGCTGTGCAGAGGATAAAATGTATCTTTTGGAATTCCGGTGGAGACAGGTCTCAGACCTGTCTCTACTAATTAGTCCAAATTTAATATTTGTATTAAAAAACCTCAATCCATTTCTGCAAATTAAGCTAAAATAACCCCCCTTCAGTTTGGAAGGGGGGCTACACCTCTAATTACTAACTATTTAAACAGGAATGAATATCTTGTTATCGTGATGATTTTTTAATGTTCCTCCAGAATTCGATGTATTTGGACTGCGTAATCAGACCCACGGGGCCCTCGTAGATTCCTCCGGCGCCTCCTGTATCCAATACCCTCACAGCTATAACATTCTTCTGGTTCTTTTTTAATAATCCGTCCGGAATAAAGTATCCTCTAAAGGCATCAAACTCCTGACCTGCAGATACATCTGAGTTTGCTCTTGATGTTAAATTTCCTGTTGACCCGACCAGAGTTCCATTTATGAAAACCTGATCAATATCATCTATCTTCCCCATCATAATGACCATCTTTTCGTTGTCTTCAGTGGTATTATAGGTAAATGTTTTTCGATACCATGCGTAACCGTCATAATCTCTGTAACCCTGATCTTCCCATTTTGCAGGAACAAAAATCTCTTTCCAGCTGCTGTCATCGAAATCAGGATCTTTTCGCTTTAGGTCATCTCCGGTTTGAAACTTCCAGGTTGTCTGAAGATTAAGTGTTAGATTTGCTGAATTTTTCCCGGCGTACAGACCAATTTCCCCGGAAATAATTCCACCTTCTCCTATTGCATCGTACACTTTCACTGCAATAAGGTTCGGTCCATCGAAAGTAATATCTTCTTCAGGAACAAAATATACCCTTTCAGCATTATAGGCAGTATTATAATTTGGAGGGAAACTACCAGTCGAACCGATCTTATGACCGTTAAGATAAACCTCATCAACATCATCAATGTAACCCATGTTCAGGTAAAGCATACGGCCTTTGTAACTGGAGGAAATGGTAATTTTTTTCCTGTAAAATGCATATCCGTTATATCCATTAAATCCCTGATCTTCCCAGGCTGAAGGTACTTTAATCGATTCCCAGCTACTGTCGTTAAATTTTGGTGAGGCCCATTCTTCATTGATCCCTATTGAAAATAGCCAGTTGCCTTTAAGACTCTGAAGGAGGACGAGCCCTTCTTCACCGGGATAAGCCTTACAATTCTGAGCGAAAAAATAGAGTAATGCCGTGATAGATAAGATCCTAATGCTGTTTGTTTTAAATATCGTTCTCATGGCTATTCTTAATTATTATTATTTCCAAAAAATTTGTCGTACATATATTCCCAGAAGGAAATGTCATTTGAAGGATGAAGATTCTTGTATCTGCGGCTATTCTCTGCGGTCATTATCCCGATAGGTCCTTCATAGATACCTCCTAAACCCTGACCATCAAAAACCCGGACAGCAATTACATTCTTGCCATTTCTGTTAAGTAACCCGTCCTTGATCTTATATATTCTTCGGGCATTATACTGCCATCCTGAATTCCCGTAATTAAAGTTTCTCCTCAAATCATTTACAGTACCAATCAACTCGCCATTCAGGTAAACGTCATCTTCATCATCTATTTTCCCTAGTGAAAGGTAAAGGTCCCCAGTGGTAAAGTTTTGAGGCAAACTGAATTCAAGTCTGTACCAGGCGTAACCATCATAGTCTTCATATCCCTGATTCTCCCAAACTGAAGGTACATAGATTTTATCCCAGTCACTGTCGTCAAAATCAGTGGCTCTCCAGCTTCTGTTATTTCCCGTATGGAATTTCCACTTCCCGCTTAAATTAAGGCTGAGCAGATCATTATCCTCATCGATATAGATGCCAGTAGGCCCTTCTACAATCCCTCCCTCCATGTAAGAGTCATAAACTTTGACTGCTATTACATTTTCTCCGTCTGGCTTCAAAAGGTCGGGAGTAATGATATATTTCCTGGGCCTGTCGTATGCTGTTTTAAAATCAGGTGGAAATTTCCCGCTTTTACCAACCTCTTTCCCGTTAAGATAGACTACATCGGCGTCGTCAATCCGACCCATCATAAGATACAGTGTTGTGTTAGAGGGTATTTCATTTATCCTGAAGGATTTCCTGTACCAGGCATATCCGTTATAATCGTTATATCCCTGATCCTCCCATTTCCCGGGAACGGAAATGTGATCCCAATCTGAATCATTGAATGAAGGGTTGGCCCATTTACTATCGTCTCCAATAGAAAACTTCCACTCTCCCGAGAGTGATACAATTCTTTTAAGATCTTCGGCATTTGCTGATAGGCAGCCTGCAAGAAGAAAAAGTGAAATCGCTAATAGTTTGTAATGTTTTGCTTTCATGTTTTGGGTTTTCAGTTGTGATTGAGAGAAGCTTTATTGTTATTTTCTGTGTTTATGAGGTTCTTAATATTGTCATACAAAAATGAGAGGTATTTGACGAAACACTGTCATTGCCGGGTAAAAGATTGTCACGAATTGTCACAGGATTGTAAAATGATATTGCTGATTAGCGGGAATCAATGCTCTATGGAAGAAGATTTGTTAAACAAAAAGTATAAAAATTTGTTTATTTAAAAACAAGTTCTACATTTGCAAGCAACATGATATTAAAATGAAAGCAATTTATACATATTGGCGTTGGTGGTTCACAATAATTCACATTTTGACGTGAGACTTCCAGCTATTTGTATATAATATAATAAGATATTAAACATGGGCCTGTCGTAATCACGACGGGCCTTTTTGATTTTTATGATTAACCTGATTTTTCTTATGGAATGAAAAAACAAATACGATGAAGAATTTTAAAATCAAAACAACATCCCGGAAATTACTTGCTGATATTATTACTCCTGTTAGTATCTATTTGAGAATAAGAGACATATATCCAAACTCACTGCTTCTTGAGAGTTCTGATTACCATGGCAATGAAAATAGTTTTTCATTTATCTGCATGAACCCGATTGCCGGTTTCGAAGCAGATAATGGCAAAATTACCGAGACCTATCCCGACGGATCTGAAGTAATTACTGTACTTACTGATAAACGAACCTTTAATAACCGGTTCACTTCTTTCGCTGATACATTTATTCATTCTGAAATCCCGGTAGATGTTCCGGTAAATGGTCTTTTTGGATATCTTACTTATGATGCTGTTGAATATTTTGAGAAAATTGAGCTGAAACATGATTCTGAAGCGCCATATAAAATCCCGGATGCCAGATATCATCTTTACAAATATATTATTGCCATTAATCATTACCAGAACACTTTACAGATAATTGAAAATAAAATAAACGGAGAAGGCAGTGAAATAGACCGGATTGAATCACTCCTGAACAGTCGTAACATAGCAATTTACTCTTTTAAGACTGTTGGGTACGAAGGTAGGAACATGACAGACGATCAGTATAAGGCTATGGTCAGCAAAGGCAGGGAACATTGCTTTCTTGGAGATGTTTTTCAGGTAGTCCTTTCGAGACAATTTTCACAGCAATTCACCGGAGACGATTTTAATGTTTACCGCACCCTCAGATCTATAAATCCTTCTCCATACCTGTTCTATTTTGATTATGGGAATTATAAGATTTTCGGATCGTCACCTGAAGCTCACCTGAAGATTAACAAAGGCAAAGCGTTTATAAATCCGATTGCGGGAACATTCAGGCGTTCAGGTAATGATGAGAATGATAAGATTCTCGCAGAACAACTTTCAAAGGATGTAAAGGAGAATGCTGAACATGTGATGCTTGTCGATCTGGCACGAAATGACCTGAGCAGACATGCGTCCAATGTAAATGTTGACAGCTATAGGGAGGTGCAATTTTACTCGCATGTCATACATCTTGTTTCTGCAGTCTCTGGAGAACTTAAAGCCGGAACAACCATGGCTGATATGATGTCTGCAACATTTCCTGCAGGAACTCTTTCCGGGGCTCCCAAACATATGGCGATGAAAATTATAGATAAATATGAGAATCAGAGAAGGGGATTTTATGGTGGAGCGATTGGTTTCCTTGACTTCAGAGGTCAGTTCAATCATGCAATAATGATCAGAACATTTCTGAGCAAGGCAAATACCCTTTATTATCAGGCTGGCGCAGGTATTGTGGCTAATTCCAATGAGGCTAATGAATTACAGGAAGTAAACAATAAACTCGGGGCTTTGCGTAAGGCTATTGAGCTGGCCGGAGAAATCAAATAATAAATAGTATTAAAATGAAAAAGATATTGGTTATTGATAATTACGATTCATTCACATACAACCTGGTTTATTACATCGAAAAAATTACAGGTGTTTGTCCCGACGTATTCAGGAATGATGAAATATCTCTCGATGCTGTCGCTGATTATGAAAAGATCCTGCTTTCTCCGGGGCCGGGTATTCCTGATGATGCCGGCATTTGCATTGATCTCATAAAGATGTATGGATCATCCAGAAGTATCCTAGGAATATGTCTGGGTCACCAGGCTATAGGAGAGGCCTTCGGCAGCAAAATTATAAACCTGAGCTCTGTTTTTCATGGAGTAGCAACACCTATAATAGTCACAGACCAGAGTGAGCCTCTTTTTCTTAATATTCCTTCTTCGATTATCGGAGGAAGATATCACTCATGGGTTGTGTCAGGAGATAATCTGCCTGACTGCCTCAATATTACATGCAAGGATGAGAACGGGATAATAATGGGTGTCAGCCACAAAACGTATGATGTCCGCGGCCTTCAGTTCCACCCGGAATCTGTTCTTACTGAACATGGAATTGAAATAATAGCTAACTGGATAAATAATTAATTGGAAAGATATGCGGGAAATACTTAATCACCTCTTTGAGCACAAGACACTTAACCGGCAGGAAGCTGAAAAGGTTCTTACAAATATTGCAGGAGGAACTTATTCGGAGTCAGAAATTGCTGCATTTCTGACCGTTTACCTGATGAGGAGCATTACGGTTGAAGAGCTGACCGGATTCCGGGACGCTCTTCTGAACCTTTGTATAAGGGTGGATTTATCAGAATTTGATCCAATGGATGTCTGTGGTACAGGCGGGGATGGAAAAGATACTTTCAATATATCGACGCTTACCACTTTTGTACTTGCCGGTGCAGGAGTTAAGATAGCCAAGCACGGGAATTATGGAGTAAGCTCAACATGCGGTTCTTCAAATATCCTGGAACATTTCGGATATAAGTTTTCAACCGATAGCGATAAACTTAAAAAAGAGATTGACAAATCAGGAGTCTGTTTCCTACATGCCCCTCTTTTTAACCCTGCTATGAAAAATGTGGCACCCGTTAGAAGAGCTTTAAAAATAAAAACATTTTTTAACATGCTGGGACCAATGGTAAACCCATCTTTCCCGAAAAAACAACTTATCGGAGTTTACAACCTGGAACTTGCCCGATTATACAACTACCTGTACCAGCAATCATCAATGAACTATATGATCATCTTCAGTCTCGACGGTTATGATGAGGTTTCTCTCACGTCCGATTTTAAATTTATACTGAACGGAGTTGAGAAGATTGTCTCTCCTGAGCTAATGAATTATAAAAGAGCCAGACAATCTGAGTTAAGCGGAGGACAAAGTGTGTCCGAATCGGCTGACCTATTTATAAAAATCCTGAAAGGTGAGGGAACAGCCACCCAGAATGATGTGGTTACCGTGAATGCACAAATGGCACTCAAATGTTATTACCCGTTAAAATCATTTGATGAATGCCGTGGTATTGCATTGGAGTCTCTTCGTAATAAACAGGCTTTCAAATCATTCACTAACCTGATTGAATTGCAGTCATGACAATCCTTGATAAAATAATTGAAAATAAGAAGAAAGAAGTTTCACTGCTTAAAGAGTTAACTCCTCTTAAAGAGCTTGAAAAAAGCAGTTTATTTGATCGCAGGGTTATTTCCATGGCGGAATCCCTTATTGACGGGAAGAAAACAGGAATAATTGCAGAGTTCAAGAGAAAGTCCCCTTCAAAAGGAGTTATTAATTCTTCTTCCGGTGCAAAGGAGGTTGCCTCAGGCTATTTTAAAGAGGGAGCATCGGGAGTATCAATACTGACTGACACACAGTTCTTCGGTGGCTCAAATGCTGATCTTTCATTTAAACGTGAGAAGGACCTTTTCCCTATTCTTCGGAAAGATTTTATTGTTGATGAGTATCAGATAATAGAGTCAAAGTCTATCGGTGCCGATATAATCCTTCTTATAGCTGCGGTACTAAGCAAGGAAGAGATCCTGAACCTCTCAAAATTATCATTTTCTCTTGGCCTTGAGGTCCTTCTTGAAATTCACGAGCCTTCAGAAATTGACAAAATCAGTGAATATGTGAATATTATTGGAGTAAACAACCGTAACCTGGGAACATTTGAAGTTGATATAAAAACCTCTGAGAGATTATCACAGAAAATACCCGGAGGCTTACTGAAGATATCGGAAAGTGGAATTTCATCTCCCGGAGTTATAAAGGAACTCAGGAGTTATGGGTATAATGGATTTTTAATTGGGGAAAGATTTATGAGTGAGGCTGATCCGGTTAACGCTTTTAAAGAGTTTGTTAAGTTTTTAAAATAAACAGATGATCAGAGTTAAAGTATGCGGTATGACTGATCCGGGCAATGTTAAGGCAGTTGCCGTGACAAAACCTGACTTCATGGGTTTTATCTTCTACCCAGGATCGATGAGATATGTGGGAAAAGATCCTAAGGCTGAATTATTCAATACCATTCCTGATGTAATAACAAGAGTTGGTGTTTTTGTAGATGAAGATTCTGATAAGATTCTTGATCTCTCATTCCGGTTTAAACTTGATATGATCCAGTTGCATGGCATGGAATCACCAGGAGCTTGTTCAAAATTAAAATCAGCCGGGTTAAGAGTTGTAAAGACATTTAGGATGGATAATCATTTTAATTTTTGGAACATTGAAAAATTCCTTTCTGTCTGCGACTATTTCCTTTTTGATACCAGAAGCGATAAACCGGGAGGAAGCGGGATAAAATTCAATTGGGAAATACTTGAAGAATATCCGTTTGATAAGCCCTGTTTTTTGAGTGGGGGTATAAGTCCGGCAGACGTAGGTTTGATCAGGAATTTAACAATCAGAGGATTATTTGCGGTTGATATTAACAGCCGGTTTGAAACTATGCCCGGCATTAAGGCTCCGGGTCTGGTAAAGACTTTTATTGAAGAATTAAAAATTGATCAGAGATGAACTACGAAGTTAGCAAAAGTGGATTCTACGGAGAGTTTGGAGGGGCTTACATTCCTGAAATGATGTATCCAAACATTAAGCAACTGGAAGAAAACTATCTTAAAATACTTGAGGATAAGGAATTTAAGGATGAATTCAAATCATTGTTAAAAAATTATGTTGGACGGCCATCGCCTCTCTATTATGCCTCAAGGCTCTCAGATTATTATAGTACCAGGATATTTCTAAAAAGGGAGGACCTTAATCACACTGGCGCGCATAAGATCAATAACACAGTTGGACAGATCTTAATAGCCATGCGCCTTGGAAAGTCGAGGATCATTGCAGAAACAGGTGCAGGCCAGCATGGCGTAGCTACTGCAACCGTTTGTGCATTAATGGGACTTAAATGCGTTGTATATATGGGACAGACTGATATTGACAGACAATCCCCCAATGTGTTGAGGATGAAAATGCTGGGTGCTGAAGTCGTACCGGTAACAAGCGGAAATATGACGCTCAAGGATGCAACAAATGAAGCGATCCGTGACTGGATAAGCAATCCGGTTGATACACACTATATAATAGGTTCAGTTGTTGGCCCGCATCCGTATCCCGATCTGGTTACCAGGCTTCAGGCTGTAATAAGTGAAGAAATGCTGTACCAGGTTAAAGAGGTCTCAGGGAAAGAGAATCCTGATTATATAATTGCATGTATTGGCGGAGGAAGCAATGCCATAGGATCATTTTATCACTATCTTAATAATGAGCATATTAAGCTTGTTGCTGTCGAAGCGGGAGGAAAGGGCGTTGAGACTGCTGAAACCGCAGCTACTATGGTCAAAGGCCGACCGGGAATAATTCATGGAAGCCGGACTATGCTCATGCAAACAGATGATGGACAGATAACGGAACCGTATTCTGTCTCAGCAGGACTTGATTACCCGGGCATAGGGCCGATACATTCATATCTTCATAAAACAAAGAGAGTGATATTCGATAATGTTACAGATCATGAGGCACTTGAGGCAGCATTCAGACTTACAAGGCTGGAAGGGATTGTTCCAGCACTTGAATCAGCACATGCATTGGCCTGGCTGGGGAAAAATAAATTCAAAAAGGATAATGTGGTTGTCGTAACTATTTCAGGCAGAGGCGATAAAGATATGGATACATATATAAGGTATATGGAAAATGGATAGAATAATACGAGCCGGAGACAGGCCAGACCTGCTTCAGCCAAGTATCGGAATATGACTATATATGAACAAGAAGATACAACACAACATGAACAGAATTGATAATCTTTTCAAAGAAAAGCAAACCAGCATACTTTCAATCTATTTTACTGCCGGATATCCGTATCGCGATTCAACAGGTGATATTATTAGAGCCCTGGCAGATGCAGGTGCTGACATGATTGAAATAGGGATGCCGTTTTCCGACCCTATGGCAGACGGTCCTGTAATCCAGCAAAGTAACCAGGCTGCTCTTAAGAACGGGATGAGCCTGAAACTACTGTTTAATCAGTTGAAAGAGATCAGAAAAGAAGTTAATATCCCTTTAATTCTCATGGGATATTTAAATCCGGTCATACAATTCGGAGTGGAAGATTTTTGCCTGAAGTGTATGGAGACCGGTATTGACGGTGTTATCCTTCCTGATCTGCCACCTCTTATCTATGAGGAGGAATATATCGGAATTTTTAAAAAATACAATCTGTATAATATCCTGCTTATTACACCGCAATCATCTCCAGAAAGAATTATAACTATTGATAAGCTTAGCAAAGGATTCCTATATATGGTTTCTTCCTCATCAGTGACCGGTACCAGAGCTGGTTTTTCAGATGATCAGCTGACATATTTTCAGAGGGTAAAAGAAATGATTCCGGAAAACCCGTGTCTTATTGGATTCGGAATTTCAAATCATGAGACCTTTATAAACGCCGGACAATATGCCCGAGGAGGAATCATAGGCAGCGCGTTTGTGAAAGCTATTGGAAAGGATGGCGACCTCAATGAAAATATAAAGCAGTTTATAAAAGGGATTAAAGGATGACTAAAAGAAGCGGAATTTTCATTCAGCAAAACTTTCACAAGCTCAAGTATTGCATCCAGATTCAACCCGACATCCTTCCCTTCCCGATATATTAAAAGGACATTGTCATTCCTGGCAAAGTGAGGAATCTGTCAAAACCTCCACAATTTCTCTTAAGCAATAAGCTTATCTTTTAAAGATCTTATTCCTCTGGTAATAAACTTATTATGAAATATTGTCATTAGTAGTAAAGTGAGAAATACTATACTTCAGAAAGCCGGATCTTTATAAAGTGATGTCATTGGTTGAAACATTTTATTCTGGTAATCGGATTTATTGGATAACAATCACGAAAATTAAGGTTGATAATCAAAAAAACACAAATTAATCTATATATACCCCTAAAAAGTTGATGAAATGTTCAAAAAAATACATAAATAAATTGATTGACCCCCAAAAAAAGCATATTTTTGTACAAAATAGATACATTTTTATTGATTTTACTTTAAATTCTTAACTGATGAGAAATTCCTCGAAGAAGTACTTGTTAATATTGTCGTTACTCTTTATTAGCAGTTCAGGTTTATTTGCTGCTGATAATACCCATATCGACTCAGGAGCGACCGCATGGATGCTGACTTCAACCGCTTTGGTGTTGCTGATGATACCGGGACTGGCGATGTTTTACGGTGGACTGGTGCGCTCTAAAAACGTACTGGGAACCATTATGCATAGTTTTGTAGCCATGGGAATAATCAGTGTGTTATGGGTTATTGTAGGTTATAGCATGTGTTTCGGCAAGAATGTTCTTTGGGGATGGTTCGGATGGAATAATGACTATTTTTTTCTTAAAGGTATTGACACAAATGTATTGGATGCAGGTATTCCTGAATACGTATTTACGATGTTTCAGGGAAAGTTTGCTATTATCACACCAGCACTTATTGCAGGAGCGTTTGCCGAACGGGTAAACTTCAAAGCATATTGCTTCTTTATCGCTATATGGAGTTTACTTGTATACAATCCTCTGTGTCACTGGGTATGGGCTTCCGATGGATTCCTGTTTCATCTGGGAGCAAAAGGTGCAATAGATTTTGCAGGAGGAACCGTGGTTCATATTTCTGCAGGAGTTAGCGGGCTGGTTGCAGCTCTTTTTCTGGGCGCACGCAGAGGGTATCCTTACCAGGTTATCCGTCCTAATAATATGGTAATTACAATGCTTGGGGCAGGTCTCCTCTGGGTCGGCTGGTTTGGATTTAATGCTGGCAGCAGTATATCTTCAGGATTAAGTACTGCTCAGGCGTTGACTGCAACACAGGTAGCGGCTGCTTCCGGAGCTTTATCGTGGATATTGATAGAAAGTTTGCATCAGGGAAAAGCTACGGCTCTGGGCTTTGCCTCAGGTATTCTGGCAGGTCTGGTTGCAGTAACTCCTGCAGCAGGAGTTGTCCAGCCTTACGGTGCAATGATACTTGGATTACTTGCCTCCTTTGTATGCTATTCGGCAATTCAGGTGAAAAATAAACTCGGATATGATGATAGTCTTGATGCATTTGGAATTCATGGGGTTGGAGGAATTGTAGGTGCAATCCTTCTGACATTCTTTATTCGTCCCTCGTGGATGCATGAAGCCGCGGCAGCTGTCGGTGGAAAATGGTCTCTTTGGAATCAGCTTGGAGTTCAGGGACTGGCAGTTACTATTGCAATCGTTTATGCAGCCGTTATGACTTTCATTATAATCCTTGTTCTTAATAAATTCATTAAATTCAAATCGACAGAAAGTGATGAAATGGCAGGTCTCGACAGGTCATACCATGGTGAAAGAGGTTATGGAATGTTAAATCCCAGTTAGTCAGATCTTATTGAAAATAATATAAAATGAAATTAATAACAGCAATAATCAGGGAGGTCCAGCTTGACAAAGTGCGTGAAGCACTTATAGAAGCTGATATCAAAAGAATAACAGTTAGTCGTGTTTCAGGACATGGGCAACAGAGAATAGAAGAGATGTACAGAGGCCAGATAATTATACCTGACCTGATACCGAAAATCAGAATTGAGATAGGCGTCAATGATGCATTTGTTGATATAACAGTCAATGCGATATTAAAAGCTGCCCGGACAAACGGAGCGGGAAACGTTGGAGATGGTAAAATATTCATTACCCCACTCGAAGAGTGTATTAGAATCAGAACAGGAGAAAGAGGAGGTACGGCTATCTGACACACATGCTTTTTTAAGTGACCCGGTCCAGTAAATACCGGGTTTCTTTTTTCCTCTTAACTGGAAATGAAAGCACCACATATATCATAAAATCATTTGTTAAAAATCCATAATACGGTGACCTTCATGCTCTGATCATTTACAATACGAGGGATTTTTTATATATTTAAATTCTCTTATTTTTCAATTATTCAAATAATCTCTTATTATGGGTCAGAAAAATATTAACAGGAAAAATCCAAATGTCAAAACCCTGTCAAGGCGAAGCTTTTTGGGTACAACAGCTACAGCAGCTGCAGCATTTACAATAATTCCACGGTATGTCATGGGAGGGACAGGCTATACTGCTCCAAGTGATATGCTTAATATAGCTGGAATCGGAGTTGGAAGTCAGGGTGGTGGCGACATACAGCAGATCTGCTCCCCTGATGTTCCCATTGTGAGACCTCAGAGGAATTTTGATGGTTCTCCCCTGACTAAAGAGCAGATTGCGGCAAGGGAAGCAAGAATGGCGGAAATGGCCAAACGTAATAATCCTGCAGGCGGACAGAACACAAATGCTGTTGTTCAGATGGGCGCTGCAGGTACCAAGACAATTAAGCTTGCCAACATTTATGCACTCTGCGATGTTGACCATGATTATGCCGGACATATAATTAAGGGATATCCAAAGGCAAAACTTTATACCGATTGGCGCGAATTACTTGATAAGGAGAGATCAATTGATGCAGTTGTTATAGGAACACCCGATCATAACCACGCTATGATTGCTGCAGCATTCATGAGGGCAAAAAAACATGTTTACCTTGAGAAACCAATGGCTAAGACAATATTCGAGGTCCGCAAACTTGCCGCCTTAGCGAAGGAAACGGGCGTAGTTACTCAAATGGGAAATCAGGGACATGCTACTGAAGGAACCAGGAGAACAGTTGAGTGGATACAGTCTGGAGCAATAGGCCCTGTAAGAGAAGTTCAATTGTCAACAAATCGACCGATGGGCTTCTGGCCGCAAGGGGATATGAAGCGACCCGATGGAATGCCTGTTCCTGCAAACCTGAATTATGATGTATGGTTAGGGCCGGCACCTGAGAAGCCTTATAATCCCAAAGCACTCCATTTTAACTGGAGAGGTTTGTGGGATTATGGAACTGGTGCAATGGGCGACATGGGGGCACACATTTTTGATGCTCCTATCTGGGCTCTTAACCTGGGAATGCCGGTAAAGATACAGGCAACCAGTTCTCCGTACAGTTCTGATTATATGCCTCTTTGTGAGACGGTCACTTATGAGTTTCCGGCTCGAGGTGATATGCCGGCTGTAAAAGTTTGCTGGTGTGATGGTGGATTAAGGCCTCCAAGACCTGAAGGACTCGAAGCAGGACGGGCAATGAAAGATGCCACCTACTACGGCGACAAAGGTATTATTACACACGGAAGCCATGGTGCAATGCCCGAGTTTATACCGGCTAAGGCAGATTTCAAAGGACCTGATGCCTGGATACCAAGAACAGGAAATATATTTGAAGACTGGATTGATGCAATCAGGAATAATAAAAAATCCTGTAATGATTTTTCGATATCATCAAAACTTACTGAAATCATGCTGCTTACCAACATAGCTGTTAAACATCAGCTTGATAATATCACCCTTGAATATGATGCAGCTAATATGAAGATCACAAATCTTCCCGAAGCTGACAGTATGTTCCAGTATGAATACAGGAAAGGGTGGAGTTTATAATCTGTTGCAACAAGTATTAACGCTATCTAATAAATAGAAATATGGAAGAAAATAACAAATCAAAAAGAGGACTCTCCAGACGTAAATTTCTGGGAAGTACGGCAACGGTTGCTGCTTTCTCAATGATACCGGTTAGTTTATTCGGCAAAGACGCACCTGCAAGCAGCATGCAGGCAGGAACCACCCCCAACTCTAAATTTGGTGGTGTCCAGATAGGCGCTATCACATATAGCTGGCGCGACCTGCCGGGTGGGGTCGAAAATATAATAAAGTATTGCAACGAGGCCGGAATAAGCTCTGTTGAACTGATGAGCAACGATGTTGAAGATTTTCTGGGAGCACCCAAGAATCCCATGATGTCCTTCTTTGCGCCTCCTCCTCCTCCAAAAGCCGGAGAACCTGTTCCTGCAGGTCCGCGGAAACGTCCGGAACTGACGACTGAACAGAAAGCTCAGATTGAAAAGTTCAATAAGGATATTAAAGCCTGGCGATTAGCCCTACCAATTTCGAAATTTGATGATGTGAAGAAGATGTTCGATAAAGCCGGAATCTCAATTCATATTGCTAAATTTTCTCCGGCAAGGTGGTCAGATGAAGAGATTGATTATGCATTCAAAGCAGCAAAAGCGTTGGGTGCCAAGGGTGTGACTGAAGAACTCAGCGAAGAAAATGTTAAAAAACTGGCTCCATTTGCTGAAAAACATGGAATGTATGCAATATTCCATCAACATATGCAATTTGCCACTTCAGGTTTCTCGTATGATCCGTTCATGGCTGTTTCTCCTAAAGTTATGTTCAACTTCGATTCCGGACACTTCTTTGGATCGACAGGAATTCATCCAAATACAATTATTGAAAAATATCACGACCGTATAGTTAGTATCCACATTAAAGACAAAACCGGTCCGAAAACTGATCCTGCCAATACAAATCAGGTCTGGGGTCAGGGTCAGTCTCCACTTGAAGATCTTCTCCTGTTGATAAAGAAAAACGGATGGCCGATCTTTTGCGATATTGAACTTGAATATGATGTCAAACCGTGGTCAAATTCCGTTAAAGAGGTTAAGACCTGTGTTAACTATGCAAGACAGATCCTTATGTAGAATAAAACATCACTCTTAAGGTTTATTTTATTATCTGTAGAGGCGCCCAACCTGGACGTCTCTACTTCTTATTGGGGGGGTGTATCATACTGCAAATTGCAATTCAGTTAGGGTTTTATATAAGCCGTTATCTTTTGAAATAAGATCACTATGTGTACCCTGCTCAATTATTGCGCCATTTTCCAGTACAATTATTTTATCTGCATTTCTTATTGTTGCAAGCCGGTGAGCAATAACAACTGATGTTCTCCCCTTCATGAGAGTCTCCAATGCTTCCTGAACCAGTCTTTCAGATTCAGAGTCAAGCGAAGATGTGGCCTCATCGAGGATAAGAATTTTGGGGTTTTTAAGTACTGCACGGGCAATAGCTATTCTTTGTCTCTGACCTCCTGAAAGCTGCACGCCTCGTTCCCCAACAATTGTATCCAGTTTATCAGGAAATGTTTGAATGAAATCCCATGCGTTTGCCTGGATTGCGGCATCTATAATCTCTTTTTCAGAAGCCCCGCTTTTGCCATATGCAATGTTTTCACGCACAGTGCCGCCAAAAAGAAACACATCCTGCGGAACGATAGCCATTTGAGAACGAAGGGCAGTGACCGGAAATTCGCGGCTGTCACGTCCATCGAATAAAATTCCTCCGCCGGTTGGTTCATAGAACTTCAGAAGAAGGGATACTATGGTAGATTTTCCTGCTCCGCTGGGACCAACAAGTGCCACCTGCTGCCCTGGTTCGACATTAAAACTGACTTCTCTTAATACAATATTTTCTTTTCTTGATGGATATTCAAAAGCCACCTTATTGAAAGTGATCTTTCCGTTTAAAGTATTAACCGGGTCATGCACATATTCTTCATCAAGGTTTTCAGCAGGTTCGTCGAGTAGGAGTAAAAGTTTTTCAGCTGCACCGATTGATTTCTGCAGACGGGTATAAACGCCTGCCATTCCGGCAATATTACCTGCAATAAAACCGGAATATATTACGAATGAGAATAGCTGCCCGGCGGCCATCTGACCTGATGCAATAAGCGTAGCTCCTCTCCATATAACAGCACCCATCGCCGCAAAGAATGCGAGGACTATAAATGACATGGCAGCCTGATACTTACCTCCTTTAATCCCGGCTTTGGCAACTTCATTTGTTTTTTCGCGATAACGGTTGATCTCAAAAAATTCGTTAGTAAATGCTTTAACATTCTGAATACCCTGCAAAGTTTCTTCAACAATTGTATTTGACTCTGCAACATGTCCCTGTGCTTTCTTGGAATAACGTCGGATAGCACGTCCAGAAAAGAAAGCAAACAGGGCTACGGCAGGAAGTATAGCTAACATGAATAGAGTGAGCTTGAACGAGCTGATCATCATGAGAGTTATTCCTCCTGTTATCAGTATAAGCTGCGAAAGAAGATCTGCCAGTGTTGATGTCAGGGAATCCTGCAATAATGATATATCTGATGAGATCCTGCTATTAAGTTCACCTACCCTGCGGGTGGCAAAGAAGCTCATTGGCAGTTTAATCAGGTGGTTGTATAAATGCTGACGGATGGAAGCCAGCGTTTTCTCAGTTACTTCTACAAATAAACGGATCCTGGAATATGAAAATATTGCCTGCACAACTATAATTACCAGAAGCAACAGTCCCGTGTGACTGATCTCGCTTACCAGCTTCCCCTTGTTCCCCAGGTCAACCATGTCACCAAGGTACTTGGGAAACATAAGGCTTGCCCCACTGGAGATAAGCAGGAACATCATTCCAAGGGCGAACTTCAAACGATAAGGTTTCAGGAACCGGTAAAGTTTAAGAAGCTGTTTCAGGCCATTTCCTGTTTTCTTTTCTTTATTATCGCTACTAATATTATTACTCATAATTCGGATACATTTATAATTGCTTTTTGTTCGGTTCCTGCTTCCTTAGACGATTAAGAGGGAAATATATTTTATGCAAATGAATATTAATTCCTGTCATTGATTAATTAAAAGGAAAGAGATTATGCAGAGGCGCCCCAATTGAGTGTCTCTCTACAGAATAGGATTTCGATAAATATATTGATTATCTGACATGTCCGGATTGGACGTTTCAACAATATATTAGCTTAAGACCGCCATGGTCTTTCCCGTTTTCCGAGACTGCCCAGAATATCAATCGTGGTATTTACATCTTCAACAACCTGGAAATCATACATCCCAAGACATACAAAATCGGCTCCGTTTTCGAAAGCCCACCGGATCCCGTCTGATGGCTGAATAGCTCCTGCCGCCAGTACTTTAAACCCAAAAAAGGGGACTTCAATCTTACTGAAAGTCTCTATTGTTTGTTCGAAAAACTGGTCCCACATATTGTCATTCCATTGATTACGGTCTGTTAACGTGGTGGTAGGATAGGAGGGGTATTCTTTTCTGAATTCACGTGGCGTGGCTGACCAGTATTTGTCGTGGTGAAAAGTTTTATAGTAAAAATCTGCTTTAACCCCAACATCCAGTGAAGCCCTTATACTCTTTATTGAATGTGCTCCTACTCCTGCAAGAAGCCCCTGGCTTCTTATATAATCAACAGTTTTAAGCAAAACATCAATTGTATTTGTTTTTGCAAGTCCGTCAGTATTTTCACCCTGAATATAAATGAAATCGGCTCCATCCTGGACCGCTCTCTTTACTGGTTTAAGTCTGTCATTAGGTTCACCTATAGAGGTCTGGCAAACATTGAGCATTTTACTTCCTGTTTCCTTCTTGAAATCATTGAAAGCTTTGTATTGAAATTCAACAAGGTTACAGAAATTTATTCCGGCTTTTTCACCTACTGCCCATGTTTCCTTCATTTTGGTATCTGTATGCCAGTGTTTACTTAATTGTCCGACATAATGGAGGTCTCTTGAATGTGACCATCCTCCCATAGGATTGCACCCAAGTACCAGTCTGCTGATCTCATGCTTTCCAAGTTTGCCTTTTGGAAGTATTCCTTTGAGGTTCTTAAGTGCCTCTATGGCTTCATCTGTCAGGTAATCATGTTCTCTGGCCAGCAGGTGTTCAGCTGATCCGGCTATTGAAAAAGCACCTGCAAGTGGAAGTGCAGCCAGACCTTTGAGCACATTCCTCCTGGTTTCTGAAAATCCGGATTTGTTTTTCATGAGTTACAACATAAACGGTTCAGCACTTTTCCAGTCAACTTTCAAATTGTCTGATGGATCAATGCTATAATTAACAAGGAAATAGGAATAATTCCCGTTTTTTTCAAGCTGATATCTGAAAGTATCTTCAGAGACATCAATAATTGTTGGTAAGGAACCGGGGAATTGGTTTATGAGTGCAGCTAAAATCTTATCTTTCTGTTTTCCACCTTGTATATTCATTGCAAGACTTATTTATTACGCTAAGATAATAATAAATGTCTGTTGGATGTTGAAAAGGATGTTCTGCTTTTTTAAAATGGCTAAGTTCCGGACTTATAATTATAAAAGGTTATGTTGGTATACATTGGTCTCTCTCAGTTCAAATCCAAGCTTTTGATATAATCTGTTTGCTTCAATCCGTGATGGTCTGGACGTGAGTTCAATTGATTTTGCTCCAAGAGATCTTGCATATTCAAGTGCAAATAGGGTCAATTCTTTCCCGATTCCTTTACCTCTATGCGAAATATCAACAACTACATCTTCTATCCACATTTTTGTACCTGAGGGTATATCGTAAGTACCGATTGTTAACATCCCTGCTATCTGATCATTAACCTCGGCGATAAAAAAATGGGTTTGCCGTGAGTTTAACAATGACTTGAAGTACCTTTTAGTGAAAGCTGATGTATCAGCGCCGAGTTGAGGCAATAATCTTAAAACAGCATCAAATATTCTGTTGCTGTATGTTTTTATTTCTGATATCTTCATATTTAACATATTACAATCCCAGGACAGTGAATAGAGAGAACTCAGATGTCAGTATAGCTGACCTGTGTTTAAAGATATTAATTGTTGATCATATGCATTATAGCAAAACTAAGATATCTCTTAAATTGTTTAGGTCAATGGATTCTATTTTGTTGTGGATTTATTTAATTTTAACTCTGAACTCTAACTTTAAAATCCCGTGATATGGATAAAACATTAGGATTTTTAGCACCAATAGGCGTATCATTAATGATCTTTATCTTAAACGCATTATTGCCCGGGAAATGGGTTACCGGCTATATACCCAAAACTAATTCCACTGAAAAAATGAGATATCGGCTTAATGGTATTCTTGTGTTTATTGTAGTGGTTATCCTGTGGTTTATATCAGGGTACTCTGGAATAGTACCTTTTGACTGGCTGTATACTTACAGATGGTATGCACTGGCAGGTGCTTTTACATTAGGATGTATATTTACCTTTGCAGTCGTTTTACCTTATCCCTCCGTAAGACAGTCATTCTTTTCAGATATTTTTTTTGGCAGAGCAGAAAACCTCCAGTTTTGGAATGGGAGAGTGGATGCAAAAATGTGGTTATACATGACAGGTGCCACTGTCCTGGAGCTTAATGCTCTGAGTTTCACAGCCCACCATTGGATAATGTACGGGAGTCAAGCTTCAGGTGGCCTTTATCTGGCTACTATATTACTTACCTATTTTCTTATTGATTATCTCACCTTTGAAGAAGTACATTTATATACTTATGACCTGTTCGCAGAACGCATCGGTTTCAAGTTAGGCTGGGGATGCATTGTCTTCTATCCTTATTTTTATTCGATTTTTTTGTGGTCTACGGCAGAATTGCCTGATCCTCACACTCCTGTATGGGTATTATCCGTTTACACCTTAATTTTCCTGATAGGCTGGGTTTTATCCCGGGGAGCCAATTTACAGAAATACTTTTTCAAAAAAGATCCTGAAAGAGCCTTTTTAGGGATAGTACCCGAAATAATCACGGATGGCAATAATAGACTCCTGGTAAATGGTTTCTGGGGAGTGAGCAGACACATTAATTATTTGGGTGAGATATTAATGGGAACCGGCATCATTCTTTGTACCGGTTATCCTGCTCTCATCTGGCCATGGTTGTACCCTTTGTATTATGTGGCATTATTAGTCACCCGGCAGCGCGACGATAACAAGCGATGTGCACTAAAATATGGCGATTTATGGGTAGTCTATACCAAAAAAGTTCCTTACAGGATCATTCCATTCATCTACTGAGGAAAAATTTCTGAAATATATGAACCTTATATTCTGTACATTTTTCTGGTAGTATCCCCCATGATTTTAATAGCAGTTTTTCTCGGCAGGATCTTTTGCATAATAAATGATGCCAGTCTGTTTCCTCTCCCGGCTATAAATGAAGGTCCTTTTCCTAATTTCCCAAGACATTCGGAAGCCACCTCTCCGGGTGTCAGAACTCTCGGGGTAAAAAATCCGGTTTTTTCAGGTTTTGTTTTTTTATAGTTTTCTGTTGAAGTGGCCCCTGCACAACAGGCTATAATATCCACCCCGTTCTCTTTCCATTCGTACCAAAGACTTTCAGCTAAAATCCGGTTAAATGCCTTCGATGCGGCATATACTGACAAAAAACCGCTACCCTGAAACCCTGCAAGTGAGGACATTAAAATAATTGCACCACGTTGTCTTTCGATCATTTTTTGTCCGAATGCATGAAGCATATTCAGTGGTGTGATCATATTCACCCGGGCTAACTGGTTATGGTCCTTAGCTGAATTTTTTAAAAACGGACCAATGATAGAGACGGCCGCATTATAAACTATTAAATCAATTTCTTTTCCGTTCAGTGCTTCCAGTATTTGTTGAGTTGCATCGGCGCTTCCAAGGTCACAGGATATACACAAGACTTTAACTTTGTATTTACTCTCAATCCTGGCTGCTACCAACTGCAACTGCGGAAGTCTGCGTGCGATGATCACCAGATCCATGCCTTCAGCAGCCAGACAGAAAGCGAATGCTGCACCTATACCTTCCGAAGCGCCAGCTATAAGAGCGGTGCAGCCATATTTTTGTTTTATTAACATCAGTTTAAAATCTGATATTTATTCCTATGCCATTAGCTGAGGCTAGCCCATTGAATCTTACTGCTCTTGCCTGAATCTCAATATGCCGGAGGTTGGTTTTGCCTATAGTCAATAATGGAATTCCTACGGCAAGCAACCCAATTCCGCCAAAAATCAAGTCCCTGTATTTGCTGGCTTTTGCGCCGGGGTTTTCCTGATTCGGATTATTATAGACTTTCCAGAATAATATATTACCTGTAACAACTGTCACTCCGCCAACTGCAGTTATTAGTGTACCGATTCTTTCCATTCCCTGATACTTTACCTGTGCAGTTGAAAATATCAGGGAGCTTTTTATCTGGGCATTTACTGCAATCGCAATCATCACAAGTAACAGGAAAAGAATTAACTTTTTCATAAACCTTTATTTTATAATTGGCAGCATCTCTCAGATCCAAAGTTAATAATTAAAGTCAATCTCAAGAAGTGCAATTTACCATTCAATTTAATGTTTATCCCTGA
>Ga0302296_1000539_pt1 | contig 31373 bp, 29 predicted proteins | sample III_Fen_N3_1_FD_194546 | JGI IMG/M metagenome (GOLD analysis project Ga0302296, IMG submission 194546) | Peat permafrost microbial communities from Stordalen Mire near Abisko, Sweden - III_Fen_N3_1 | ecosystem: Environmental > Terrestrial > Soil > Wetlands > Permafrost | place: Sweden: Abisko...
AGAAACTTTTAGATACAGAGAAGTCGCTTAGCACTACAGAACAGGAATATATAACAGGAGTTTATGACTTCTTAATTGCAAAAATAAACTATCAAAAAGCAACTGGAATGTACTAATAATAAATAGGAACCAATTTATCACGAAACTAAATAACAGGCTTAATTTCCAATTTCAATCGATAGAAATGGTCGAACGCAAAAGTCTCAGAACAACCCAACATTACATAAAGATTGTTGACTTAAATACCCTTCATGACTTTTAGAATCAGTTATTACTCATGATTTAATCGATTCCCTATAATCACTAGGCGTTTTACTTGTGATTAGCTTAAATTGCTTGTTAAAATGCGGTAAGTTGGGAAATCCAGACTCATAAGCTATTTGGGAAATGTTCATATCTGTATTTAATAATAGTTTACAAGCATTTTCAATTCTTATCTTATTAAGAAATTGGAAGATTGTTTTACCCGTCTCCCGTTTAAATGTTCGACATAATGCAGTTGGATTTTGATGGGCATATTTTGATAACTCAGCCAAGGTTATATCATTACGAAACTGTGCATACAGATAATTATATGTGCGTTGTAATGAGCTTACATTTGTGGTTATGCTATTTTCTGAATTATACTCTTCATTTGAAATTATGTTGAAGTTGACATTTCTTCCTATAGTATCCAGTATCAGATATAGCTCTATTAGCTTCTGGATACCATTTACGTCATCTATTTTATAAAGCATGTTTCTTATCTTTTCAAATAATGTCGTATCTCTGAAGAATAGCCCTTGCTGGCTTCTTTTCAGCAAAAGCTGAATGAAATTAAACTCAGCAATCTCGTTTATTTTAGTTGGAAATAAATCATGTTTAAAGTGCAGTACTTCAATTTCATTAGCGTCATCAGTTTTCGTACTTCTTTTTCCGTCCAAAATGAAATAATGAGGTACATTTTTGCCTATAACAACAATATCCTCACACATATAATCTCCTAGATTGCTACCAACAAAACCTTTTAATTTTCCTTTAGTCACAAAGACAATTTGGTAATCATTATGCTTGTGTTGCTGACTATCATTATAAATGTCTAGCAATACATTTTCATCCTCCAGATACTTTAAAGCAGAATTGTCTTCGAAGGTGATTTCTCGTTTTATAATTTTTCTTTTCATTTCTGATACATATAATGCAAATATAGAAACAAATATTGCAAATATAGAATCTATAGTACTTTATATTCCACAGTAATTTTGCAGCATCAATAGGATAAGCCTAAAATGAAGTATCAACAATAGAAATTCAATAACAGTTTATGATTCAGGAGGGATAAATTTATAAAATATAACATGAATGAAGTATTAAATATGAAACAAAACAATCAATTTTACAGAACTACAGGACCTATTATATTATCGGTATTTATTATCTATTTAACTATGGGTATGGCATTAGGTACATTGCCAATGTTTATATTAAACAAACTCAATTTTAGTAGCTTTATTGTAGGGATAGTCATAGGATTACAGTCTTTGTCCACTTTACTCACAAGAGCATATTCAGGAAAGCTCTCTGATACTAAAGGCCCTAAAACCAGTAAATCTATTGGAGTAATTTTGGTGGCTGTAGCTGCAGTAATATACACACTAGCTATTGTTTCAACTCAGTTCCCAATTTTGGCATTGGTACTCTTATTATTCGCAAGATTGTTGCATGGCGTATCCGAAAGTTTATTAGTTACCGGAGCTCTTGCGTGGGGCATTGGTCTCGTTGGTCATGAAAAATCAGGAAGAGTAATGACATGGAATGGTATAGCAATGTATGCTGGTATTGCCCTTGGAGCTCCACTTAGTATATGGATTGCAAAATATACTGATATTAAGTACACCTTCATTATTATGATAATTCTGTCTTTATTAAGTTGGCTATCCACCTTTAAACTCCCGACAATACACATTGACAAAAATCATATCAGAACTCCATTTCATATGGTAATTGGGGATATTGCCAAACAAGGAGTAAGTTTGGGACTGTCATCTATTGCATTTGGATGCATATCTTCATTCATTGCATTACTTTTTATGGAGAAAAATTGGGGTGATGCTTCATTAGCCTTCACAACATTTGGAATTTGCTATATATTACCCAGATTAATTTTCTCTTCATTTCCTGATAAATACGGTGGATTTATTATCACATTAGTGTCATTATTAATAGAAATATTCGGTCAAATAGTTATTGGTTTTGCATCCACCAAAACAATGGCTGTTATAGGTTGCGGTTTGACTGGGATAGGTTTTTCTCTTATATATCCGTCATTGGGCGTATTGATTATCAAAAAAGTATCTCCTCAAATGCGAACTACCGCACTGGGGGCATATTCTGCTTTTTTCGATTTATCGTTAGCTTTGACAGTCCCACTAGCTGGACTAATTGCTGGTAATTTCAATTATCAGGCTATTTATTTCTTTGGAGCAGTCAACTGCTTACTCGCATTTTTATTAATTCTATATCGAAGAAAGTAATTATTTAAGTTTTACCTAGATATATACACATGAATACATTCGTTAAACAGCTCAATAAAGAGCTTTCAAATCAATTACTTAATATTAAATTAGAAGAAGCAGACCTCACCAAAAAAGCACAAAAATCCACTCTCTGCATAAAGAATGCCCTGACTCAACTCAAGGCATTTTGTGTTCAATATACTTTTATCGACGAACATGAAGAAATCCATTTTTTCAAAAAAACGAAACCTGAACTCTTCAGTAAACTTATTTACTACGTAAAAATCTTCAATATCGAAAGCCGCAGACCAACCGGTAGTCGCGAGATTCAAGAAGCTTATCTGAAGCATGAACTCGAAAAACTCACTTTCTTCTTCAGTAACCACTTGGAATTTTATCAATATTATCGTATGGATTCAACTTACTTCGATGATAGATATTTCATGAGGGGAAAAGAGGATTTACACTTATATCAAGACAGCCTCATGTTCTATGTTGATCCGGATTTTTCTACCAGTCATGATTATATGGTAGCCAAAATCATTGCAAACGATCGGCTCAAAGTATTCTTGAGCACCGAAATCGAAGCTCTAGCTATCCGGACCGCAAATTCAAATTAGGGTATATTTGACATTACGCTAAAACTCTTGACCTATAAGGTTAGCAACAACATGAAGATTCTGAAAGCAAAGCTTTGAGACAGAAAGAAGATAAAAAATATCAATGTAAATGTCTTATATATAACTTACCTATGCTAAAGTGTATCTTTAATTTTTTGTTGTAATTGAATAGGCAGAAAATATTTTTCCATTTTTACTTGCATATTAAAAATAATGTATACTTTTGTAGACCGTACGGTTGGTATAGGTAATTAAGATCATGGGAAATTCAAAAGAAAAAATATTACATGCGGCATTAAAGCTGTTTCTGAACAATTCATATAAAGAAGTCTCTATAAAAGACATTCTTAATGAAGTAGGATTAACAAAAGGTACATTCTATCATTATTATGAGAGTAAAGATGAATTATTTGAAGAAGTTGCTAAACATTTCTATAATAATACTATTGTTGCCAATTATAGTAGATTTCCAAAATCTTCCTTAAAAGAGTTCTATGAGTATTATTTAGAAACGCTTCAAAAGCCGGATGAGATAGATGAAGATATGAATTTATTTACTTTCTTATCAGAAGCATTTAAAAGAATTCCCGTTTTTTTAGAGCTATATATTGCTCAACAAAAAAAGGAGATCTGGGCTTGGGCAGAGATTATTGAGATTGCAAAGAGAAACAAGGAAATAAAAACAGAGATTAAGAATGAAGAGTTAGCGGCAATATTTCTTACTATAAACGATGGAGTTTTTTGGATAAACCATGCAATTACGGGGAAAATAGGTAAATCTATTGAAATTGTAAAGAGGGATTGGGATAATATATATGAACTAATGAAAACAAACAAGAAATAGTTTATTTATTCATAAAATATTCTACTATTTGAGTCGCCTCATTAAATAGAGCGTTGTTTTTTGGTATTTTTTTTTATTTACTACTATACCATACGGTTGGTATATAAAACAAATATGAATGCATTTGAAGATACAATGATACTAATAAGCCTGCAAAACTAAAATATTTTGTCTTCAATAGTCTCGATGTATAGAGGGCGAAAATAAAACAGTATAAATTAAAAACAACGATTAAGCCATGAGTGGATTGAAAACCATAAATAAAATCAGAACTGCTTTGGAAAAGAGATATTCTAAAATGTTTATACATGTGTCTGGTCTATTATTCGGCTCTCTGAAAAATATTTACGAATTAGCAAATTATCAAAATAAATATTGGATTTGATGAAATCCGAAGGAAAAATGAATAAATAAAATGAAGGGAAAAACAATGATGAATAATAACGCAATTTTAGCGGTTGAAGCTCACAGCTTAGTAAAAACCTTTGGCGATAAGATGGCTGTTGATGGAGTGAGTCTGAAAATTCCAACAGGCAGTATCTGTGCTGTACTTGGACCGAACGGTGCAGGAAAGACTACTACAATAAACATGCTTGCCACTTTATTAAAACCAGATGCGGGAGATGTAAAAATATTCGGTTATGATGTTCAGCGTGAAACGCAAATTGTGCGTCAGCTGATTGGACTGACAGGGCAATTTGCCTCTATCGACGAGGATCTAACTGCTTTGGAGAATCTTACGATTTTCGGTAGATTGTATGGATATTCTCGTAAAGATTCTAAGCGTAAAGCGAATGAACTCTTGGAAGAGTTTGGGCTTAGCGATGCGGCGAGTCGTGTATTGTCTAAGTTTTCCGGCGGTATGCGACGCAGACTTGACCTTGCGGTAAGTCTGATTTCCCAACCGCCGCTAATTTTCCTTGACGAACCGACAACAGGACTCGACCCTAGGACTCGGTCGCAAATGTGGCAGACAATACACAATCTTGTAAAATGCGGCTCGACAGTACTGCTAACGACACAGTATCTTGATGAAGCCGATCAACTTGCCGACAACATTGTTGTAATCGACAAGGGACGAGTCGTTGCGAACGATACACCCGACGGATTGAAACGCTCTGTGGGAAACAGTTCGTTGCACTTGACAGTCAAAGACGCAGTTAACACCGCCAATGCTGCGCAGATCATCGAGCGCATGCTCGATGCGAAGGTTCAGCTTGCGGAAGCATCCGAGTTGACCGCACCGATAGACAACATCGACAAGCTGACCGATGTGCTGACGGCGCTTAAAAATGCCGGAATAGCATTGTCTGGTGTGAACATCGTACAACCTACACTTGATGAGGTATTCTTCGCGCTGACAGGTGAAGGTTCCAAAGATAAAAAGGAGGAAAATTAAAATAACTAATACAACAAAATTAAAAATGACTAATACAACCATCATACCCGCCGCCGAGCGCAAACTGAAAAATCGAATCGGAGTTGGCACCGCAATCAGAAACACATGCACGCTTGCGTTTCGGGCACTATTAAAGATGTCCAAAAATCCTGAAATATTTGTGGATTTCGTAGTCTTACCGGTTATGTTCACGCTACTTTTTACCTTTTTATTTGGGGGAGCGATTTCGGGCAATATCACGAACTATTTGCCCATTGTTATCCCCGGCGTTTTGTTGATGTCATCTTTCACGAATTGTACCACTGCGGGTTCTAAACTGCGCGAAGATGTGGACAAAGGCACAACAAACCGTTTTAAATCCATGCCGATTGCGCGAATTGCTCCGTTGGCGGGAAGTTTGATTGCCGACCTCATACGATACGTAATGGGGGGAACTACTGTTTTTATTACTGGATATATTCTCGGTTACCGACCCGAAGCAGGCATTCTCGCGGTCACTTTTAGCATACTTTTCATGATGATCATTGCTTGGGGTCTGAGCTGGGTGTTTGCGTTCATTAGTTTGTGCACAAAGACTATTTCAACTGCGTCTGCGATTGGTGTAGTAGTAATGTTCCCGTTAGTATTTCTCTCGAACGCTTTTATTCCGGCCGAAACGATGCCGAGCGGGCTGCAATATTTTGTCCTGCATATCAACCCGCTATCCCGCGTTATAATGGTGGTGAGACAATTGTTGACTTATGGCACGATAGGTGCGAATTTTTGGTTGGCATTATACGGCACTTTGGCGATACTCGTCGTGTTCATTCCACTGACACTTATTGCATATAAGCGCAAGGCGTGATCCTTACGTAGTTTTTGAAGTATCTAATATTTGATGACGTTAAATCTAGTCCGTGATTTATTTCTTTTTTCCACCATTTAGTAACACGGTCAGCAAGCATTAGTCATTATAATGTAGTGTCTTTCAGTAATTCGATAAGTTTTGAAATTGCTACTTTCTGAGAATTCACGATATTGTCTTTAACTCGATAAATTTCATCAAAGTTTTGTTCTTTTTTAAGTGAACATTTAGAAAAAATGACCGTTTTGCTCAGTAAATAAGTTATCAGGTTAAAGCTTGCCCTTCTTTTTCTGCAATCTACATTGTCATAAATTTGTTGTATTTTGTTATTTATTTTCGAAATAAGACTTTTTAGTCTATATTTGCAGCATCAAATAAGACTTTCTGGTCTTATTTGAAATAATTAAAATGAACATAAAAGGAAAAGCAGAAAGAACTAAGCAGTTCATCATTGAACAATCGGCACCAATATTCAATTCGAAAGGAATAGCCGGGACGACTATAGATGACATACTGGCGGCCACAAAAATGGCGAAAGGAGGCATTTACGGAAATTTTGAAAACAAAGAGGCTATCTCTATCGCCAGTGTGGATTTTCTTTTCGGTAAAATGTCCGCTAAAGCTTATTCGGTCATTTCAAAAGAAAAAACAGCAGTCAAAAAACTGTTTGCGTTCATCGATCTTCGTGAAAATCCGTTGGTTCCTTTTATCGAAGGCGGCTGCCCTATTTTGAATTTTGGTGTAGATTCGGATAACACAAATCCGACAGTCAAAAAAAAAGTAAAGGCAATGATCGAAGGCTCTATGACACTTTTTATTGATATTTTAAAACAAGGTATAGCAAACGGAGAACTATCAGATGAACTGAACTCTGAAGAGTATTGTTTAAAAGTACTGGTAATGCTGGAAGGGGCTACTTTGGTTTCGAGAGTAACCGATAGTATTAAGCCGATGCACACAGTCATAAAAATACTCAAATCCGAGTTAAGATCTTTTGAGTTCAAGCAAGCATAAATGAACTATATGGTTTAAATGAGTGAATCAGGCGAACCTTTTTTTATAAACAAAATAAGACTAAAAAGTCTTTTAATAAAGTCAAATATGATAGGCAGAAACAGTGTAAAAAATACAGCGTTTATTGCTTTGGGAACGGTTTTGATCGGCCCTTTAGATATATTAGCAGAAAAAAAAACAAATCCAATAAGAACAAATTATATGAAAATACAAGATCAATTAAAGGACATGGAACTACCGACAGGCATACGCGAACGGTATGTTCCCGAAGTCAACGGCCTGACAGTACATGTACTGGAAGCCGGTTTTGAGACACCTAAACGCCCTGCTGTGCTATTGCTGCACGGATTTCCGGAACTTGCCTACAGCTGGCGGAAAGTAATGTTGCCATTAGCCGCTGCGGGTTACCATGTGATTGCCCCTGATCTGCGTGGCTACGGCCGCACAACAGGTTGGGATGACAATTATGATGGAAATTTCGCTTCTTTCAGGACACATGAACTTTCCCGTGATGCCCTCGGTTTGATGATGGCTGTGGGGCACGATTCTGTTCACGCTATAGTCGGACACGATGTGGGTTCAACAGTGGCAGCATATTGCACTCTCGTTAGACCAGATTTTTTCCGGTCGGTTATTATTTTAAGTTGTCCTTTCGGCGGTGTACCACCTTTACCTTTTGGCGTTGAAGGACAAGCTTCACCGAATCTACAACCAGTGGCACCTGCTAAAGATCCCCTTGCATCACTATCAAGACCACGTAAGGACAGTACTACCTATTTCTCAACACGCAACGCGAATAACGAAATGCTGAATAGCCAACAAGGCCTGCATGATTTTCAGCGGGCTTACTTTCACGTGAAAAGTGCCGACTGGAGCGAGAATAAACCATTTGCTCTTACCTCCGGTACGGCGGAAGAATTCGCCAAGCAGCCTACTTATTATGTTCTGGATCTAGATAAAACAATGCCGGAGTCAGTTGCTCCATACATGCCGTCACAGAATGAAATAGACGCTTGTAAATGGCTACCGGATAACGAAATTGATTTCTATACGCAGGAGTTTAAACGTACCGGTTTCCAGGGCGGATTAAACTGGTACCGTTGTACAATCAACGGGCTAAACAGGTCTGACCTCGAACTTTTTTCGGGTCACACAATAGATGTACCCTCCTGCTTTATTTCAGGGGTCGCTGACTGGGCAACATTTCGCCCGCCGGGCGCATTGGAGCAAATGCAGCTCCAGGCCTGTACAAAAATGCAAAGCTTTCATATCATTGAAGGTACGGGTCACTGGTTGCAACAGGAACAACCTGAACAACTCACCGGATTGATTGTCGATTTTTTACAGCACGCAAAATAGAGGACCTCTCCTAACAAGGTGATCGGCCTTAGGTAGGTATTATTGCTTGACGGTGGTTTCATCAAAACGCACTAAAATAATTATTCCAAAGTATAAGTTTCTTTTAAATCCCTGTTTCTTCCGGAAGCAGGGATTTTTTGTTGCTGTAAATGACATATAAAAATAATAACCCTTAGTCATTTATTATTTTTATATTCGGATACCGGTATGAGAAAGAAATCATCCATACGATTCCCAGCCATTCTTTTTTCATTTTTGCACCTAACTGCGGAGGTTCTGAGCATTTGGCGGTTTGCAGGAGCATTCGCTGTCGTGAAACGACAATGTGAATGCGGGAGCAAGACCTGCTGAATTCACGTCAGCCAGCCAATGAACAGGGGGAATTCTATGATTCTCTTGTTTATCTATTTGCAATCCAGAAGAATCTTACTAAATTTACAAATCATTAAAACAACTCGTCAATTGTAGTGACAATTGCATTACATATTATCAAAGCGTTTACTCAAAGGAGAAAAGCTTATTCAATTGCTTTTCGGTGATTTCTTTCTAGCATGGCCTGAATATCCGATTCCCGGTACAATGTTTTTCCACCGAGGGAGATATAGGCAATCTGCCCATTTGTGCGCCAATCCTGTAAAGTCCTTCGGCTGACTTTTAGTCTGGTCGATACCTCTTTATCGCTCAGGTAGTGCTCACCACCCAATGGTGGACGATGATTGGCTAAGGTCTGAATACCTTCTAACATACGATCAAGAGCTTTAAAAAAAGAGACGACGCTCCGGTTTTCTTTGTTTACAATTTCACTCATACTGTTGGATTTTAGTGGTAGTTGATTATTGTTTATGGATAATAGCACTCTTTTCAAACATCTGCTGTACATCATCGGGACGATAGAATATCTTGTGTCCTATTTGCGAATAGGGTAATGTACCATTGTCCCGATATGTTTGTAAAGTTCTTTTTGAAATGTTCAGCAGTTGACATACATCCTGATTGTCCAACCATTTTTGCATACTTTTATCGCCGCTGTGAACACACATTGTTTCAACTCGTTGGGCAAATGCTTCGAACTTTGCCAACATAGACTCGAAAGTCTGTTTTTCTACATTAATAATTTCCATTCTCCTATCTGTTTTAATTGATGAATAATTCACTTTTCAAGACTTGATACTCTATTCGAGACTCCTTTTGGTAGACAAAGAAAAAGTAATTTATGGCTATGACAATGGATTTAAAATAGTTGGCAGCTTGTGGCTTTTGTTTGGTAGTGTTTAGCGTTGAAACTGGCAAAAAAACCTCCTTGAAACAAATCAAAGAGGCTAATTGAATAAAACGGAGAGATGAACCATACCCTATGCCTATTCTTCCATTGGATTTATGTTGTTTTTCTGGTAGAAAGTATCTATCTCATCCCTGAATATTTCAAGATGATTCAGCAAGATATTTTCCACATAACTGCTCATCGTTGCTTTGGAATCATCCAACAAATGAACAATCCGCATCAGCTTCCGATGAGTGGAGGCGGTAATGTATAATGGTTTACGATATGTGAAATCCACCCGGGTGAAAAAGCGGATTTGGTAATCCTCTTGCGGTATTTGCTTTCCTGATGTCTGTACTATCGGCTTTATCCTTGGTTGAAAGGACATCTGCTTTGACTCAGGTAACTCATTAGGTTCAATAGCATCTGCGCACTGTATGCGCTCTTGGTATTCCTTGTGTATTAAGACTTGCTTTCCCTGTTGGGCGGTGAAATTTGCTGTTTTCATAAAAAATGCCGAATATGTCCTCTTACTTTCCATATTGGTTTTTTTATTAAAAAGCCATTTCAAAATTTTCATTTTCCTTATTTGTCTCATATCAGTATACCTCCTCATAATATTCTTTATACAGTTTTTTTATCTCTTCCTCGTATTGAGCAAAATGTTGTGTCAGTACATGGTCAATGTACCCCGATAAGGACAGTTCGCTTTTACCTATGACCCGAATAATACGCAGGATACGGTCATGGTAATCCTTTCGTACGTAAACGAGTTTCCCGGAACGAACAGACATTTCCGCAACCCGAATAAACAGTTCCAGATATTCATTTTCCTTTTCCGGAACGTCTTTTTGCCCACGAACAGGCGTTTTCTTTTCTTTCTGCGGAGCCGAAGTCTCCTTCTCCTGGACTACCTGTTCCGGCACATCCGTTTCATTGGCACGCGTTTCCGGTGTATTGGAAGGAAATGCCGGAGGTAGTAGATCCGGACGGAAAGATTCGATGATTTCTCCTGCATTTACATCTACCTGAAGTTTTTTCGCCATGATTCTTTATCATTTTAAGATGGTCAATAGTTCGTCCGTTAATCTGTCAATGTTACTGCCTTTTGCCAGTGTTTTATCCGGGGGAAACAGGGTTGAGCGAAACATGGCTTTTGTACCATCTTCAGCAACCTCCCTGCGGAAGCGTTTACTGTCAGGAAGAAATGTTTTCAGAATAGGGATACCGAGTTCTCCGGCAACTTTCTCATAAACATGATACAAGTCGGTTTTCTCCCGTCCGTCCACCATATTCCAAAGCAAATGGAATCCCTTGATATTGGATTTGCCGGTACTAATAAGGTGGTCGTTTATAATGACCGCAAATCGCAGTGAACTTTCCATAACTACCCGGTCGGCAACTATCGGACAAAAGATGTAATCCATTGTGGCAATTGTATTGATTACGCCGCTGTTATTGACGGTTCCCGGCAGATCAAAGAAAATAAAGTCCAACGGCATTCCTGCTTTGATAAATCTTCCGGCATTTTCTATCGCCTGTTCAGGACGACTTTCCAGAATAGGATAGGCTTTTTTGCCTAAATGCTTGAACTGCTCATAAGCCAATGCTTTGTAATGTTCATTTTGCTCGATACTTTTCAAATCACGCTCTCGCATATCCTTGATACTAAATTGTGGAAAGTCACAATCAAGGACTGCCACATTATACCCCTTCACGTAGTGTAGATAGCTTGCCACAAGCACTGTGAGGGTTGTCTTACCGGTTCCTCCTTTTTGGGTGGAGAAAGCCACAAATAAAGGCTCTTTCATACTTTTTAAAATTTTAATTAATTATACAATCAGTTTATAGATCACTTTATATATTTATATAATTATACATCAATTGATTATCATCTTGTTTCGTCAATTTGCAAACAGCCCTATTTATATGTTTATCAATTGACACGCAAATCAGTTTATCAGTCTGTTTATGTGCATACTGCCATAATAATTTACTGATATTCTTCTAAATAAATCAACAGGCTTATCTGTTTATCAGTTTACCCATTTACTCGTATATCACTTTACGTCCGTTTACTTGTCTATCGACAAATTGGTTGATTAATCAGGAAATATATCTGATATATCTGTTGACTTCTATATTTCTTAACTGTCATACAAATTGTCATGTCAATCAATTTATCGGCAAATAAACAAGGAAAATTTATCACTTGTATTTTTTTTCATGGTGGTGGCAGCTTGTGGCGTTTAGATGGTAGTTTGTGGCATTCTCACACCTGTAAATCAATGGGCAAAGACTTTGATTTTGTTCCCAAACTACAAAATGGATATTGTTGCTTTACTTACAGTAAATAGGGGTAATAAGTAATCCGTCCGAAGGCGGATTTTTATGTTCTCAAAAACATAGCAAGGTATCTTTTGAGATGCTCGAAATGAATTCAGCATCTCAAAAGTCCTTGCCCTTGCAGGGGCTGACAACCCTCCGAAGTCGGGCTGCCTGTTTCAACCTGCGCTGGCGATGCAAGTGATTACTTTTATCAAAATACTTCTAAGATCCGGAGTAAATATGAAAGACAAGAAGTAAAGTAAAGTAAGCAAGGGCGCAACCCCAAGAATGATCCGGTAGTGTTCCATTATATGGTACGCTTTACCAACCAAGACAATGTAAGTATAAAAAGACATAAGTTTAAAGGTATTCAAAAGCAACTCTATTTGGTTGCTTTTCTTTTTGACACAAGTTGTCAAAAAAAAATATTCTCTTTGTGCTTTTTTAAGTTCAAAACTTTTCCTTTACACCTGTTTTATTTGTGAATAATTGTCTATCTTTGCCATATTCTGACAATCCTTGAAAAATAAAGGTTTAAAACAAAAACGATTATGCTTTTCGCAGATAAAATCAGGCAATTAAGAGAGGATAAGCAACTGTTTCAACGACAATTGGCTGAGGCTTTAGAGATCGACACACCCATGTATTGCAAAATAGAACGTGGTAGTCGCCCGATAAAACGAACACAGGTGGTGACTCTTGCAAAATTTTTATCTACTGACGAAACCGAGTTGCTAACTCTTTGGCTGGCAGATAAAGTGTTGGAAGTATTGGAGGGAGAGAAAGAGTTGGCTGAGAAAGCATTGAATTTTGCAAAAGAGAACATAAGTTAATAGAATGAAAAATCTGAAGCTTACATATTACAACAAAAAAATAATCCTATCGGAAAACATAGGTTTTCTAAGAGGAATGCTTAATACGAGTAAATCAGGATTATTGATTTCTGTTGTATATATTGGATTTTTGGTAGGTTTAGATTCTGTTGCGCGACAATCAGCAATTGTTTTTTGTAATTCCACAAATATCTTTTTAAATCAGATTGCTGATATACTATATAAAATAAATGAAGTAATAGGGATAAAGTTTTTGGATTATTTCAAAGACGTAATTGTAATTGTTGCAGGTGTTCTTGGTGTGATCCTTGGTTTGTTCTTCACCACTTTTATGAGTATTATCACGACCAAATATTCTAACTTTAACGGAATAATAATTAACCAGCTATTGGAGCACAAGTTAATTAATCGATATTTAAAATTTCTTGCAATACTTGTTTCTTCTGCAATAATCTTCCAGTTCTTCTTAATTCTTGGATATAAACCTACTTTCGTTAGTGCTTTTATATTTACGGTTTCTGTTATTGTTGGGTTGTTAGCATTTGTTTTTCTTGGTAGATATTCGATTACCTATTTTAATGCTGGAAATTTAGTGTCTGATTTAAAAGAAGATTGTGAAAAGACTTATCACAAATATTATTTCAACAAAAAATATTATAAAAATAATATTGAGGGCAAACAGATTCTTTTAAGAATAATGAGAAATATTGATAAAATAGAGCTTATTACTCAGGAAAGCGTAAAATTGCAATTGAATAATACAGATTTACAGGGTAACTCAGACAATTTATTAGATTTAGCAATATATTTCAACTCTATCAAACACACTTTCCCTTCAAACAAAGAATGGTTTCCTAAGATTCAAAAATATAAATCATGGGATGAAGCTTCTTCGACTGAATACGAAATGTTTAACCGAACGGGAGCAACACCTTTTCCTCAAAATATTGACGATTATTTATCTGTGGAAAAGAAACTAATCGATGCACAATTTTTCATTTTTAATCGTCTGAAAAATTCTGGAGAAAAAATTCAATCGGCTTACAATCAGTACAAGTATTTACAAGTTATTTCATTTCAATGTGAAGTAGATTTGTTTGAAATATACTTCAATCAATTAGAACAATTTATCAAGGATAATCTACAAAAGACTGATTTGAATGATAATCGAGATAATCTGCAATTTATCTCGTTGTTTGCTACGCTATTTGTTCAATATTTAGTCGGTTTTAATTTTAATCTGGAAAAGATTATTACTGAATCTCGATTACGTGAACTGGCAAAATCAATTCACAGCAATGATGATACTGATAAAATAATGCATTTCCCATTTCCGATCAGGTTGTGGATAGATAAATATCAAGAAAAATTAAGGAACGAGAATTTTTATGAAGGGAAGATTTCAACCCCATTATTCTATACCGAATACGAACTTGCATATCAATTTCAGTTATTATTTAAATCTTCATTTGAAAAGATTGCTGGTAGCATGCACCAGAGAATAGAATCATTTTCCGATTATCTAAAAAAGAATAAGTTTGAATTAGAAGCGTTAGAATTCTTAAGTGAGTCGCTTGATGTTTATCGTAAAATAGATTATTTCTCCGGCACTGTCGAAAATAAGATCGTAAATATAATAGATGCCTTAAACTCAAGAAACGAAGATAAATTTGCTTTCTTAGAAAGAGAGAAATTACTTGAAAGGAATACTATTTGCAACAAACAGGCAATTAATCAGATATGGGAACTTGGTTTGTTTAGTTTTAATATTCAGGATAAAGAGTTGCCGGATATTTACGGTAATGTTTATCAACTTATATGTAAAGATATATTAGACAAGGCTTTTGAAAATAAAGGGAATGAGTTAATTGAATATTTGCCCAAATTTTATACTTATAACTTGCTTTATATTGAAAACTTGCGAAAAAAAATTGATCCGAAGCAAATTGAATATACTTCCTCAAAATTATTTCCTGTTATAGTTGATTTATTTGAAATATCAGCTATTACAATAGTAATGTTTAAAGCATTTGACAACAAAGCACTTGAAAACTGTTTTTTTGATTATTGGAAGCAGATATTTAAAAAACCAGATGACGAAAAAAGTTTTTGGAAAGCAATATTACCGGTTTATGAATATTTCAGCCAGCCACTATTTGGCTTATCAACTCCTTCTTATGCGAGAGAACAAGAAAGACAAAGATTATTAGAGACTTATCTCAAACAGAGTGATTTTGTCAGAATTGAGACTGCTAAAGGTGATTCGTTTTTTTTAAGACAATATTATGTCACAGATGTTAATGATGTGTATTTGAAAGAAGTAGTCAGAACATTAGGAACTGACAACTTTAGTAGCTTTAATTTTGTAGATTTATCCGAATTATTTATCGAGTGTTATCTTCGTCAAAGTAAAGAATTAACGGATCTGAATATAAAAGAAACTAAATATGGAAAAAATATCCGCCGAAGTTTGGAAAGAGATTCTAAATAGACAGAGTTTTCCGTTGATTGGAACTAATGAACCAAATAATGGGAATGGTTACCATGATGGGTTATCATGGCATAGTCCATTTGTTAAAGAGAGAGAATATGAAAGTTTTAATGAATTTCGTACAATCTACTTACGAGATTTAAGTAATGACTTACAATCCGGGTTTCAATGGAACAAAAAATTTGTTGGTGAGCTAAAAATCACACACTGTTCTGAAAATTACAGAAATACAATACAGAAGTTTATAACAAAAGATAGTTATTATAGAAACGACTTTATAAATGAATTGGGTGAATGGGGAAAGTATCTTGCATATAAAGGGAGGCTAATTTTTGAAATAGTTGGGTGGTATGATAATAATGCAAATCAATTTTATGGCTTTGAACTTAAAAGATTAGATACTGAATATTGCAAAGTAACCAATGATAATATTATTTATAACGCTCCTTTTGAACAGAAAGGCGATAAAATCATGTTTAGAAAAATCAAGATTCCAAAAGAGAAGTGCATTGTTATTGATTTTCCTAATGAATTTGGAGGTTATAAAGGTTTTATCAACAAGGATAAACAGGTATTAAGACTTGGCGATAGATATAAATTCGATATTAACCCTCAAAATTTGCAGAAGAATTTTGAAAGCAATAAAGAGTGGGATAAACAATATCACAAAATAATTTCAAGTTGGGGAACTTCAGCTTTTACTCATATAGACGATGTTTCAGAGTTTTACAAAGAACTGAATTTTTTTAAATATCGATATTTAGTGATTTCTTGTACTCACGAAATAATAAATGGGTTAAAACAACTAGTAAATTATTTAAATAAAAAACTACTCGAAAATGCAGAAGTAGAATTCAATATACCTGAATATGAAAAAGCATATTTCAAGAGTACGCAAAATAAGTTAGTGACTGGAGAGTTAAGTTTTAAAGAAGCGAATGAATTTTTGAAATACTATTTATGAGGTCATATGAAAATCTATAAAGAGAACATGCTCATATAAGACATAAAAGCCAGTAATTGAGAATATTAAAATTAAAAGTGTAATATAAAAATAAATAATACAACTCACTATAATGACAAAAGAACAAGAGCGGGAAGAGCTTCACCGCACAATATGGCAAATTGCAAACGATTTACGCGGCAGTGTGGATGGATGGGACTTTAAATCGTATGTGTTGGGCATGTTGTTTTATCGGTTTGTATCAGAAAACCTGACTGTATATCTCAACAAGGAAGAGCAGCGTACAGGTGACAAGAATTTCGATTACGCTAAAATTTCCGATACAGATGCCGAATTTGGTAGAGCCGATACAGTGAAAGAAAAAGGATTTTATATTCTCCCTTCCGAGTTATTTGCAAATGTGTGCGCTAAAGCTAAAAACGATGCCAATCTCAACGAAACATTAAGCACTGTTTTTAAAAATATCGAAAATTCTGCCAAAGGCACTGAAAGCGAATCCGATCTTAAAGGATTGTTCGACGACATTGATGTAAATAGCAATAAGTTGGGGGCTACCGTTCAGAAGCGAAACGAATTATTAGTCAAAATTATCGAGTCAATTGGAGGCTTACAATTAGGCGATTATCAGGATAATACTAATGACCTTTTTGGTGATGCTTACGAGTTTCTGATGACTATGTATGCCAGTAATGCCGGAAAATCGGGAGGTGAATTCTTCACACCACAGGAAGTTTCCGAGTTACTTGCCAATATTACGGTAGTGGGCAAAAAACAGGTAAACAAAGTGTATGACCCTTGTTGTGGCTCTGGCTCTATGCTGTTGAAATTTGCCAAGGTATTGGGTAAAGAAAATGTACGACAGGGTTTCTTTGGTCAGGAAATCAATATTACCACCTACAACTTGTGCCGTATCAACATGTTTTTGCACGATATTAATTACGAGAAATTTGATATTGCACACGGCGACACCCTGACAGAACCTCACCATTGGGACGACGAACCATTTGATTGTATTGTATCTAATCCACCTTATTCTATTAAATGGGACGGCGATGCCAATCCGTTGCTGATTAACGACCCTCGTTTCTCGCCTGCTGGAGTACTTGCTCCAAAGAGTAAAGCCGATCTTGCATTCACTTTGCACATGCTAAGCTGGCTGGCTACTTCCGGCACAGCGGCTATTGTTGAGTTTCCCGGTGTGTTGTACCGAAGTGGGGCAGAGCAGAAAATACGAAAGTATTTGATAGACAACAACTATATTGATACCGTTATTCAGCTTCCGCCCGACTTGTTTTTTGGTACTACCATTGCCACTTGCGTTATTGTACTCAAAAAAAGCAAGAAAGACAATGCCGTATTGTTTATTGATGCTTCTGCCGAATTTGTACGTGGCGGAAACAAAAATAAGCTAAGCGATACAAACAGAGAAAAGATATTGGCTGCCTTTATCGAGCGGAAAGACGATACACACTTTGCCAAGTTTGTACTTAATAGCGATATTGGCGAAAATGATTATAATATTGCCGTTAGCAGCTATGTGGAGCAGGAAAACACAACAGAAGAAGTGGACATTTTAAAACTAAATGCTCACATTGCGGAGATTGTAATCAGACAAAATAAACTCCGTATAGCTATAGACGAAATAGTTACAGATTTAGAAGGAATTGCAGTATGATAGACGATTTTGATGAATATATCCGTCAGGGCGAACCCTCACAAAAGGAGAAAAGCCAAATCTGGCAAACTGCTATCGGCTTGCAGCAGGTTGATGGTTTAACGCCTTCTGCCTATCTGATTGAAACCGCCAAAGAAAACATTGAAGGCAAAATTACTATTGACGAGGTAAAATACCGAATCGACAGTTATTACAAGCAACAGAACAGCAAACAAGTTGTTGATGGCAACCGTACCGAAGAGGCAGATAAGGTTTCGGCGAATATTACCGAAATTTTATCGGAGCAAACCTTTACTTTTAGCCCTGCCGAACTTCTTTCCATTCACAAACGACTTTTTACAGGTGTTGAGAATATTCGTGTGAAAGTTGGTAAAGTCCGTGATTACAATATCACTAAAAACGAATGGGTATTGAATGGCAAAACAGTGCTTTACGCCTCTGCCGACAATATTAACGCAACGCTGAGTTACGATTTTCTACAAGAAAAAAATTTCAACTACAAAGGACTTTCAAAGCAGGAAATAGTAGAACATATTGCAAAATTCATTTCGGGATTATGGCAGATTCACGCTTTTGGCGAAGGAAATACACGTACAATAGCCGTTTTTACCATTAAATATCTGCGCTCATTCGGTTTTGAAGTGGAAAATGATATGTTTGCCAGTCATTCCTGGTATTTCCGCAATGCGCTTGTCAGGGCAAATCATAACGACTATCTAAATAAAATTTTCTCAACGAACGAATATCTGATGCGTTTCTTTGGGAATTTATTGCTTGGCGAAAGTAATGAGCTAAAAAACAGACATTTGAGAATAGATGCAATCAGCGAAATTGTCGATGAGCAAAAATCAGCATTGAATATCAACTCAGGTGGTCAGAAACCTGATTTAGGTGGTCAGAAAAAGTGGTCAGAAAAAGTGGTCAGATTGCTCGAACTCATTGTCGAAAAACCCAATATTACCCGGACAGAACTGTCGGAGGCATTGAAAATCAATCCTTCTGCCGTACAAAAACATATAGACAAATTGAAAAACGAAGGTATAATTTCTCGTGAAGGATCAGATAAAAAGGGAGTTTGGAAAGTGATAACGAAAGGAGGCAACAATGAATAAAATAGAAGAACTTATCATACAACATTGCTCCAATGGAGTGGAATTTAAAGAATTAGGAGCGATTGTAAAGATTTCTAACGGTAAAGATCACAAACATTTAGAAGAGGGGAAATTTCCTGTCTATGGTTCAGGTGGAATAATGCGTTATGCAAATCAATTCATGTGTAACGATGAATCTGTACTAATACCGCGCAAAGGGTCTATTGGGAATATCTTCTTTGTTAATGAGCCATTTTGGACTGTTGATACAATTTTCTACACAAAAATCAACAAAGAAACTATCAAACCCAAGTTTTTATATTATTATTTAAAAACTTTAAACTTGAAAGAATTGAATTTTGCTGGAGGCGTTCCAAGTTTGACAAAGACAATTTTAGATAAAATAAAAATCCCAGTTCCACCACTTGTAGTTCAGCAAGAAATAGTGAATATTCTCGACAAATTTACTGCGTTAGAAGCAGAACTTGAACTTGAATTGACAAATGAGTTGGAAGCTCGCAAGAAACAATACGATTTTTATCGTTCCAAGCTGCTGTCTTTCAGTGACTTGAATACTAGCTGGGGGGGGGGTAAACACCTATAAATCAATTGATTATGTTCAATGGAAAACGTTTGGGGAAATTGGAAAATTTGTCAGAGGAAAAAGATTTGTAAAAAATGATATAGTTGCAGAAGGTATTCCATGCATTCATTATGGCGAAATATATACTCATTACAAAATCTCAGCAACAGAGTCCAAGTCATTTTTAGAACCAGCTTTAGCGGTAAAACTAAGAGTAGCACACCCGGGCGATGTCATTATTGTGGCAGCTGGTGAAACCATTGAAGATATTGGTATGGGAGTAGCGTGGCTCGGTGAATCAGATGTTGTAATTCATGATGCTTGTTTTATATTTTCTCATAACTTAGAATCCAAATATATCTCACATTATTTACAGACTGAACTTTTTCATTCTCAAATCAAGAAAAATATATCTTCTGGTAAAATATCTTCAATTAATGCGGCAGGTCTCAGTAAAGCAAAAATTCCAGTTCCACCAATTGAAGTTCAGCAAGAAATTGTAAGAGTCCTCGACAGATTCGATGCTTTGGTAAATGAAATTTCGGAAGGCTTACCTGCCGAGATAAAGGCAAGAAAAAAGCAATACGAGTATTATAGATGGAAATTATTGGATTTTAAACCATTAGCCCAATGAAAATAGTCTGGTGACGAAATAGATTTCGCGACCAAAACATACAATTTTAGAAGAAAAAATTATTATAGTATGAATTATATTATAGTTGCCGAAAACCCCGAAAGTACAGTTGTTACCGAGTATCAATCTTTGTACAGTCGCGAAATTACGTTCCAATCAGAAGCAGACCTCGAAAAAGCATTTATCGAGTTACTGCAAACACAGGCTTACGAATACTTGCCAATTACTACGGAGCAGGAATTAGTTACAAACTTGCGTAGGCAGTTAGAATTATTGAACGATTATCAGTTTTCGGAGACAGAATGGGAACAGTTTTTCAAAGACAAAATAACCAATCAAAACAGTGGTATTGAGGAAAAAACAACCATTATTCAGGAAGACCATATTCAACTGCTTACCCGTGACGATGGCACGGTGAAAAATATCTATTTGATAGATAAAAGTAACATTCACAATAATAGGTTACAGGTAATCAATCAGTATTCTGTTGATCCAGATCGTAATAATCAGATTAATCATGAAAATCATGGTTCAGACATTGTGAGGTCCAACAGATACGATGTTACGGTATTGGTAAATGGCTTACCATTGGTACATATCGAACTCAAAAAACGGGGCGTTGACATTAAAGAAGCATTTAATCAAATTAACCGCTACAACCGTGATTCATTTTGGGCAGGCTGCGGTCTGTTTGAATATGTGCAACTTTTTATAATTTCCAACGGTACATACACTAAATACTATAGTAATACCACCCGCTTTACGCATATCAAAGAATTGGGAAACAGTGCAGCTCGTAAGGGCAAGCGCACCAGCAACAGTTTTGAATTTACTTCGTGGTGGGCTGATGCCAATAACCGCCCAATTATTGATTTGATGGATTTTGGTCGTACATTTTTCGCCAAACACACCTTGCTTAATTTGTTGACTAAGTATTGCATATTCACTTCAGACAAACTGTTATTGGCTATGCGCCCATACCAGATTGTTGCAACTGAGCGGATAATAAGCCGAATCAATGTTTCCAACAATTATAAAACATACGGAAAAATAGAAGGCGGTGGATATATCTGGCATACTACCGGAAGCGGCAAAACGCTTACTTCATTCAAAACGGCTCAACTGGCAAGCAAATTACCGTTTGTTGAAAAAGTGTTGTTTGTGGTCGATAGAAAAGACCTCGACTATCAAACCATGAAGGAATACGATAAGTTTGAGAAAGGAGCTGCAAACAGTAATACAAACACAGCAATTCTCAAAAAACAACTTGAAAACCCTAATGCACGCATTATCATTACTACTATTCAGAAACTAACAGTACTGATAAAAAAGCAAAAGAACCATTCAACTTTTGGGCAACATGTGGTAATCATTTTTGATGAATGTCACCGCTCGCAGTTTGGCGATATGCATACGGCAATTACAAAAACTTTCAAGAAATATCACCTTTTCGGTTTCACAGGTACACCTATTTTTGCGCTTAATTCAAGTAGCAACAGCCGTGCTGATTTGAAAACGACCGAACAAGCATTTGGCGAAAAGCTCCACACTTACACCATTGTGGATGCCATTACCGATAAAAATGTATTGCCATTCCGTATTGATTATATCAGCACAATGAAGGAGGAAGAAAATATCTCCGATGCAAAAGTGTGGGATATTGACAGGGAAAGGGCATTGGCAGCACCGAAACGAATCTCTAATATCGTAAAATATATCTTAGAACATTTCGATCAGAAAACCAAACGCAACAGCTTCTACCAATTAAAAGACCGCCGATTGGCTGGTTTTAATTCTATTTTTGCAGTAACTTCTATCGAAGTCGCAAAGAAATACTATACCGAATTTCAAAAACAAATGCTTGGTTTACCCAGTGATAAACAGCTTAAAATTGCGACTATTTTTAGTTATGGAGCTAATGAAGCAGAACCGGAAGGAATTATTGATGATGAAAATTCAGAAGATACAAGTAAATTAGACCAAAGTTCACACGATTTTTTGGAGGCTGCCATACAAGACTACAACAAAACTTTCAAAACCAATTGGGATACTTCAAGCGATAAATTTCAAAGCTACTACAAAGATGTTTCTCAACGGGTGAAAGACCGTGAAATTGACTTGCTCATTGTTGTCAATATGTTTCTGACAGGATTTGATGCAACAACCATGAACACGCTTTGGGTAGATAAGAATTTGCGGTTACATGGACTTTTGCAAGCATTCTCGCGCACTAACCGTATTCTCAACTCTATTAAAACCTTTGGGAATATCATTTGCTTTCGCAATCTGGAAAAAGCCACAAACGAAAGTATTGCTTTATTCGGTGATAAGGAAGCCGGAGGAGTGGTCTTGCTGAAAACTTACAAAGAGTATTACAACGGATATAAGAAAGGAGACAAAGACATTCGTGGATATGCTGATTTGGTGGAAGATCTACAAGATAAATATCCGGTAGGTGAGCCAATAATTGGAGAACAAAGCCAGAAAGAATTTATCAAATTATATGGCGCTATTTTGAAGGTAAGAAACATTCTTTCCACTTTCGACGAGTTTGCTGGAAATGAAATTCTGAATGCGCGAGATGTTCAGGATTACCACAGCATGTATATCAATCTTTATAATGATTTCAGAGGCAAAGATAAAGGTGACAGTGAGAATGTGAATGATGATATTGTTTTTGAAATGGAGTTGATTAAACAAGTAGAAATCAACATTGATTACATTTTACAATTAATCCGCAAGTATCACGACGGTCATTTAAAAGACAAAGAAATTGTAATAAGCATTGCTAAAGCTATTGATTCAAGTGTTGAGCTACGAAACAAAAAAGACCTTATTGAAAAATTTATTGATTCGTTAACCCCCGATACAAATGTAGATGATGATTGGCATACTTTTGTTGATGCAAAAAAGTTAGAAGAATTAGACAGTATTATTACAGAGGAGAATCTGGACAAGGACGAAACTTACAAATTCATAAACAACGCATTCCGTGATGGCTTTGTACAATCTACGGGCACGTCAATAGCGAAAGTTTTGCCTCCCGTTTCACGCTTTTCACCTACTGGCGACCGTACAAAAAAACGTGATACAGTACTCGAAAAACTCAGTGCGTTTTTCAGTAAGTTCTGGGATATATCGGGTGGGAAGTTTTTAAAAGAAAATTGATACATGGTATGGCTAAGTAATGAAATACTAACAGTATGGGCAACCTCTGGAAACAACAAGGCATACCGCATAAAGGTTGGACATTAGAAAATGTGTACGATGTGCGGGAAGATGGTCAATCGGAAGATGAAACCACTTACGAATCTTGTATGATGTGTGGTCACGAGAAAATTCGCTACGTGCATGTTGTTTCTCACCCAGATTATGGAGGTGAATTATTAGTGGGTTGTCAATGTGCCGAAAAACTGACAGATGATTATGAAAACCCACAGCGCAGGGAAAAGGAACTAAAAAACAGAACAACTCGGCGAACAAACTTTCTTAAACGGACATGGAAAATTAGTGCCAAAGGAAATGAATATATTAATGTCGACAACCACAATATTCTTATAAAAGAAGATAGTACGACACACAAATTCACGGTCAAGATTGATGATACATGGGGAAAGAAGCACTTCGACACTACCGAACTTGCAAAAACAGCAGCGTTCAAAGGTATCGAGTATTTTAAGGATAAAGGAGAATGGTAGTGATCTATCAAGAAAATAAATTCAAGAGTAATTTAAATTTACAACCTTATGCCAAAATGGTAAAGGTTTCGGATAGGAATCTTAATTAAAACTAACAATAAAAGATAACAAACTATGACAATATCAGATTTATTGACCTTAATAGGCATATTGTTGGCAATTATTGCTTTTGTAACAGAAAGAACACGTGAGTATATTTTTCTTAAGATGTCAAAACCCACACTTTGGCTTATACTCTTCTCATTTTTGTACATTCATTTTTTACTGTTCTATTCGTGGTGGAGTGAGAAATTTGTATTTCTACAAGAGTTTGATTTTGAAGATTTACCTTTGAGTTCTACTTGGGCTTACATGATATCCATTGTCACCATTTTCTTTTTTAGTTGGAAAATTTTTTGGGGAAATTTTCCACTTTCCAGAAAAAACAATTTACTACAGTATTATAAAAAACTATTATTAAAAAATGATATTGCTTTTTTGGCTGAATTAGTGGAAAAATATCATTTAGAAGAGGTTGTTGCATACCTAAAGAAGAGGAAAACAATAAAAATCAAAGAAGATACACTGCCTTATTTGTATAGTCAAGAATATGACAAACAATATAAAAAAATAATAAAAGGTAGAAAACTAATTTATGGTGGTGTTATTTATGGCAATATTATTTTGAATGAAACATTCCTAGATAATGTTGCAAATATAAACCCTTATATTTTTGCGAAAATTATTCAACAATTAAATGATATTGAATTGAAAGATGATGATTTTGTGAATAGATACTTAAAATTATTGATGGTAAATAAAAATGGTGATTTTTTCCGTGAAATCAGAAATAATCAGAATCTAAATGAATATGATGCATATCGGATTGAAGAAGAACGACCTATTTTATACTCTTTATTTAACGATGTGACTGTATGCTCTATTAATCAAGCGTGGCGTGGTGTTGGTGAACCAGCTATTATTGAAATGCACGAGGAAGCTCAAAGAGAATATAGTGCTTTAAGAGAATCTGATAGGGAACAAGATAGCGACACTATTTGGACATTCCGAATTACAATAGCAATTTGGTATTTTGATATAATGGTTCGTCAATCTATTGTGCAAAAGGTTAATGACCATATGTGGATGTTTTATTACTATCATTTTGTTGAATCCATTTTTGCTAATATGAGAGATTTACCTTTTCCAGATTCTGAAATGAATAGGAAATCGAGAAATTTTGATTTGATAGAAACTATTTTTACGAAAATGATGGACTGGAAAGATGTTATTGTTAAATCGAAAAATGTGGAGCTAATAAAATCTGTATATGATTGCATGGGTCAATGTGTTTACGAATTAGCGATAACAGATAAATTGCGTGATGAAGATAAAAATTATCTCATAAATTGGGTTTGGGAAGATTTAATAAAAACGTCAGCTCCTGCTGCTATTGGAGAATCAACTGATAACGAAATAACTAAAAAAGTTGTTGAGGTAGGTTTTGAAATGTTCAAACGACCTTCTATGCTTTTTACACCTGATTCTGAATACACTTCAGATATTGATAGTAAAAAGCACAAAAAATATTTATCTGCTTTACAAATACTTTGGAACAAAAGAGATATTGGAGGATTAACTAATTACAAAAGTAGGGTTGACCCTTTTAAGACTAATGTTATAGATAAACTTCTTCCAGGACAAAAATAAATTATGCCCGAAGCTCAAAACAAAGAATACAAATCCGTTTGAAAAGATGAATTTTGCATATTAGTGGCTAATAATCAATAAAATATAGGATAATAAAATGAACAATAGCGAAATCCTGATCTATCAAAATTCCGAAGGCAACATTAAGATAGACGTGCGTTTGGAGGAAGAAAGCGTTTGGCTTACGCAAGACCAAATGGCAAACTTGTTTGGGAAAGCAAAATCAACCATTAACGAGCATATAAAAAATGTGTATGAGGAGAATGAGCTTGATGAAACACTAACTATGAAGAAATTCGGAATTTCCGAATTTCAGCAGAAAGCCCCAAATTACTACAACTTAGATATTATTATTTCGGTTGGCTATCGTGTAAAATCACCTCAAGGTACACAATTCCGTATTTGGGCTACGCAACGGTTGAAAGAATATATTATTAAGGGATTTACGTTGAATGATGAACGTTTCAAGTCGGGTAGTTCGATGAACTATTTCAACGAATTACAGGAACGCATTCGCGAGATACGCATTTCGGAACGGTTTTTCTATCAGAAAATTAAAGACATATACACCACCAGCATTGACTATGATGCAAAAGATGAACGAACCATTGAGTTTTTCAAGGTCGTACAAAACAAATTGCTCTGGGCTATCAGCCAGCAAACAGCAGCCGAATTGGTTTATCGTAGGGTGGATGCTTCCTTGCCTTTAATGGGTATGCAGTCGTTAGACAAGAAAAGTACTTTGGCGGTAAAGAAAACATATATTAGCATTGCCAAAAACTATTTAAAAGAAGATGAAATAAAGTTGTTGGGTTTATTGGTTGAACAATATTTGGCTTTTGCCGAAACAATGGCACAACAGCGAACACCTATGTATATGGCAGATTGGATTCAACGTCTGGATGTTATTCTTCAATTGAATGGCAGAGAGTTACTCACCCATGCAGGAAAAATAAGCCATAATAGAGCTTTGAAAAAATCGAACGAAGAATTTCAGAGATACAAGGAACTTCAGCAATCAATAGAAAAAGAGCAAAGCTTAAAAGAGATTGAAGAGGATCTCAAGAAATTGAAAAAGTAATTTTTATAAATTAAAGACGACATAATAACGCCAGAAAAACGCCAATGCACAATAATTGCACAAATAAAGAGAGTGAATTTTGGGTGGATATGTCGGATAAATGTCGGTTACGTGTAATATGTCCGATAAATCACCGAAATGACCGATAAACGACCGATAGGTGCGCAAATTACGTTTGATATTATGAATGGGGCAAAAGGGGCAATAGTAGGGCAATTTAGTCAATTATTAGTCAATTAAACGCCGTTTAAACATAAATAAAACAATAATGCCTTAGATTGATCAAAATACGAGGAATAATACATGAATAATCAAATTGAAATAGCAGTATCGATTCTAACTTCTTTATTGACAGGAGGATTTCTGTTGTTCTTTATTGAAAATCAACATATAGAAAAAGATGTTGTAAGTAGATTTTATTAAATAATGAAACCTTTTTACAATAAACTGACGAACTATTTAAAATATGTAAATTGGAGCAAAAGTGTAATTTTGTACGATAATCGTAACGCTGAGTATATTTCGGACTTAGTTTTGATAATGGACGAATTATCCCGGTTAGCAGGGCAATCAATAGTGTCTGGGAGTGAGATTCCTGTAATGAAAGCAATAGCAATAGATAACCTTTGTAAAAAAATAAACAACATTTGGTATTTATATGATAAGGGATGGTTTGTAACTGAACATATCTCTATCGATAAAGGAAATGGTTATCACTACTGGGAAACACTAATCAAAGAGTCTTTGATGGCATATAATGCAAAGTATAGTAATTCAGCAGTTGACATAGATCTATTGCCAAAGGTCTCAGGTGATTTTTTTGTTGAAGTATGGCAACCCGTACAAAATGTAACATACCAATATGAATGGTGGCAAAATAAACGCAAGTTTTCTCATTACTTTTTGTTGGGTAGTATAGGATTATTGATGTTATCCTTAATTACTATTCTCCTTTTTTCAAATATAATTGGTTGTTCCATGATCAATTATATAACAGTATTCTGTTGTTGTATTTTTGGGTACAATATTTACGAATTAGTGAGGATTAAAGATAAAAGTAATAAAATTTTCAGCTAATCAGAGAAAGTAAAATACAAATTGATACCATAGATCAACCCAAACTCGAAAGGCTACTTCGGTCAATGAAAATATTAACGTTGTTGGACGTTCCGCCAATACCGCCTATAAATGATATTGATAACCGAATAGCTTATCAAAACCATTTCTCAAATAGGCAGAGCAGAACACATATCTTATTTTTATTTTCCAAAACCGCAAGCGACAAATAGTTTTAGAAAATAGAAATAAGAAATGTGACACATTGACTTTAATGCCCCGCAAAAGCCGTTCGGCAAAAATCTCATGTTATTAAAGGTCGTTTTTCCAGAACCGCTTTTGACTAATAGGGGACAGAGGAATACAAAAAATGAAAACCCCAGCCCCTTTTTATGAGGGGCGTTCATCGCTTTTCATTATTTGTAAACGTGCTTGGCACTTTGTGCAATATAATGTGAGTTACCACCGTCTAATCTATTATCTACATAAATATGAAGAGCTAAGTATAAAATGGTTTACGCTTTGCGTGAAGAAAAGAGAGTGTTTAATGAAAAAAGCTACCTTTCTGACAAAACAGAATATAAATTCTAGCGGTGTTTAAACATCTATTGCCAAAGGAAATAGAATGAAAATGGCTTTGAATTCTTTGTTGTTTACTTTAAATTCAATACCTTTGCAACAGTCATTTTAGAGGTTGAAAACCAAGGCAGAACAAGGCAGGCGGATGGTTTCTAAATCATTACCTATTGACAGGATATGGCTATGTAATTAGCTGGCTAATAAATGGTTTCGATTAAGTGCAACAAATGTAAAGCATGAGAATATAAAAATATCTCGAACCAGTTCCAACCTTTTAGTCGTAAATTGTTTCTTCAATATCTTTTCTACATCCTCTTGGGTGAGATAACCTCGATCAACCTTTGTTATGCGAATTTTGTAATTTGCAAAAGGATCAATGGATATTAAACCATTATTACGAGCAATTAGGATAATACGTTTGAAGAACTGCATAAATTTAGCAGTAGTATTTGCATTGCAACCAGCTGTTGTCAAAAGATATATCTCAAAATCTGATAAGAACATGTGTTTAATTTCTTTGAGAGAAATGTCCGTAATCTGATATTTGAGTTGAAGAAATTTTTGAAGATGCTTGCGTGTGACTTCATATTTTTGATAGGTAGCAGGAGATTTGCTGATACCTATCAGTTTCAAAACATCGTCATTATGCTTTTGAAAGAGGTCTAAAAGCGTTTCATGATGCTCACTAATCCCTAGAAACTCATTTTTCACCTTCTCAGCTGTAACATAATTGTCTTTCCGTTGAAGTTCATGGTAAATACCATGAAGGGAAGCCTTGATGTCCTCTAATTGAGCATTGTGTTGCTTGTTAACAGATGAATGTCCGATAACTTTACCCGTTTTCACACTCCAACTCGCAGGTTGAATTTCTAACTTGGTATTGAATTGCGCAACGTGACCATCAACGGTGATCCGTGTAACAATTGGCATACCACCATCTTTTCGAATTGCATTCCTTTTCAAGTAATAAAGGACGTTAAATGTACTCTTCATAATTTCATTTTTTAATCGTTACAAAACTAGTTGATTGATTGAAAATGAAATAATTGCAGTGCAGACAATTGATGTCAAATGAGTGCCAAAAATAGACTTTCTGTGACCTGTTTTTGATTTTCAAAAAAGGTCACGAATTAGTCCGAAAAGTCTGTCTATTAATGGCTAAATTTTGTCTTATTTAACAACAAAATTACAAGGTAGGTAGATGAAAAAACCCTACAAAACGTTGATTTTGTAGGGTTTGGCTTCTGGATGTTGTTTTTTGACTTATCCTTTTTGCGGAGAGGAAGGGATTCGAACCCCCGGTACCCTTTTGGAGTACATACGCTTTCCAAGCGTACCTCTTAAACCGCTCGAGCACCTCTCCGTATTTTTTGGAAGCGCAAATGTATGAAAAGAAACCGAGATATGAAAATGAAAAAGACTAAACAAATGAGGTAAATCCTGGATCTGGAGTATTAATCGTCCAGTCCTTTAAATAATGATTTAGCATTCAGGGTCGTCTGACGATTGATCTCTTCTTCTGAACAACGATAAATTTCAGCGAGCTTTTTACAAACCAGACTTACGTAAGCACTTTCGTTTCGTTTACCTCTGTGCGGAGTAGGAGTGAGGTATGGAGAATCGGTTTCAAGTAAAATATGTTCCAGTGCTATCTGCTCTACTACAGCTGCCAGTCCGGAGTTTTTAAAAGTCACAATCCCATTTATTCCCAGTTTAAATCCACCAAAAGCAATAATCTCCTGTGCTTCTTCAATTGTGCCCGTAAAGCTATGGAAAACACCGGTTAGACTTTTATTTTTGTAGGGGGCAAGAGCATTCATTGTTTCCCGGTAAGAATCGCGAACATGGATAATGATCGGTAGCTTATATTCGAGTGCCCAGTCAATTTGTTGTTCAAAAGCAACGATTTGTTCTTGCAAAAAAGTTTTGTCCCAAAACAAATCGATGCCGATTTCGCCTACAGCAATAAAGTTTCGTCTTTCTAGTTCCGATTTCACTATCGCCAGTTCATCCTCATAGTCTTCTTTCACACTGGTTGGATGCAAACCTATGGCGGCATGGCAATATCCGGGATATTGAGCCTCCAGAGTTAGCATTGGCACTAAGGTAGAGCTATCACAATTGGGTAGAATGATATGATTTACACCAACTTCTTTGGCTCGTTGAATTGTTTCGACACGATCTGCATCGAATTCTTCGGAATATATATGGGAATGGGTATCAATCAACATAATTCATAATGGATAATTTACAATTCATAATAGAGGTGCAAAGTTAGTCTCAATTTACTGAATACACAAAGTGCAATCTTAGAAACTAAGACTGCACTTTGAAATAATTCCATTAATGATAAATAACGCAGAGCTAATTTCGCGAAACTTTATTATTCCCACTCAATAGTTGCAGGTGGTTTTGAGCTGATGTCATACACCACGCGGTTAACGCCTTTTACTTTGTTGATAATTTCGTTAGACATTTTAGCCAGAAAGTCGTAAGGCAATTGTGCCCAGTCTGCTGTCATAGCATCAGTCGAAGTAACAGCGCGCAGGGCAACGGCATTTTCGTAAGTCCGTTCGTCACCCATTACACCCACAGATTGAACGGGCAGGAGTATCACACCAGCTTGCCAAACCATGTCGTATAGGTTCCATTCGCGAAGACCATTGATAAAGATATCATCGGCTTCTTGCAATATGCGTACTTTCTCGGCAGTAATATCACCCAAAATACGAACGGCTAATCCAGGTCCGGGGAATGGTTGACGTTTGATAAGGTGATGCATCATGCCAAGCTGAGTTCCTACCTTGCGAACTTCATCTTTGAATAATAAGCGAA
>Ga0302296_1000540_pt1 | contig 31298 bp, 37 predicted proteins | sample III_Fen_N3_1_FD_194546 | JGI IMG/M metagenome (GOLD analysis project Ga0302296, IMG submission 194546) | Peat permafrost microbial communities from Stordalen Mire near Abisko, Sweden - III_Fen_N3_1 | ecosystem: Environmental > Terrestrial > Soil > Wetlands > Permafrost | place: Sweden: Abisko...
CGATGGCATCAAAGCTGGCTGGGGCATCGAAGCTGGCGAGGGAATCGAAGCTGTCCTGGGCATCGAAGCTGTCCGGGGCATCAAAGCTGGCGAGGGCATCAAAGCTGGCGAGGGCATCAAAGCTGGCGAGGGCATCGAAGCTGGCGAGGGAATCGAAGCTGGCTTGGGAATCGAAGCTGGAGAGGGCTTTGGAATTTTTGCTGGATTAAAAATTAAAATTTGTGACTGGTCTTGCAATGCAAAAATATCTGCAAAAATAAAGCCACAAAATATAGTTAGCGGTTGTTTTTGTGAAATCCAATCCAGCATTAGCGATAACAAACGTCAGGTAATAAAATAATGTACCACAGACCACGAAACACCTCATGCTTTGATCCTCAGTATTTCGAAGATGAAAACGAAGATGAAGATGAATGCAGCCAAGATGATGATACAGAACAGAGAGACGTAATCCGTAATATTTCAAACGAACGCAAACTCAATAAAAACCAACCGTAAGAAAGGACTAATCACCATGACAAATAAAAACGAAAAAGCGATAAATCAAATGCTAGAAGCTGGAATCTGCGAAACTGTTGCTTTAATTATAATAGGAAAGTATGAATCCGAGTACGCATTATGCGCAATGGACTACTCAGAAGATGATATGGCTCTAGCTTGCTCGTATGACATCCAAGATTTTATAGAGTCAAAAGAAAATCAATCTATAGATGAAAAACAAAATCCAGTAGCGATTATTAAGAGCCGTATTACTACATGGAACGCAGGACTCGCTGAAACCCTCAAGATCATCGATCTATACAAAGCCAAGTATGCCGACAACGGAATCGAGTACACCGAGGACGACATGTGTCTGGCATGCTCTTACGACATTGCGGAATTTATCCCCGGAACACCTTCCGAAACCGGAATTGATACCAACCAGCCAGATATCGACCTTGCATACGATGACCGTGTAGAAGTTGTGCCAGAGGTACAAATAAACCCTGTAGCCATCATCGAGAGCCGTATCACCAACTGGAACGCAGGACTCGTTGAAACCATCAAGAACCTTGCCAACGAGGCCAAGGCCATCACAATTACTGGACATGTGAATGGTGAAAAGGAAGGGTGTAAGGTTGTCCGTGAAACCCGCCTGCGCATCCGTTCCCAGCGTCTCGCCATCCAGAACAAAGCCAAGTCATTTGCGGACATTGGGAGAAATATCACCCGCACCGCGAAGGACATGGAGGAACAGCTAATCAAGATCATCGAGGGCGAAGAGAAGCGACTCCAGAGAGAAGAATATGCCTACGAAGCACGGCAAGACCAGATCAAGCGCGAGGTAGAGGAACTGCAGAAGCAAATCACAGCTGCACGCTGGGAGCTCATGCAAGAGCTCGAAGTACGCCCACTCGACTACAACATGTGCCAGACTGCAACCGAAGCAATCTGGGACGAGTATGTAGCTGTCTGGAAAGAGAACAAAGAGCGGGCCGACAAGCAAAAATCGATGGAAGCCGAATCCAAGCGAATTGCTGATGAAAAGGAACGCATCGAGCGCGAAGCTCGGGAAGCGGAAGAAAAGCGCATTGCCGACGAGGCCAAGGCCAAAGCGGATACCGAACGTGCCGAAACAGAAAAGGAACTCGCAGCAGAACGTGCAGAGAACTCCAAGCTCAAAGCCGAGATGGATGCAATCAAGGCAAAGCAGGAAGCGGAACGCAAGGCGAAGGAAGACGCGGAACGTGAAGCGCGTCTGGAATCCGAACGCGAAGCCAAGGCACAGGCAGAGCGCGAACAGGCAGAGCGCGACCGCCCAGACTTGGACAAGCTCAATGCATGGCGTTTGGAAGTCGAAAGGGCGATCCATTCCGTCAAAGATCCAGAGTTTGAAGGTGAGCACGTCTATGAAGCATTCCGCTACGAAAAGAAAGCTCTGTACATGGCAATCCCTGAAATATTCCCAGTCGTAGGAGGCTCAAATGTCTAAAGAAGTCGTAGCACAGAAAACCAATGCAATTGCTGCAATGTCACCCGCTGAAATCAATTCAGCGATGCAGATCGTATTTCCAAATCTACAGAAGCACGAGTACGAGTTGGGTGTTAAAATTGCAAATGAGTTCGGGTTAAATCCACTCAAACGTGAGATTTATCTAATCTCATATGGATCAAAGCTATCCATAATTATTGGATACGAAGTATTTTTAAAACGAGCGGAGAGAATTGGAAACCTTGACGGCTGGAAATGTGAGACTCTTGTAGAGGATGATGATCTTATCGCTAGAGTCACAATTCACCGAAAAGATAGGGCGTTTCCGTTTGTCTGGGATGTTTGTTTGCGCGAGTACGACCAGAACAATAAGATGTGGAAAGACAAGCCTAGAACAATGCTTAAAAAGGTTGCAATTGCCCAATCGTTTCGCCTTTGCTTTCCCGAGGAGCTTGGTGGACTCCCATATATTGCGGACGAAATGCCTCCACATATGGCACCAGCGCAACCGCAGGTGGGTACAGTCGAAGAATCACCCGCATATAAGGCAATCAAGAAAGCTCGCGAAGTAGGACTAAGCGACGATCTGATTAGCGCTACACTCGGTACGGATGATTGGGAGCTCGCAAACCTTGACGGCGTGAAGAAGCTCTGCGACGAAGTACGCAAGGTTATGGCAATCAAGGCGAATAAGGAGAACTAAAAATGAGCACGATGGAAGAGAAAGAAATCCAAGCCAAACGCAACAAAATGGATTCAATGCAAGCGAGCATGGACATGAGGATTATCGGACTCAATATCTTCCTCTCTATCGTGCTCATTGCCCTTATTGCTAAACAGATTTTCGGATTCTAAACCTAAGCACTAATGATTGATATGCCAAGACCACCATTCACATACCAAGAACAGACATGGAACACCGTTCGCCAGATGCTATTGAGGCACGTAAATTCCAGCGGGTTTACCGTATCCTCCATTTGCAAATCAGCACAGCTTGATCCATCCAATATCAGAAACTACCTCGCAGGAAATTCGACCACCCGCATTGATTCGCTTGAGCGCCTATGCGCATCCTTGAATCTTCAAATCTTCATTGTTCCAAGGGATTAACCCAATCATTTTCAGATAGAAACCAAGGCCTGTAGCTCAATTGGTAGAGCACCTGCTAATAGGGTGACGCGTGTTCAACTAGAATCACCAAAGCAAAGATATCCAAAACTGTACGAATTAATGCAACGAATGCAGGGTAGAGTCTAAACCTGATATCACGCACAAACGAATGATATCTGGAAAATTCAAAACAATATCACACGCCAATGCGCGTAAACGAATAGTTAGGTGGACAAAAACACCTGCCGCAAACTTTTTTCACTTTTTTATCAAAACCCCTTGACAACCTAATCTAGATTGGTTATATTATCTGTATGGACGCAAGCAATACCGCTAAGTCCAGAAGGAAAAAAAATGATTCGCAATCTAAATACAGAATACGGAATGACAACAGAACCAAATGCGCCAGTTTTTGAATCTGTTGCAGAATATGTAGAGTGCTTGAAATCATGCGGGTTTATTGAATCAGAATACGATTTAGACGATAGTGAATATGAGGAGATTGATGTTTAATTGTCCCCACTGCAAACAACCACTAACCGAGAGCGAAATAATCGCTCTTTTTTGCTCATGGCGCGGATCACGACCAAAGCCACCAAATCCGAAAAGCGCGGAGAATGGAAAAAAAGGTGGACGACCAAAAGGATCGAAAAACAAACAAAAAGCCACCTAACAAACGGTGCTACTGACACCTAAGCGGCGCAGTAGACCTCAGCGTTAGGCTGATTAAACGAGGACTATAGAATGAGTACAAATGCTCCCTTACCACAACCAAAAGAATACGCATACCTAAAGGCAACGCCAGCACCACATAAAAAGAATAACGAGGCATCATCTATACAGGTTCCATCTCTATGTCTGAAGTTTGGGGAGATTTTGGTAACATTTCCACGGGACTCAGCGATTACTTCTGATAGGCTTTGTTCGGATTTGTGGGATCTTGCGGCAAGAATTGAATCGTACATTAAGCAGTATCCTTGTACATTGACAAATAAAAATGGCGATATAACTGGAATAAAGACAACAGCCTAACAAACGATGAATCCGACAAGCCAAAGTAACGCCTACATGGGTTGCCAACTGGCTTGCGGATTATCTCAGAGTTAGGTACACAACCTTCGGTTGGATCGAGGAGAAGAAAATACAAAATGAAAATGAACTGCAACTGTTGCGATGGAATTTACAACTCTTTTGATGTGCACTTCACAAGTGCTTGTGATAATAAGTGTGCCCATTGCATTGATATGAGGTTTCACGGTGTTGGCGCGGTTAAGCCAGACATCGGGGCAATCGTAGATACAATTCTAAAGAATCAGGATGGTCTAGAGGATGTACTGTTCTTGGGAGGTGAGCCTTGCCTGTATCTGGAAGAGCTTTTAGAATGTGTAACGGCATTGAAAAGCAAAACAAACCTAAAGATTTTTGTCACCACTTCTATACCAAAAATCTGTCACGACCGCAAAGATTTATTTTTTGCTCTTATTGATATTCTAGATGGGTTGAACTTGTCGGTACAACACTGGGATGAATCAGTTGCAGACTCAATCCGCAAAACTGAATCAAAGTATGACCGCCAAGCATTCTACAAGTCGCTCCCACACAAAGACAAAATAAGAATCAATCTGAATGTGGTAAAACCATTCCTTTACACAAAGGACGACTTGACAAAGTGTCTTTACCATTATGATGCTATTGGATTTAACTCAATCAAACTATCTGAAATTCAGCACGGTAAAGATGTGTATGTGTCATTTGCTGACTTATTCGGTTTAAAGCTGAAGTCAGCATACTCAAATGGATGTCAAACATATCTGGATATGTCAAGCGTCCTAGAAGGGTTTACAACGCCAGTATTGTTAAAGCGTTCATGCTTTCTATGTGAAGAAAGTCTGAAAGCCACTGCACTTGATGGCGTTAAAGTTCTAGCAAATGTTTTCAAACAAAGTAAGAACAAGTACGGTGTGGTTTACGCAAATGGTCAATTAACAAAAGGATGGGTCTAATATGTATGAGAAATTATTGAAAAAGATTTTGGCTTTCACAAGAGCTATGGCGGGTCATTGTGGTAGTGGTGGTGGGCACTGCTCATAACAATACATACCTAACAGACAATGAACCCGACACCACCTAGTAACGCAAACAGCTAGGCTCTAGGCGGTGGCACTGGTTATTTTAGCGTTAGGTACACAACCTTCGGTTGGATCGAGGAGATAATACAGATGAACTTAATTCACGGTGACTGTTTGGAAAAAATGGACGAAATAGAAAGCACATCCGTAGATATGGTGCTTTGTGATCTTCCATACGGTACAACGCAAAATAAATGGGACTCCCCACTAGACCTTACAAAACTATGGGTACACTATTCTCGCATAGTAAAACCAAATGGGGCAATTGTACTTTTTGCACAAACCCCATTTGATAAAGTTCTCGGGATGTCAAACATAGGTAACCTTAGATATGAATGGGTGTGGGAGAAAACAACAGCAACAGGGCATCTAAACGCAAAGAAAATGCCAATGAAATCCCATGAAAACCTACTTGTATTTTACCGAGATTTACCTGTTTATAATCCACAGAAAACACAAGGACATACGCCAGTTAATTCGTACACTAAGCATCAAGACGATGGGAGCAATTATGGGAAAACCAAGGCAGGAATAAAAGGCGGAGGGAGCACAGAGCGATACCCAAGAAGCGTATTAACATTCCCAACAGATAAGCAGAAAGAAGCACTACACCCTACACAAAAACCAGTATCGTTGTGTGCATATATGATACAAACATACACAAATGCGGGGGCTGTTGTTCTTGATAATTGTATGGGGTCAGGTAGTACCGCAGTCGCCTGTATAAAGACAGGTCGGGAATTTATCGGTATCGAAAAAGACAAAGACTATTTCGACATTACAAACAAACGAATCAATACATACCTAACCTTCAATGAACCCTACCGATTTTGTGTGTAAAGTCGTGCAAAATCGGAGGGTTATTTTGGAGTTAAGTCAAAGAATTGAAACTTAAACGGAGATTGAAATGAGGCCCAAAACAAGACCAAGAATAGTGTGTCCAGATGGTTTTAGCATTTCAGTACAGGCTAGAGAAGGTGCATATTGCAAACCTGACGAGAACTATGCAGAATCGTACACTCATGTTAAGTGCGGTTTCCCTAGTTCTTTCGACATTTCAGAAGAACTTAAAAAGTATGCAGAATCAGAAGACTTTGAGAACACAGTATACGCGTATGTTCCTGTTTCTGTCATTGTAGACGAGCTAAAACGGCATGGATTTGTTTTTGGAATGAACCACTTTAATCTCTGTGACCTAACATACGGTTCTACTGATACCACAAACTCAGCGGTGCAGTAGACCTCAGCGTTAGGCTAATGCGAGGAAATTATGGACGAAATAGTAATACACCACAACGATGAGATAGGAAAACCATTATGGAGTATTTGCCAACGCTCTGATTTTGATAATTGGATCGATTCGTTTTATAAGTTTAGTCATGCAGTTGATTTAGCCAATGAAAGACAAAAAGAACTTGGACTAAATATCAAAATTGAATGTTCGATATCAAACTGTAAGATTCGGCATAGCCTAACAAACGTTTAACCCGATACCACAGTAACGAATAAAGCCACGCACTAGCGAGGCTTTTTATTCTTGACCTATGTGCTAAATAGTCTATTTAGGGTCGTACTCCATGTGAATGTGATCGGATTCCAGCACCACGTCATAGTCCGGCCCAAGGCAGTACTTGCAGTCGGAAATGATCAGCTTTGCCATGCTCAGATCGTCTGATTTGATTTCCGAGTCATCTCCGTCAAGGTGACGGATGCGAAAGTCCACGCCGTTTCCTTCATAGTGCTTTGACCCTGCCATGTGGGTAGAATCGTTCAGAGAGGTAATTACGCATTCTTTTCCATAGTGGTTAAAAACGCCCTCTGCCACGATGATGCCGAGCACCAGTTGCGGGGTCAATCCTTTGGGCTTTGCTCCTGCTTTAAGTCTCATGATTATACCTCTACCCGATCTGCATCTACAGCAAGACTGGATCCTGTTGAAAGATTCTTTACCACTGGAATTTTTTCAGTTTGCCAGTCAATCAGCGAATAACCGGCTTGCCAAATCTTTGATCCGTGCAGTTTTACTCTGCATTTCCCCTTATAGGGGTATACAGGGGTTCGCCAAACGGTCATTTCACTGGCTCGTCAATTAAGATGCTTACCGCTGTACTGGCTGCGCCGACTACCGCAGCCGGAACTCCTACGAATGGACAGAGAACGCCCGCAATCACGAGTCCGGCTGCAATCCACTTCTTATTGGCCTTCATTTTCTTAATGATGTTCATTTTGTTTCCTTGGGTGTATGGGCTTGACAGGTTGAGTCGGAGAGACCTGGTACTGGTGGGCTTCCGATGGTGCACATACGCTTGACTAGGTAGCGGCACGTTTCGCAAATCTTCAATTATTTTCCTCGTCCATGTGTTTTTTAAAAAATTCTAGTACTACTTTAATTTCACTTACAGCCATGCGTATATCCTGCATCATAGAGCGCATGTCATCCATCTTGGATACTTCGCACTCCAGATATTGCACCCGCTGTTTTAATAGCAGATGATCCGTATCGCGTTGCTTTGCCGTTCCCCTACGGTCTGAGTTGGTCTTTAGATACGTCAGAGTGGGAACGATTATTGACGCTCCAATTGCTGTAATGATATCGACTGATTGCATTAATTAACTCCAGAAAGTTGCTGGTATGCCATCAGTTAAATTCCATCCTGGTTGGGTTAGCAAACGGGTTAGGTTGCCCGAACAGTGCGCAGGATACTTGCTTGCATACCGACATTTATTACGACCAGGAGTTGATGATCACGTCGCCGGAGGATACAGCTACTGCAGACTTGATGCGAAGTGCCAGTGCAGTAGTATTTATTTGAAGCACGGACATTGTACGAACTGCAACCTCATTTACTGGGGTAGTGCTATCAGACAGATTGTAGTCAAGCTCCATAATAATAGTTTGGTCCGTGCGATTGTCGATGCTCAAACCACACCGTGATGGTGTGATCGCAACGGGAGCATAGTTTGTGGAGATTGATCCGAACGGGATGGTTACTGTAGTTGCCATAAAAAGTCCTCTTAGTTGTTGATAGATTATACTATAGGATTACTTCACGCACTCGTCATTAGGGAGGATGGAGTCCGTGTTGATCATCTTCTTCTTCCCATTAGGAAGTACCACCCTTACCGCCAGATGCCCGGCAGGGAGATCCTCATCTATAGTAGCCCACGATTCATCCGAACCGTTGACAAAACATACAGACTGGCCCGTCTTGAATGACTTGTTCTGGGGATCTACCTCAGGGTCGTACCTGGAGGTATCAGCTCCTCTGGAAGGAGCTTCATCTTCTTCCTCTCCGGAAGTAGGGCCAGAGCACCCCATTAGGGACCCCATGCCTAAAGCAATGAGCTTGGCCTGGGGAGGGATTGCTTTCTCAATGTAGCGGGACATGTCCATTAGATGGTCTCCAGGATAAAGTTATCACAATACATGTAGTTAGCTGCGTTGGCAGTACCCCATGTCGCTTTGATGTCGAATGTTTGCGCTTGCGTGGTATCGATAACCGAGTCGGTAGCAGCTGGTCCAAATTCCAGAACTAACGGCTGAGTAAATGCAGTACCAGCACCTGAGTGCAATATCATATTTGCAGAACCACGCATACCACCCCCGACACCTGAAGAACGTATGGTTACCATACCCTCAATGCGGAAGTATTCAGGAGGAGATGCTAAGGCAGCCATAGTTACCGTTGCCGTTGAAGTGATGTCATTCGTGGTTAAAGCGATACGAACACGGATCGTAGGAGTACCCGTGTTAGATATACGACCGTGCGCGGTGAATCTTACGACACGACCAGTCGTTAGCGAATTTGCGGGTAGTGTGGTTGTGCCAAATATCGCACCTAGAATGCTTGTTTCCGCTGTGGTATTAACGCAAGAAGTACCAGATGTCTGCATGGTGGCGATAACACCGGATAAGTATTGCTTTACACCTGCGATGTTGGAAGCATATTGTTTTCGAGTCGTGTCATAGCCCAAGTCACCAGCAGTTGTTACTGCTCCAGTACCTGTAAGGGATATACCCCTATCAGCAAGAACACGTACTTCACCCGCTTTAGTTATGCGAAACCTCTCGGTTGCATTGGTAAGGCCGATGATATCCCCATTGGTTCCTATACCTGCTTCAATCAGAACATCACCACCGGTAGCTGCTACTTCATTTCCTTTAACAACGATATACCCACCACGAGTAGGAGATTGTCCTGTTGTGGATGATAGAGATACAGTGAAGTGATCATTACCGTCATTGGTCAAACCAAACACACCACCGTTAATTAAGTTGCTGTACATGAGTCCGCCAAAGAACACGTTACGACTAAGTGTGATAGAACTACCAGCAGCACGATTGACAATGATAGGAGAGTCAATAGTAACACCAGAGTCATTCTTGGCATCGAGAGTGAAATTCTGCAGTGTATCACTAGTTGTTCCAAGTTCCCAGTGAGTTACACCAGCCGTTCTGAAACGCATTCCTTTATTCCAGCTTGCAGCACCCTCAAATGTCAGTAGAGACCGTTGGGTAGTACCTAATCCAAGACTGATAGTAGGTGATGTACTCTGTACTGTAACGTTTGCGTTGAAATATGCTGGGCGCGTGAACAACATCGTACCGGATGGCTGACGATTGATCGTGATAGGAGTATCATAAACGCTACCGTCATCATTGTATGCAATAAGTTCAAAGTTGGAACCAGCGCCAGCACCAGACTCAGCAATAGCATTTACACCGAGTCTCCAGCGCAGTAAACCAGCTTTTCGGAAGTCGATATTCTTACGACTACCAACGGAACCATTCAATGACAGTGTTGGGATCGTGGATGTGTCGCCACCAATAGTCAGGTTAGGTGAAGCTACCTTATCAAGTACAACATCACCGTTGATGCGAGTAGTAACACCATAAAGGTTAAGATCACCAGTTCCACCATCACCAACATGTACACTGGTCTTTGTGTTTGATACATCAACATTAAGGCTTCTACCTATTGCTACATCAGCAGAGTGAGAATTGATGATGATATCATGTCCAAATGCCTGGGCACTCGATGAGTCCGTAATGTTGTTGTTATGACCAGCAGATAAACTATCAGCACTGTTAATTGTGTATGCGTCGGTACCTAACTGCATTCCCTCTGGGGAATTCTGCATGTTACCATTGTTACCCAATTGTACGGTACAGGACCCACCACCGCTCTGATAATTGTAATATCCGATTTGTATATTTTGTGGGTCAGATGCATCATTTCCAGCACCCATCTGGATAGAATTAGAAGCAGCGCTCCTAAGACGTTGGCTAGAACCGATCTGTACACCATAGTTGATATTGCCATCAGAAACGTTGGACTGCCCTACAATAAACAGATCGGTATTCGATCCAGGTGTCGTCTGGTTGTAGTTTCCCTGAATCCAGGAGTATAGGGTATCTTGGATGCCGTTTCCGTTACCTATGATTATGTTTCCCTGACTGTTCCCAGTAATATTGTTACCTGCACCTGCTTTGACCTCATTGTCAGAACTGGTAGTGGCAACATATGAAGTGGCGGGATCAGCACCCAGGGTGAACATATTCCCTTGAGCATCTTCAATGATTGTGGAGTCCACAATATTCTTGGCAGCATCAAACTTCGACAAGTGGCCTACAGTACCAGACCCAGTCACGGCTCCAGAAGGAACAGGAGTAGTGCTTGTGAACGTCAGAACACCAGGCGTTAGCTCCTCGATAAGCATCCCGACACCTTGAGCCACCTTGGATCTCAGGGGTGCGGGCGTATCCGTGCCAGAAACGGATACAGTCCCTGCAGCCACAGCTACAGCGTCAGAAGTGGCCTTGGAGGAAGGGATAGTGTCCTGGCTGGGGGACGATAAATCATAGGCTATGGCTACATCTGTTAGAGGGCCAGTGGTAGCCAGGGTGTTTCCTAGCACTGTACGGGCAGTATGTCCTGCGATTACAATAATTCCGCTGGACCCAAACGCGGTCACATTCTTGCGTGTACGGACTAGATTACTGAATACGTCATAGATGTATATGTCGTATGTAATCGAGTCTACAAGGCGCATATCCGCCCTGCCACCGATGTCTAGAGGGATCTTGACAGGGTTTAAAGCTGAAATCGAGTTATATGTAGGCGCATCGTTGGTAGTTCCAGCGTATTTCGCGTATAAAAATCCAGCAGTTAGAGGATTATTGCTCAGGTCTGTATATACGTGGTCAAAATCTAGAGGGTAGTTAATGCTCATGTACTAATATACGCTACAACATAAAAAGCGCATAGCCGATGCTATACGCTTTTTACTCACCAATCACCAGGAGTCTAAAATATACATCACATAATTAGAATATGCAATAGTGTTAATATATTTTCCATGCACACGCTACGGAAACATTACCACCAGCAAATGCCCCGCCAACATCACTAAAGCGCAATGTAGTTCCATCGCCACCAGAGGTATTAACCAGATCATCAATTGAAATTACAGATCCATACTCAGTCGCAAGAGTAGTGCTTGTGATTGGTATTACGTTTATATATGATGGAGCCTGACTTACTCCTGGTAAAGTAAACATGGATAAATTATTATAGTTTAACCGATAGTATAGCTTTGCCTCATTTACTGGATGTGAAGCTGGCACATTTAAAGAAAGCCAGTCACTTGCCTCTGTTTGTGGCACATATAGGTTTCCAGCCCTATTCGACTGATTACCAGATATTTGTAGCCTATGGCTAGCCCCAGTAGTTTTAAATGTTCCGTATGACGTAATTACTTCGGTTGCGGTTGCCTGTGATCCTGTGAAACTATTTCCAACGATGATGCAAGCCTTAAATTCCGTATTGACTTCGTTTGCTATCAGATGAATATCAGATAAAAGTGCATTACTTGACGTGAATGTATTTCCATTATATACGCCATCAATAACGGCGCTTACGCTATTTATGTATAAACTTAATTCAGAAAAGAAATTATTTGCAACTTGAGCAGCATATGAACATGACACCAATAAAGCCCCAGTGCCGAATATATAGTTATTTGCTAGTATTGGACGCATACCACGCAAATCAGTACCACTAGCTAAATGGATTTCATTGTTATTGAGCCTTACTGCTGTAGCATTTCCAGAATTACCGATTAACTCATTTACTTCTATATACGAGTTATTAACTTCAAATGTTTTATTGATGTTTCCACCAGAACCCACTCTAACCAAAAAGCTATTTGTTCCGCTCTGTAATCCTGTAAAGTTATTGAATTTAAGTGTGGCGCATGATCCATTCATAGCAATAAAAGGCGCGTCTGTAGACGATGAATAAACCATGTCATGAAACATGATGTCGCCAATATTTCCGCTAACTACATTAAACAATGGATTGCTATCTACAGTATAAACGATATCGCCATTATAGATAAACATCCTATTGCTGTATGTAGGTGCTAACGATATGGAATTGGTAACATGAAACTGCCTACCACCAAGGTCTAACTTACCACTGCCTAGACTCGCTTGTACTGCGAATGCGAACCCATCTGAATTCTGTTGTGTAGTTCGTTGAACATCACAGAACCAAGACGCTTTTACAGGGTTGTTATATATCTCAAATTTTCCTGTGGCAATGCAAAAGATATCTGGTGCAATGAAGTTGTTTAGCTTAACCAACGTTCCCGAGCTGATTGCATTAAGAGTTCCAGATTTCCAAATGCAATTAAACTTTGCAGATGAATAAGTATCAACAGATGCGGTGAAATTAGCTGTAGGCATGTCAAAATAGAAGTTAGTACCTTTCGATACAACTAACTGCCCAAATGGTTGATGAAGACTTTCCGTAGAACCTGCTGAGTTATTTAATGAAAAGAAACTAGCATATAGATCAACATTGGTGAACTTGAACTTATTAAGGTTGCTGAATACTCCATAACGATCGCAATAAAAAATAGGGTTATAGAATTTAGTAGCAAGTACCCGATTATCGTTTATGATATATGACGGTTGTTTGAATTCAATTGTATACGTAGTTTGATTCATGTAGAATTTACCTGTATTCCGCATCACTACAGGATTATAAATTACAACATTAGAAGTGAGTGTTGTAATCTTCATCACGCCGTCAATTACTAGCTTGTAATTGCTTGTTGATACACTTGATACCATCGCTTGAAAAGACGCGCCATCGTCTGTAGCGCCATCAAGCAATGCACCATACCAACGCACATTCACGTCTTTATCAAGCGCGTTATTGTCGAATTTTAGCAATACATTTGCTGTACTTGACGGTAATTTAATTCCATCGGTTTTGTGTATTGTATAGTCGCCAGACAACGTTAGGAAATATCCAGATCCACCATAGGTATCATTTGTAAAGTACACTTTTTTGTCGATAATAACATTTGCGGTTATCACCTGTGTGTAATCAGAAACGGTATAAGTTCCATTTGGAAAATATAGTGTACTCTGGTTTTTAGACCATGCCTGCACTACGGAAACTACGTTAGATATTTTCGTAGTGCAGTCTACACCAGAACCAGGCAATACTCCAAAGATACGGACATCGACTACATCTCCTTCAATTGTATGCAACCAAGACCCCGTACTAATCGTTGGGTTTTTAATCACAGTCCCTAGATTATCTGACTGCGTATCTGCGCTATTCCAGAAATACCGACGACTGAACAAGTCACCTTTTGACGTATATCCAAGGACATCAAGCGCATTGCCGTTAGTCATGCCTGTAACAGCTCGTAAGTCTGGAACGGTATCAACGGTGAGGACCGCGTTTCCATTGCTACCAAGTGCCTGTAAACCGCTCTGCTGCCATTCGTGGTCTTTGGCCCAATCGTTCGGATCAACCGAGTACGGATCTGTACCAATAAAACGCCATGCCTCAATGGTGTAATCACCGTAGTCTAAAAACGGCTGCACCTCTGGCCTACCAGAAATATCAAGGCGCAAAACTGAACCTAATGGAGTGGTGCGTGTTCGATCTGCAAAGGAGGTCTTTGGCGTGCTAGTGCCGACTTCAAACAGCTTTAGCTTGCCGTTGGTTAATGGCTTACCATCAACGGAACTAAATATGATCTGCAGCGCGTCTATGGGGCTTGAGAATATCATTTGTCACCCTGTGAAATTGCGTTGGATATTGGAATTGCAAATCTACGAGCTTGACCGATTAAACCATTCCGTGCGCTCTTTCCGATATTATACTTTAACTGTGCGCCCTGCGGTCTGCGGCTTAATGTGGTTTCAAGGTTGTAAATATCACTAATGATTGGAAGTGCAGCGAAACCGCTTCTTGGCTGCTGTACAGTACTGGCAACCGAACGCTCGGATATTGGCTTTAATTGCGCCATATTCACCCCCATTGATTTAGATATAGCTCTATGCTCTGGGCTTAATTCTCCAATGCGGTCATTTATTGCGGTTGCAATTTCTCGCATAGCATCGCTTTTTGGTGTTCCTTCACCGTTGGTGCTAATCCACGTCTTAGCTTTTTTATTTAGAGCTGTGACCAATCTAGACGCACCCGATAAGTCGGCTACTTTACTTCTATACACCTTGTTAAACGCCATATCTTGACGGTCTAATTCTCTTAACATCATTAGCCCAGTATCGGGATCAATGGTCATATTATCCATAGCAGACTGTACTCTATTTTTCGCGTCTGAAATAGCTCCTAATATTACTTCTCCCTGCTTATTAAAGTCGTATTTTAAAAGAGGGATTTCGGCATCTACGGTATTCTCAATGTTCTCTCGTATCTTTCCTTTTCTGTCTAGCTCATCAAGCGTTGTATTTTCCATTGACTTAAATGCACCCGCTTCGCTTGACATGATTGGAATGTTATTCTTTGCAAGAAACTCGCTTTCTAGATTATCTGGTGTAATTGGGTTACGCCCCAAACGTGCTACACGATTACCAACGATAGAACCAAATAGCTGCCCCTTCGCGCGCCCCTGTAGGAACCGTCCAAACTTTGGCAATGCAGCACCTAATCCAGCACCTACTGCCATTCCAGTAGCATCAGCCTCCCCGTCATTAAGAGCCATATTCGCGCCCATCTGCGCACCTGATTCAATCGCTGGTGTCATTGCAAAACGTGCAAACTTTGGAGCCAGTTGACCAGCCTGTAATACCTTTGCTGGTGCACTCACAAATGATACTGGATCAGTAGCAACCTGTTCAGCGATGTTTAAATCTTCATTGCCACGGTTTGCCAATGTCTGATAACGATCCGCATAGCTCCCTAGACGTTGCTCAATATCTGCACCTTCCGCAAGTGAAGGCAACGCTTCAACGGTAGCCAATGTAGAGCGCATAGGCTGGCGAAAGTACTTGTCTACGTTCCTTGCTACACTAGGTAGCAATTCGGGTTTAACCTGTGCCTGTCCCTCTGCTTCTGGCTGCATTTCTCCATTTGGAATAGGTGTACGTTTATCGTATCCAGCAACACCGCCCCATATTGGACTAGGTTCATCAAATACAACATCGCTATATTCTTCTGGATACCTGTCTACTACTTTTCGTGCAAGCTCCATATCGTCCATGTTTTTATACGCTGGATATATTGCTTTAATCTTGGATGCAAATTCTTTGTAGTTCATTAGCGAATACCCATTGGATCAGATTTAGATTGCTTTGTGGTATCTTTTGATTTAGATTTTCCATTTCCATTCAAGTAATCAAGAATAGACTTTCCGCTCAACTTACGAAGAATGAAAAGTTCCTTTTGTTTTGGAGTCATACCATATGTATCTAAAGATGCAATTGAGTTTTCGATAGCATTCTGCGCTGTAACTCTTAGCTTTTCTGCGGTCTGTTGTGCTGTAGCATTTGACGCATCAATACCGAATTTACCCAAGATCCCATTAAGAGCACCAGAGATAGTTCCCTTGTTGGCCATATTGATATCATCTGCCATAACAGATTCATTAGGATTAGATGTCTTAATGAAATTCTGAATAGCTGTTCCTGGATTACCTTGACCTAGATTGGTAATACCAGCAGCGAATAACTTCCATTGTGTTTGAGTTAATCCTAATGGCGCAAGTCCAATATTCTTTGCTACACGGTCAACTACTTGATCATCAGTTTCAGCACTCTTTGGTGTTAGCTTTTTCTTCTTTTCAGCTAAAGCAGATTCAATGGATTTTAACTGTTCTGGTGTAATCCGCTCTAATGATACTTTTCCAGAGATGTCTTTTTTGATTGAATCTAGAGTAGCTAAATCCTTTGCGTTATCAATGTCGTTCAAATGATTTTGATACATTCCTTCCGATGTCTTTACATTGGTAGCACCAACATTATTAATAGCCTTTGAGCCATCGTCTCCAAATGTATCTACATATGCCTGCTGTAAACTTGGATTCTGCAGTGCTACTTGTTTACGCATATTTGATAACAAGTTGATATTATCAATATATGCAGGATCATTAGTATATCCAGTCTTTGTTTCTTGATTGGTAATTGTATTACCAAGTTGATTCATGGCAGACTGAATTTTATACCGTTCACCCTCTGGAGTCGAATCAGGTTTCTTATTCTTTTGCGCTTCTAGGTTATCAATTGCGCTCTTTGCATCCGTTTCCATTAGCTTTGCGTTTGCATCTGCATACTTATCACCTGTGGAATTACGATAAGCATCAGCAATGCCTTTATTAATGCCCTGCTCTTGCTCTTTTGTCTTGAGTGATACACTCAGCTGCTCATAACGCTTTGAAGCCTCTGGATCGATCTGCGAGGTTAGGCGCGCCATTTTATAAGCTCGACCACTTGGAGTCATACCCGCAAATGTTGTGCTCTGTGGATTATTGTACTCCTGCATGATCCGATCTAATTCAGCGGTTCCTTTTTCTTCTGCTTTTTGATTTTGATATTGAGAAATAGCGTTACCAATTCCACGACCAACCGCGCCATACTTAAACCCAACGTCAAAAGGATTCTCTCGTTGCACTTCCATTATTTACCACCTAAAGCCGAAGTCATACCGCCAAGACCACCAGAGATAATAGCTGAAAGATTAGACGGCATACCCTTTAATTGTGCATAGTCTAAACCCTGCTGCTGTTTTGATTGTAGCATATTCTGATTTGCCAATCTGTTCGCCTCTGTTACTTCATTACGTTGTTTTGTGAACGCATCCTGTTGTAATCCTACGGCACTACCTAGATTTGTCAATCCAGAATTATAGTTCTGCCGTTTTGAGTCCATGATGTCTTTTCCACGATTCCACTTATCGGTAAACTCTGAGTATTTACCTTGCTTAGCCTGCTCTGCTCTACCTCTTGCAGCGTCCCATTCCCTTGCCTGGATGTCAGCAGTACCACGAGCAATGTTTTTTCCTGTTGATCCGCTGTATAGAGACCCACCAGACGCACCTTCGGCTATATTTCCCTGCACGCTTCGGTCTATAATCGCCTGCAAGTCTGGATTCATTTCATCCTGTGTTGCCTGATTCATGTCAAACTGGAAATCTTCCGTTGGCTGCAAATCAAACTTAGAATAATCAGAGTTTTGTAACTGGCTCAAAAGGTTCTGGAAGTTGTCGTCAAATCCTTGAGTCTGCGTACTATAAGCGGTACCTGCATCTCTAATAGTACCTGATTGCATATCCTTGATTAGTTGCTGGATCTTTTCAGATTCAGCGCCACGTTGTTTTAGCTCTGCCCTCGTTCCTTTATTGGACTCGTAAGCACCATAGCCACCAGTTATAGCCCCTAATCCTGCTTGTCCTGCCATTACTGCGCCTACACCCATAATATTAATCCCTCACGTTTTTAATTGCGTTAATTTCGATGTATATAGGTTTACCGACTAAACCAGATGGAATAGTCAGAACCCTAGTATTTACCATGTAAACATTTGTTGATACCACATTGCTATGATTTGTAGTATCATAGATTTTTGCGATACCGTTTCCTACTTTATAAGGCAAAGAAACTGAATCGGGGGAAACATCAAATGATCTAAAAGCGTCCCAAAATTCAAGGTACTTTATCCAGCTACCATTTCCCCAATCACCAAATCCAGACGAACCTATGTTAGCACTTACTAATAGTTTAATAGTCTGAATTGCACTTTCAAGAGTTGATACCCTCGCATGGTTTTCATTTAGTGAAGTGAGCATTATACCACTCCCTTTGTATAGCGTACTTTGGTTTGGTAGATATGGCATGGAACAGGATCAGAAACGGAAATTCGGAACGCCCAATTTACAGCGGTTCCAAGTCCAGACCAAGATACTTTTTTCCTGTAGTTTCCCTGCTTTCCAAGGCTTCGCGTACTGATTGACGACCATGTTTCGCCACCATCTCGGCTAATCTGCAACATGATCTTAGGGTCTGAGCCTTGACCAGTTAGAAGCTCGGTATAGCCAACAAGCATATCTAGCGTAAGTTCTTGGATACAAACAGGGTTTAGGTCATCAAATAGCACCTTGCTACTACCCATGCGTACAATCTGAGACCCATCGTATTCGGTATAGATATCGTCACGAAGCTCCACAAATGCGGAAGCACCGAACGCAACACCAGCAAATATTTGACCGTTTACATGGATTACGTGGTTATACATCCACGATTTCCAATCGCCAGTATTGAAGTCTCGTGACAACCGTTCGTGCCATTTGTCTACAGAATGGTCATAAACAAAGGTACGATTCTCGCCAATGAATGAAAGTACATAGAACGTCGCGCCCTTTAGCGAATACGCGCATCCTTCCGCAGACGCACGATTAGATATATCCATTAACTGTTCGTCTATTCCCTGTGTGCTCACTCGTGTAAGCGTTGCATTCTGCAGCATATAAACGCCAATGCCGCCAACGTCCGATGATGCGAGCCAAAACGCTTTATCATCAATACCTGCAAGCGAGTAAGGTGCCTCGATACCTACAGCGTTAGACGTTCCCGATGTTACAGAAAGAGGATTATCCTGATTGTTTGTGATCTGCCACAGCGAGTATGAACGGAATCCAAGCGTAAGCAATGAGCCATTGACAACACACAACGCTTTAATAATGTCGCCACTTGATTCATCACTATAAAAGTTTCCATCTTGAAAAACCGTTCCGCCGTCCATTGTTACAGGATCGGTTATATCGCCATAAAAGAAGTACGAGGACCCCTTGGCATTTACGAAAAGCCTTTGCCCGATGAACGCGCAATGTGTAGGCTGGATTGGATCCGTGCTCAATGGCATCTTAGGCATAGGTACAACGGAAAGAGATTGAACTCCATCAGAGTCTCCCATGCGAGTAGAATACGCTGATATACCATCAACGATAAGCAAGTATCCACCCTGCCCATTATCAGTCATATTTACAGGAGTACCGTTATCTGTGATAGTTCCAATTTTATAGTTTGTCTTGTTGTCACGATTGAAACGATAAACAGAATCACCCCATGCACCATAGATACGAGGCGTAAACTCTGGAGCCGTACCAGCACTTGATAGGTATATACTACGATTAACAGAGTTAGGACTTGCGCTCATAGTAGCTACCAGACGAGCGCCTAGGGTTGTCGCTAATGCCGATGCAGTTTTTGTCTTGTCTCCATTCCCTTCATATCGTTCGTAATTCCAGTTGACGCAACGCTGTTGTGCCTGGCTCCGTTGCTTTAGCTGGTACGATTCGGAAAACAGGTCAATCATTGGCATTAGTTGTAACCGCTGTTAAAGCGAGACATTTTAGCGTCAATGCTATCAAAGTTGCGAGTTGAGCTAGGAATACGACTTCGCAAGTTTGCACTCTTTAGTTGCCTCAAGTTCTCTTTGTACAGCGAGTCAATATTTGCCAGTAGTTCCGATGGCTGATTTACGGCTAGATGGCGCGCTAATGCGGGTACAAGCACCGAATTATACTTAGATGGTATAACCATGTCGGTATTGATATTAACCTCTGGAATCGAAGCAGTATAGACAATCTGAATTACAGATCCAGCCGAAGGCATAATGTTGAATGTAACGTTGGTCAGCGGATACGCGTTATCCATGCTAAACACGCAAGGCATACCAATGCTAATTCTAGACTGTGCATATAATCCCACGTCCTTAAAGTCAATCTGCCGAATCTCATACGGTGCACTATTCGATGATGATTTATAGTACATTTTTTCGATAAACTCTGGTCGATCTGCTGCAATATCAGCAACAATAGGAATCGCGCTCTCATTATCAATACCCATGGTATAGTTCATTTTACTTGTAGGTACTGCGAAGTTGGTTTGAGTGCGGGTAAAAGGGAAAACTGCGGAGCTATTTAGCTGCGCGATGATGTTATTTAGCTGCTGTACTGCTGCATCTGCCCTTACACCGTCTAATTCATCGTCAAAATCTTGCGAGATAAGTTGCGCCAAAGCGTAGGATTGGGTAATCAATTTGCGTATGTTAATGCTCATGTCCTAATATACGCCAACGAAAGTCTATACAAACGCAATCAAAATCCGTCAAGATCGTGTTTTTGCATTTATTTTCACGGAATAATAAAAAACCCTTGATTTGCACGTGCAATAATGCTATATTATCTGTATGGACGCAAGCAATACCGCTATGTCCAAAAGGAAATGAAAATGATCCGCAATCTAAATACAAACTACGGAATGACAACAGAACCAAATGCACCTGTTTTTTATTCTGTTGCAGAATATGTTGAATGTTTGAAATCCTGCGGGTTTATCGAATCTGTAGATGACTTGGATGGCTCGGACTATGAGGAGATTAATGATTAATTTCCCCCATTGCAGGCAACAACTAACCGAGAGCGAGATAATCGCTCTATTTTTTACGGATTCAAAATGCCAAAAACTGCAAAACTAACATTACGCCTATCCGAGCACGAAAAGATCACGTTACAGGCCATAGCAAAGGCTAATTGCGTGTGTGTTACGCGGATGATCGTAGATAAATTCAAGTTAAACACGTAATATCATACGCTTAATTTATCTAAAGCATAGTTAGGTACACAACATTCGGTTGGATCGAGGAGAGAATAAAATAAATGAAAACGATTTTACATCTTTGTGCAGATTTGGGCAGTGACTCATATTTCTACCAACTCGACCCCGATTACAATGTTATTATGGTCGGAGAAAAAATAGGGGTAGAAAACTTTGTGCCGCCTGAGAGTGTTTGGGGCATTATTGCAAATCCAGTCTGCACTGAATTTTCAACTGCAAAAGGATTTCATAAGAGAAACGATATTGAAAAAGGAATGTTCCTTGTTAGGCATTGTCAGAGGATTATTGAACAGGCTAAACCGAAATGGTGGGTAATGGAAAACCCAGCAAACGGAAAGCTACAAGAGGCTATCGGAAAACCTAAAGCCGTTTATCAGCCTTGGCAATATGGCAGCCCTTGGACAAAGAAAACGGCATTGTGGGGTAATTTCGTCATGCCAGAGCCTATACACCAAAATTGGGAGGATTGCCCAAAGAATCCAGACTTATATATTCGTCCAGGCAGACCAAAACCCGCACTTGCATTTCTGCATAAGTCGGCAGTAGATTTGATTCCAGAATTTCAATGGGCGAAAGGGAATATTAAATGCGATGCAGATATTAGATCTATGTGCAGTCAAGGATTTGCAAGGGCGTTTTACGAGGCAAACAAATAATAATACATACCTAACAGTCAATGAACCCGACACCACATAGTAACGCATAAAGCTAGGCTCTAGGCGGTGGCGAAGGAATTAGCATTGCGAGTTACATTATCACAAATCTAAAGCTAAACAAACCAATCAAGGAGAATCAGAATGGAAAATGAGATCGTAATCAATGGCGTTACCTATGTAGCGAAAGCGACAACAGGTAAAGAGGTAATCGTCCGAACCTATACTGCTGGTGTGCATATTGGAGAGATAAAAGAAAAGAATGGATCTGAAATTACACTAATAAATGCAAGGCGTTTGCGGAATTGGTCTAATGCGTTTACCCTTAACACTGTAGCGACAAACGGAGTTAAACGAGATAATAGAAGAATCTCAAAACCTGTACCAGAAATTACATTGCAATGGATCGAGATTATCCCAGTTATCCGAAGGTGTAGACCTTACAACTACGGAGAAATAACATGGAGAGTGAAGCCATTTTATATGGATATGGATATGGATAATATACCATAAACAAAAAAGAGCCTCCTGCGCAATGCAAGAGGCTCTTTTTTGTTTCTATCAGTTACGACTGTTTAGAGTAGTACACAGCGACCAACTCTGGGTAGCTGACCGCGAATCCAGTCAGCAAACGCCAGCCGATAGAGTTGATGCCAGTATTGAAGTCTCCACCCTCGGTTGCAAGGAATGTCAAACCCTTGAGGGTAGTTACGACCATATTATCCCATCCCTTGATCTTAGCCATTGGACGGTTGACATACTCAAACGCTGGCTTTGCCCAAATGATACCGCGGTTGTATTTCGTGCTTGCGGTCATGCCAAGTGTAAGCACGGTGCCCGATGGAATCGAGGCTGCGCCAACGTTCTTGTTTGGATCACGAGCAGTAAAGTATAGAGGCTGCACGGTAAAGCTATTAGCGGTGCCAGAGCAAGATACATCAGCCTGCACAACGAATGCAAACGGTGCGGAGGATGGATCCTTAAACACGTCCACGCCTGTGATACCAGTTGCAAAGATGATTTCACCTTTTTTGACCGTACCAATCAACGATGTCGCTGCAGTTGTTGCTAGAGTCGTAGCACCATCGGTATTGATCGTAGTGGTAACGGTCAATGCACCAGTAAGCACACGAGTACCAGTGGTCAAAGTACCGAAATCGGGAGTCTTGAACGCCTTAACACCGTCGATCTTGCCCATGGAACCATCGCCAAACGTACCAGACAAATCAGCCTGGAAGAAGCTAACGCCAGAGTTACGAACCTGCGAGGCTTGGATAGGATTCATGCCTGCAAATACTTCAGAGTTTGCGCGAGCGTTTTCAATATTGGCAATAGCGGCACGAAGATCGGTGTAGGATGCCGAATCTGCTGTACCTTGAATAATGGCAATTCCAGCATTCATAGCAAGAGCATTGATTGCTTTCTTCTGGATCTGGGAACCCATCTTAACAACGCGCTGTTTAACGGTCTGCCCACCCTTACCAGCGGCATAGTCTTCTTCAAGCTGTGACACACTTAACTTAGCAGAGTCAGCGGAAAGAGTGATGGAGACTGTGTTCTCAATGACGCTACCATCTGCCGAGGTGATGTCAGCACCAGACGTAAGGTCAGCACCAAAATCAGTCTTACGCATGGAGATAGTCACACCAGAACGCGAAGTAAACGAGTTGTTTAGATCGGTGCTACCATTGAGCAATACAGGGAGCGAATTGTCCAACTCAATGGCAATATCAACAGCAAGGGTATCAAGTTTAAATGTAGACATTTGTTAGCCTTTAACGGTTTAACCGTCGTTTTTGTTCTTTTAAAAGACGCTCTCGAAATGAGAGATCTTCTGGATTAACTACAGAATTTCCACCAGCACTTACAGCACCAATAGGATCGGGAGCCTTTGATACTTTAGATGCTGAAACTACAGGCGATGCAGAAGAACTAGACAGGGCACGCTCGATTTCTACGAGCCTTGATAGACGATATGCAGGGTTTTTAATACCCATTAATAGCTCTTGGAATTGCGGGTACTTTAAGATAGTCTCAAGCACTCGAACCCCTAAAGGGCTGTCATCTACAAAGTCGTGAATATCTGCGGGAAGTGCATTTAAAACATCTACGTTCTCGTTTACAAGACTCTGGAACTCGCTAATTTTTTCCGCGTCTTTTCCGTAAGTCGTTTCAACTCGTGAGTAGAATATATCCGCTTCTTCCCGCTGTTTTTCCTCTGCTTTAAATCGTTCCTGTTCACTCTTAGACCGTTCTCTAAATACATTTTCAGCCGCTTGCTTTGCTTGATCGGATGCAAGCGCCTTGATGTATTCTGCTTGATCTAAATAGTGACTAGGATCAATTTCGTTCTTCTTAGGATTCTGGCTATCAAGTGCATTCAATCGTTTCTCAAGTTCTGCGTACCGATCTTCTGCACGTTTTGCGCGCGCTTCTGCTTCGGTTCGGCTTTTGGTCAACTCATTGACTCGACGTTGAAATCCTTTTCCTTTTACATCGCTTTCCGCATCCTTGACGATTGGATCGGCTGGTTTAACGTCCGTTACTTTGCTCTGAGGTTCGGCAACATATTTATCGGGGTTTCCCTCCCTTTTAAATTCGGCTGCGTTCTTCTCCATAAGCTGTTCACGTAGCGAAAGATTCTGGGAAGTTGGCTCTTTCTCGGCTACAACATTTTCTAATTCGTCCATTGCTGGCTCCTTGGTACATACTTGGAGGGGGTATGTCAGCCCCATGTTAATTATAATATACGCAATTACTTAAATAGGTCGTTTCGCTGACCGTCAATGGCGTTCATTCGAGGGGGGGCTCCCTCAATCACTTGCTCTGGTCGATTCGCAATCTCCATTTGTAGCTTTTGCAATTCTAATACCGAGTCATCCTCTGCCTGTTTAGCATCAGCAAGTACTTTCAACTGCGCTTCGTTCATGCTACCCTGTTGTTTCAATGCCTCCACTTCAAGCTTATTACGTGCTCTAATCTGTTCGACAACAATGTTAGATTGCGCGATTGCATTGCTTGCGCTCTGCTCCTGCTGTAATTGCTGAACATATAGACGAACCTGAGAAAGATCAGCTTCTTTTTTCGCAATAATTGCGTCACGGTTTGAAATCTCCTGATCAGCCTGCTGCAATGCCTGTACCGCTTCTGGATCTTGTTCGCTTCCAGCTTCACCAAACATCAAATCAAATTCGCTCTTATCAAGAACATCAGACATTTCGACCAGTTTCTTTTCGTATTTTGCTTGCTGTTCTGGTGGTAATACACTCATAATCGCAAGCATCTTGCCTAGCTTTTCTGTTTGCAAAGATTGAGACATTGGGCTTAATGTGATATCGACTTCATACTCATCTGATACAATATTGAGATCAGCCAGGTTTATCTGCTCATTTATAACATTACCTGTCTTCTGGTCGATTATTGGCATTAGTCTCTCTGTATCGTAGATAGTTGGCATCAACTCAAGAATGACACGGCAAACCTGTTTAATCGACTCGCTGGCATTATCCAGAGTACGGTACTTGGATATTTCCATTGTACGCGCCTTAGTTAGTACCTCTGAGGCGGTTTTCTGCTGTCCAGATAGTTCGGTGCCACTCTGTGACATTCCGAGCACAGAGGCGAGCAATGCCTGCGCGTTCTGCATTGTACCCGCCATGTCGGAAACATCAACACTTGCGGATAACATCACAGGTTTTTCGTAAATGATATTAGGATCGTCGGGATCTCTTGAATCATATTCGATATACTTCAAATCGACCCTATCAATATTATCCATTTGCTCTTTGTAGTTTATAACTGACCGTCCATCAACGGCAATCAAAGACTTTGGAGCCTTGGCAAGACGCGCAAGCATTTCGCCAGCAGCCCAATTCAACATCATCGTCGGTGCTCGACCATAGTGTACAAGACCTACCCAATCGTTCTTTTTATCCTTATCAATCATTTGACCAAGAAAAGGAACAACAGGCAAGAACTTAATAGGCAAGGTAGTATTTCCGACAACCTTATCTCCGATGATCTTCACAACACGGCAAACCGTTTTAGATGTCATGCGAGATTTAAGGCTATTATTCTTCGGGTCTTTCTCTATAGTCGATCCATCTTCAAGTTGCCAAATCTTAGACTTGGTTTTGATTAACTTGTAATGCGTAACAAGTGCCACAGATTCTTCTGGTGCATCCCAAATGGTATCTTCCAGAGGATTTGACATATCGTCCCAATCCTCGGCATCCCCGAATAGATCCTCTGCACGTGAGCAAGACATATGCTCCACTAACGCGCATTCAGTAGCTTTTCTACCGTTAATGCTCTTATCGAATCTATCCCAAATTACCATTTCTGGATTGTATACGGCTTCAATTCTGATCTCTTGATCGAATCCTTTACCGTCCATGTAGTCAGTAGTAACAACAGAATAACCGCGCCCCGCCTTTGTTTGGCGATCAATCGCATTCGTGAATACAGCTTTAGCATCGCTGGTGCTTTGAATTCCATTCAATACCGATGTGACTTTCTTTACTGAGTCCATTGCGGACATTGTCTTAGCTGACAAACCAATACCAAATGGAGATTGTGAGTAGCTATTAATCACTTGGTCACAGTAATCATTTAGAATCATTAAGCTAGGATCCGGTCTTTCTCCGCGATACTCCTTTTCCTCTTTGCTGTACATGTCACCAGCTACATACTGCAAATCTTCGCGTATACGTTTATTCATCGCCTTAAAATAAGGGCTAGATAGCTTTGCAAACTCTTGTAGCTCACTAACTAATTCATCTTGACCGATTGGCTTGTTATCTTTCTTAATTTTCATTTAGATTTCCACCCTGCGCTCTTTACGCGCTGTTGTTGCTCGTGTGCCGTTGATGTTATTATCATCGACTTTTGAAATATATTACCACTTGGAGTCACCATGCAAAGCCCTACCGCATCGCTTTCATCTGGTGATTCTCCAATCATCTTTTTAATTTCAACCTTTGGTAGTAATTGATAACGATTATCCGCATCAAGCTTGTAATGGCTTGCTCGTAGCTGGTCTTCTAGCTTTCTGCACTCTCTAGGTATTGCTCCACCAGCTTCAAAGAACTCATTAACAAGACCGTACAACTCAGTACGTTTATTTGCGTAAACATCTTTCTTACGTGCATTTGACGCAAAGTTGATGCCTGTAACCTTGATACCAGAACTCTTTAATGCGTCTGGAACCCATGCTCCATGTCCCGTTGAGTCTACGTTGATATAGTCAGGCTTATGCTCATAGATTAGCGTCTTTAGAGTCATTACAAGCGTGTCTAGATCCATCGTATCATAAGGTATCACCCTAATTACGTTATACCCCTTACGGATAGCTATCACGGTCTTATCCCCACCATCGCGCGCAATGTCAACGCCAAATACGCAAACATCAACAGGCGATACAGGCTTTATAGCAATGTATGATACTGACTGCACCATGATGCATTGACCAACATCCAGATAGTTACCCATGAAAACATGAGAGTACAATTCTGGTCTTGTCTTTTTCATGTGATCCGCTTCACGAATCGCCTTTTGACTTAGATGCGGATTGTCAAGGTATGAGTTCCGTATAACGCAAGTACGCGGTGGTGGTTCATTCTCTATAAACAACTGAGCCACATAGCTAGACCTAAGGCGAGGATTCCCTAGCCAGATCATTCTACTATGCTCTTTACGGATCGTCTTTCTAAGAGCCTCTGCGTGCTCTTCTTGCGCGTCTTCGCACTCCTCAAACGTACACCAATCAATATCAGGAATCGACTTTACGTTGTTTGGATTGATCGCAAGACCACGAAAGAAAATTATAGATCCTGTTTTCTTGTGGGTTAGCTCACCATTTGCCCTATGCCATTCATCATTGATACCCATGTTATCTATGACAATTTCGACTTGAGCTTTTGTACTCTGGTCATTGCTTGAGGCGTATTCACGCACGTAAAGCAATCGCTTTTTCCTACGTCTTGCTATCCAGATATTAGCGCAAGTAGCAGCCACAGAACGACCAGCACCACGACCCGAGAATACGACAATGTTGTCCCAATTTGGTTGGTACAACGGCATAAACTGAGGCAGTACATCGTACACCATTATTATGCTGGTGGTTCGTCTAATGTAGGGAAAGAAACGTCTTTCTTCTGGTCTCCAACAATGATGTTAGTTACTGCAGTGTCTTTATCTCGCCACCCATGAGCAGCGGCAAGAAAGAATTTGATGGCGGTGAAATTAAGGGTTTGATCCCCTCCACATGCCTTTGTTCCAAGTCTAATAAAGTACGTTTCTGCGCAAATTTTAGCTTGTTTCAAAGCTAAGGAAAAGTCTTGATATTTAGCTGCCCATTCTGAGATCGTATCCCTACATACGCCAATTTCGGCAGCAAAGCAAACAAATGTTTCACCACGTTTACCGAACTCTACAATCTGTTCGCAGTATTCGGGTTTGTATAGGGTAGGTCTTCCAAACGGTTCTTTTCGTTGTATTGCCATTCCCTAATATACGCCATTAACCCCGTTTATACGACCGTTTCAAATACTCGTGCTTATCAATTTCATTCACCGCATCCGCTGACTCATGCGATTCGCGTTTAAACCGCCCTATGGCGCGCTCTGGAACCCGAACAGATCCTACCATACATGAGTATGTTACCTCGTTACGGATCAGCCTTAGCGTAATCTTACGCCAGCAAGTAGATGCTTTACCCTTTTCCGCATCCCATTCAACCAACAGGATCGGAAACGCATGGAACATATACGACACCACCTCACACCATGATACAAGGAACTTAGGGTGACGCTTATCGACTACCCTAGCTATTCCGACGTGCAATCCATAGTGCATTGACATGATGCGCGAGGTTTGAATATCAAGGCTATGCCCTGTCATTTTCCGCGCTTCTCGTATCATGTCGTCAAGTGGAATCATGCGTATATTAGTACCTCGTATTATTCTAAATATACACTAATTACGCAAAAATTAGCTTCCATATGTAATTAGTGTAAAATCCTGTTTGCGAATCAAGAACGCAACTCGGGAATTTATCTGGTGGATTACATTTCCAAAATGGATCGGTTTTAGCATAGAATGCGCAGTTAGTGCATTTCCCTTTCTCAATCCTGTACAGTTTATTTCCTATCTTCGCGTGTATAATTTTCATAACATACCCCTATATGGTGACTTTTCGTTAGTATTCCAGTACTCAAATATAATCTTATCTTTTCCAACGGTAGCCAGTACGCATTGTATTTCTTGGCTGTCTGGTGGCTCACTTGCCTTGCGACTTTCCCCTTCTGTTTCCTCTGGTGGAGTTACCCCAAGACGTAACGCCACAACAGGGCAATACTTGCATGAGTGAGTCGGTTTATACTCGATTCTTCCATTTGCGATATTAACAGTCGTATCCATTCGCTTCCATGACTCATTTAGAGCGCCATCCATCGGCATAAAGTCACTTTGGCTCTTTGCATCCATCCAGCACGCATAAACCTTATCAACTGGTACGGTAGGTATACCGCTCTCAATATCCTCTGCCATAGCATACAGAAGGTGCTCTAAAGGAACAGACTTTTGTCTAATGATGTGCCATTTAGAGATTAGGCTCTTTAGTGTTGAGATTTTCTTCTGTTTGTCAGTCATGCTGTTCACCTAAAAAAAGTAGTTGTTCGTCATGTTGCATCTTTTTTAGTCTCTCCATATTTTCTCGGTTTATGCGCTCTTGTGTTGTTTCTCTCGTATTTGCCGTTTTAATGGTGCTGGTGGCGTTTCTAGCTATCCACCCTACTATTGCACCGTTTAAACTTTTCATGCGCTCCTTGCCCACTTTCCATCCCTTTGACTCGTAATGACCCCAGAACTTTGTTGCTTCTGTTTTGTCAGATCCTTTTGACTCGAAAAGATCAATGCATGATTCTAGACTTGGAGGGTAAAAAGTCTGTATTATTCTTACATTCTTATCATTCTTATTCTTCTTATCATTCTTGTTAGTGTACCGTTTGGTGTCCGTCTGGTGTCCGTTTGGTGTATCGTCTGTTGTATCGTCTGTTGTATCGCATGATTGATACTTTTCGTAGTTAAGTATTGTAATTACTGAGATTACGTTGTTTTTTTGCTGTACTATTCTCTGCACAGATTTAGACTCTAATTCAGAAAAAAATCTGCGAGCTTTTCCGCGAGACCATTTCCACCTTTTAGCTAAACGTTCCTCGCTCCAGCCTAGTTGTCCACGTTCAATGTTCAAAATTATTCCACGAACTCTTATTGAGTTTCCGGCATGGTTCGCAAGCAATAGCATATCAACCCATGCCTGCCCCCTAGTAAACTGTTCATGCAGCCAATCGTCACTATCTATTATCTGCCTATGCAACTTTATCCATCCACTAGACATTTGAAATCTCATAATACTTAATCAATGCCTGCTCGTATGTTGGATATGTCCATGCCCATTTACCAAATGATTCATTTGATGGGAAAGATTCACCGCCATCAATATAAACACCAGCGATTTCGTAAGGTTTGTGCTCTTTTCTTTTAAATACTTCGTAGGAAACAACCCTTCCGTCTAAATAATCTTGTCGATAGATAAAAGCCTTTTCGCCTAGAAGTAGTTGCGTGTACTTATATCCGTTCTTTTTGATTTCATGCTCAAGCGTTTTCATTTTGCTCCAAATACAAGAAACCGCCTAGTGTTGTACAGGCTCTTCGATTGCCTTGCCAATTTCTTGGACACACTAGGACGGTTCTAAATTTTGCTGTATGTATGTTCGAAGATTCGTACAGCGTAGACACAAATATAACCAAATCCACAAAGTCAACACAAGACTGCACTATTTTCGCGTTATTTTTACGAGATTTTTACGCAAATATAAAGATTGTATAAAAATGTTTTATTATCACATTTTTCCACTTGTTTTTATTCTGCGTTCAATTACATTTGTAAAACGTTGAAACAAGGAAATGAATCATGGCAATAAAGTTAAAACAAATATCTATCAGCGAACCAACGTATGAACTCGTAGTCAAACTAAAAGCGCATTTGGCTTGTAAGACGATGAAAAGCAAAACATTTGACGATATTGTCGGTGCATCTGTTTTGTTGCTGGCTAAAAAGGAGTCGTTATGAAAATAAATTACGAAATGATAAAAGATAAAGGTGCTTGCAAGAATGGGCTAGATTGGCTCAAATCAGCCATCGGAAACGATGATGCCGAATATCAAGATATCCTCGATAGACTAGCTAGAGAAAAAAAATACAATTGGGCTGAATGGCTACTAAACAAAATCGGATCAGAAAAAACAGAACTAAAGATTGATGGTAATTTAACTACGGAAAGTATTTTCTTTGCTGGACAAATTTTAGTTACTGGAAATATTAAAGTAGCCATAACAATCAAAGCTGGCTTGGGCATCGAAGCTGGCGAGGGAATCAAAGCTGGCTGGGGCATCGAAGCTGGCGAGGGAATCGAAGCTGGCTTGGGAATCGAA
>Ga0302296_1000542_pt1 | contig 31202 bp, 23 predicted proteins | sample III_Fen_N3_1_FD_194546 | JGI IMG/M metagenome (GOLD analysis project Ga0302296, IMG submission 194546) | Peat permafrost microbial communities from Stordalen Mire near Abisko, Sweden - III_Fen_N3_1 | ecosystem: Environmental > Terrestrial > Soil > Wetlands > Permafrost | place: Sweden: Abisko...
CTGATAAATGAAAATGAAGTTTGATAAATTAAATGCCAAACAATGACTTCGCATTCTGTGTTGTTTGTCGATCAATTTCTTCCGCCGAGCAGTTGTAAATTTCAGCCAATTTATGCGCAACCAATTGAACGTATGCACTTTCATTTCGCTTGCCTCGATGAGGTGTAGGCGTCAGATAGGGTGAATCGGTTTCGAGCAGAATATGTTTCATCTCAATATTTGCCACAACAGCTGCCAACCCCGAATTTTTAAAGGTAACAATTCCATTGATGCCGAACATAAATCCACCGAAGTCGAGGATTTCCTGCGCTTGTGTAAACGTTCCTGTAAAACTATGGAAAACACCTGTCAATCCAGAGTTTTTAAACGGGGCAAGTGCTTCCATTGTTTCGCTAAACGAATCGCGAACATGAATGATGACGGGCAAATGATACTCTAATGCCCAATCAATTTGTTGACGGAAGGCGATGATTTGCTCGTTCAGAAAGGTTTTATCCCAATAGAAATCGATACCTATTTCGCCGACGGCAATAAAGTTTCGTCTTTCGAGTTCCGATTTTATTAAATTCAATTCAATGCCGTAATCTTCTTTTACACTAGTTGGGTGCAAACCGATGGCTGCATGGCAAAAGTCAGGAAACTGCGACTCTAATGAGAGCATTTGCGGCAACGTGACGCTATCGCAATTGGGAAGAATGATGTGCTCCACTCCTACCCGGCGGGCACGCTCGATAGTTTCAGCTCTATCGTTATCAAAGTCCTCGGCGTAAATATGCGAATGAGTATCAATCATTTTTTAGTTGAAAGGTAAAACATGACACAAAATAAAACTCAACAGTGCTATAGCATGACCCTGTTATTGGTTGGACGTGAAAACTTTCAATCCACTCTCTAAATAACCGGTAAAAGACGCCGGGTCATAATCGGCACCCTTGGGGTGAACTAACAAATCACCTTTAGTATCGAGCAACACATAAAACGGCTGTGAATTGGTATTGAAACGTGAAGCTTGAAAGTCGCTCCATTTATTACCAATGGTCTCTATTTTCTTTCCGCTGTATTTTGATACCGTTTGTTCGGCGATTGCCAAATCGGTCTTGTCGTCAACATACAATTGAATCACCACATAGTCATTTGCCAGACGTGACAGCACTTCTTTATCCGGCCAAACCGAAGCTTCCATTTTTCGGCAGTTTACACAGGCATGACCTGTAAAGTCGATAAATACCGGCTTGTTTACTTTTTTAGCATATGCCAATCCTTCATCATAATCGTAAAATACATCCAAGCCTAGTGGTGCATGAAAAATGTCACCGTATTTGTGTGTTCCGGAATTATGAGTTGTAACCGGCACACTGCCAGCTGTCATAACAAAATCCTGTGTACTCATTGGAGGCAAAAACGCTGCTATTGATTTAAGGGGTGCACCCCAAAGTCCGGGAATCATGTACACGGTGAAAGACAAAGTAATAATGGCTAATACCAAACGTGAAGTTGACACGTGTTTTACATCGCTATCGTTAGGCAATTTAAGTTTGCCCAACAAATAAAATCCCATCAAAGCAGAGATGACAATCCACAGCGAAAGGAATATCTCACGGTCGAACCAGTTCCAGTGATATGCTAAGTCTACGTTGGAAAGGAATTTGAATGAGAAAGCCAATTCAAGAAATCCTAACACTACTTTCACGCTATTCAACCAACCGCCCGATTTGGGCATTGCTTTCATCCAAGCCGGGAACATGGCGAACAAAACAAATGGAATGGCCAGTGCAATGGCAAAACCCAACATACCAATAGCAGGCCCTAACAATTGACCCATAGTAGCCGCTTGCACTAACAAGGTACCGACAATGGGTCCTGTACAGGAAAATGAAACCAAAGCCAGTGTACCAGCCATGAAAAACAACCCACCCAAGCCTTTTTTATCTGACTTACTATCCAGTTTATTCACCCATGAGGATGGTAGCACCAATTCGAATGCCCCGAGAAAGGACAGTGCGAACACAACAAGTAATAAGAAAAAGAAGAAATTAAAAATACCGTTGGTTGACAGTACATTCAACGCATCAGCTCCAAAGATAATTGTAATAAGTAATCCCAATACAACATAGATAACTATAATTGATAAACCGTAAATCAGTGCATTAATAACTCCCTTGCGTTTTGTAACCTCTTTCTTGGTAAAATAACTAACCGTCATTGGCACCATTGGAAAAATACAAGGCATCAGAAATGCTGCAAAACCTCCCAATAAACCAAGTAAAAAAATTGTCCACAATGATTGATCTGCAGATGTTGTAGCTACAACAAGTGGCTTTGTTTTCACGACAGAAGCCACCGAATCATTGGCAACAGTTGGTGCAGAAGTTACTGCAGTTTTGGCAGTATCAACGGCAGGAGTTATTGCCGGAACTTCAGCTATAGTTTTCGTGCTTTTCAGGTCGAAAGAGAAATCAACATCAGTAGGAGGGAGGCATTGACTGTCATCGCAAGCCATGAAACGTACTGCCCCTTTGACTACCGCTGTAGCCGATTTGAGTTTTATTTTTTGAGTAAAAACAGCCTTTTTTTCAAAAAAAGCCACTTTCATCTCGAATACCTTTTCATATACTTCTCTCGGTTTAGGCGATTCAGTCACTTTACCCACTAACACATAATCTTTCGATGGTGTAAACTCAAAAGAAGTAGCCACAGGACCGCCTTCGCCGATAAATTGCGAGTAAAGATGCCAACTATCTTCGATATTGGCTGTAAACTCAAGGTTGAACTCGGTGTCAGAAATTTGTTTGTTTGAGAAACTCCAGGTTACAGGCTTGAGTATTTCGGCCGATAACCCCAATGTGCAACATAAGAGCAGAAAAGATAGAACAATTTTTTTTGCCATAATGAATTTCTTATATTTTATTTTTATTCTCCTTTAGAAGTCATGATTTCTAACACCATACGGTCTGTTTCGTTCATTCCTTCCGATCCAATTTTAGTAAGATTAAGAATGGTTTTATCCACATCTTCGTCAGTTATACCTTCAATGGAAGTTACCACTTTATTGTCTATCGCCATCAATGCCGACAAGGTAGCAGTAGAAACTCCGTTGGACACTTTAAGTGCACAACTGGGTTTTGCCCCATCACAAATTATTCCGGTAATATTACCAATCATATTCTTAATAGAATAGGCAATTTGTTCACGAGTACCTCCCATCAGATAAGTGATACCGCAGGCCGATCCGGTAGCTGCAACAATAGCACCGCACAAACCTGAAAGACGCCCCAGACTTTGCTTGATATAAATGGTCATTAAATGGCTTAACACCAACGCCCTCACTAATTCGACTTCCGACTTGCCGGTTTCTTCGGCAAATACCGATACAGGTAGTGTGGCTGCAATCCCCTGATTACCACTACCTGAGTTACTCATTACCGGGAACATGGCTCCAGCCATACGAGCATCGCAAGCCGCTGCAGTAACTGACAACATACGGGTAAAAATGGTATCTCCCATCACTTTTTGCTGACTACCATGACTCACCGTTTGGGCAACACTGTGGCCATACTCACCTTTCATCGATTCGTTAGATGCAGCCCGGTTCATCACAGACGCATCTAAAATAAATTTCAGATCTTCAACCGGACTTTCAAGTGCAAAATCACATACTTTATTGAACGACAAATTTACACTTTTTTCTGTTGAAATATCACTTTTGGTTTCATCATCAAGCAGCAAAAGTATTTCTTCGTTTCTCTGAATATGAGAAAAACGCGTATGATTGCGACTAATAATCACTTGTGCCTTATCTTTTCCATTTGTAACCAACACTTCGATATAAAGTTTCTCAGTGATTTTCTGCTTCAAATAAACAGTCATCATCTTGTCGTCAATCATTTTTTTACCCTGTTCCAATGCTTCGGGTGTTAGGTCTTTGAGCACTTCCAAACCGTATTCCGATTTACCTATGAGTGCACCGAGAGCAATGGCGATAGGCAACCCTACCATGCCGGTACCTGGTATGCCGACACCCATGGCATTTTTGAGCATACTGGAACTGAGCGAAACTTCTATTTTATCGGGAATAGCACCCAACACTTCTTTTGCCCGGGCTACTGCCAAAGCTACTGCCACCGGTTCGGTACAGCCTATTGCCGGAATAACTTCCTGCTTAATCAGGCTTATTATTTCCAAACGTTCCTGTATTGAGAGCATTTTAAGTTTTTTTGAATTCTTATACAAATATACTACAAATTATAAATCCTTTAGTTGTTCTGTTTATTAACAGAAATCGCCTACACTAGATTTAGAATTTATGGATTCTTAGACTTTTGTTTATATGGTTTACTATAACTTTCCAAGAGAGCCATGCTAACACTGTAAATTCCGTTTCATAATCATATATTAATCTATCCAGAAGTTTTCCAGTAAAAAGAGCTCCCTGCCGAGTTCTGAGTCTCAAGCAAGGAGCTCCAGAAAGAAGAAGATTAAATAATCAGACTATGAGAACGAATGATTATTTAAAGATCTCTTTCAGTTTAACTTCTAATTCTCCACCACGAAGATTTTTTGCTATAATTTTTCCAGAAGGATCAATTAAGAAATTTTGAGGTATCGCTTTTACAGAATATAATGCAGCCACTTCGTTGTACCAACCTTTTAAATCAGAAACCTGAGTCCAGGTCAGCTGATCTTTGGTAATTGCTTTTAGCCATGCTTCTCTAGCTTTTTCATTATCAAGCGATATTCCCAAAATAGTGAAACCTCTGTCTTTATACTGATTGTAAACTTTCACTACATTAGGGTTCTCAGCCCTACATGGGCCACACCACGATGCCCAGAAATCAATCAAAACATATTTGCCCTTAAAATCCGACAGCTTTACAGGTCGATTGTCTGGGGTCATCTGTGTAAAATCGGGAGCCATTGCACCTACTGCAACAAGTTTCAATTTATCAATTCGCTCTGAAAGTTCTTTGCCTAACGTAGAATTACGTACCCTTTCTGTCAGACTTTTAAATAATGAATCCAAAACTTCTACATTAGGAATTGACCCGCCTGTATTTCTAACAATATCTAATGAAACATAACTATTTGGATTGTCACGAATAAATGCAGTCTCTATTCTTTGAATTTCTTTTAAGATGGCATTATATTTCTTTTCCGTCTCATCTTGAAATTCTTTAGAACTTTTCTTTTCATCAGAAGCAGCGTAATATTCCCCCATTATAACTTTCTTTTGGTTTTGAGCAGTTGTCAATTGTTCAGTAAGCCTTCTATTTTCGGCGTTAACTACCGGTCCAACTATTGCTGCTTTAATTAATGAATCTTTACTTGTCACGGTAATAATACCTTTTTCAAGATACAATTCAATAAAATCGGTAGTCTGTTGGTTTTGAACCACTTTTCCGGTATGATTCAGAATCAACTTAGCTTTAACAGGGTAAGACACTTTGCCTTTTAATTCAAACACACCGTTTTTAATTGTAGCAGAATCTGTTATAGTTTTTTTATCTTGTCGAAAACTTAAATAAACCTTTGATGGTGTATTGAGTTTACCAACAGTCCCATTTATGGTGAAAAATTCTGATTGGGCAAATATTGCCAATGGAAGTAAAGCTAATGTTAATACTATTATGTGCTTCATGATTGTTCTTGTATAATTCTTTATTATTTTTTTTCAGGATATTGAATCAATTGAATAAAATTTTCTCCACCAAGATATTTACTAGCAGATTTCTTTATTGATTCAGAATTAGTATTTGTCAATATTTTCTTATAATTAAGTATTCCGTCAGGATTCTCATTGTTTTGAAACTTTCCGGACAGATAGCTTAACCAAAAAGTATTCTCTTTTAATCTCAATTCATTGGATCGAAGACCTTCCGCCACTATTTTATCAATGTCGGATTGGGCACAACCATTTAATTGAAGTTTCTTGATTTCATCCAATGTACTAGCAATCAGTTTTTCAACATTTTCTGGTGCACAGCCAAACGAAATATTAAACGAATAACGAGGCTTAGGATATTTACTATACGAAGCTTTTGCTCCTACACCATAAACACCACTTTCCTGTTCGCGTAGTCGTTCGAGAAGTTTATTGGTTAATACTTCTGAAAGTTTAGCCAAGTTATTATTTTCTACTTCTGAATACTTGTAATTTCCACTAAAAACCAATCGCACAGACGACTTCAAATCCTGACCATTAAAAACTTCTTTTTTGATTTTTCCAGCAGGAATGTGAATTCCCAAGTCTTTAGCTTTTTCAACCCGTTTAATGGATGGTAAAGCTCCCAGATATTGATTGAGCAAGGGTTTAATTTTTTCAAGATCAATATTTCCAACAAATGTAAATGTGAAGTCCGATGCATCTGCAAATCGCTCTTTGTAAATCTCAAATGACTTTGGAAGATTTATTTTCTCGAGTTTTTCAAGACTCGGACCTGTTCGGCGAATGTTGTAATTTCCTAATACTGCAGATATTGTATCAGAAAAAATAGATTCAGGACTTTTACTTCGATTGGCCAAATTTGCTTTTTCTTGTGTCAGAACCCCATTAAATACATCAAAATCCTTGCGAACATTTGTAAAGTATAAATACATGATTTGAAGAGCAGTTTCAAAATCTTTTATTGAACTAGAACCGGAGATTCCTTCAAACCGTTCGGAGATATAAGGAGCTACTGATACTTTTTTTCCAGTCAAATATTTACCAAGTTGAGTTTTTGAATAATCAGCTAATCCACCATAATTCACTAATGCAGAAGCACAGGCTGCCGACTCATAATCAGCATCGCTGTATAATGAAGTTCCACCTGGACTGAAAGCATTGAAAATCAATTCATCATTCTTGAAATCGGTTGGTTTAATTATTATTTTTACACCATTGCTAAGTGTAAATTCTGTAATTCCAATTGTTTCTCGCTTCTTTTCTGAAACGGTTCGACCAGGCACCGGCAGCTTGCTCAATAAGGGTTTGTCGGACACATCATCGACATATGCAGTGATTTTACTGCCTCTGACATCTGATATCCAATTATCGACAATAGATTCAGTAGGCAAAGAGGCTGCATCAGCATCAGAAGCCATTAAAATTATATCGCGGTTTATATCTACCAAATACTTATTTGCCACTGAATTTACTTCATTCAATGTGATTCCCGTTAAATTATTCTGACAATATGCATATTCAAATTCTATTCCGGGAGCCGGTTCGTCTTTAAGGAAAAAATTTAAATACTCATTTACATAAGCCTCTGATTTAGTTTTATTTTTTTCATTGTTTACTGATTCAATACTCCTAAGAAAAGATACTTTGGCTCTGTCCAATTCTGTCTGAGTAAATCCATACTTCTTAACCCGTTCTATTTCAGTCCATATAGATTTAAATCCTTTCTCAAGTTCTCCGGGCTTACTCACAACTTGAGCAGATGCTACATCCATATTTGCAAGTAGGCTACCAATGGAAATACCTCCTTGTATAAAAGGTGGATTGGATTGCTTACTCAATTCATTAATTCGGGCACTTAAAATCCTATTAAAGAGAGAACGAAGTATTCCATTTCTGTATTCGGAAATGGTTTTTGGATCACCAGCCTGTTGTTTTATTAAAACCTGAAGTACAGTAGACGGAAATTCTTTATCGGTAACCACCATAAATTGATTTTTTTCAATCAGAGGAATCTTATATTCCGTTCGCTTTCTGAGCTGGTCAGGCATTTTTAAATCAGAAAACAAGTCAATGATCTTCTTCTCAATGGCTGGCACATCAATATCTCCAACCACAATTAATGCTTGTAAATCCGGACGATACCAATCATTATAGAATGATCGAATGGTGGCTGCTGTGAAATTCTTCAAAACTTCTTCAGTACCAATTGGCATACGCTTACTATACATTGATTGATTGAGTAGCATAGGTAAATACTTGTCTTTCATGCGTTGTTGAGCATTTTTACCCAACCGTTTTTCTTCGAGTATTACACCTCGCTCTTTTTCAATTTCAAGCGAATCGAGTAGTAAATTGTGTGCCCAATCGTGCATAATTGTAAAACCATTATTGAGCAATTCATTATTATCAGTTGGTAATGGTAACTGATAAACAGTTTCATCAAAACTGGTGTAGGCGTTTAAATCACCCCCAAATCGAACTCCCGCTTTTTGAAGATAACTTACCAACTCATTTTTAGGAAAGTGCTTTGTACCATTAAAGCTCATATGTTCCAAGAAATGCGCAAGTCCTTGTTGGTCATCGTTTTCAAGGATAGAGCCAACTTTATTGGCTAAATATAAAGTAACTCTATTTTTAGGTTCCGCATTCTTTCGTATATAGTATGTAAATCCGTTGGAAAGTTTACCCGTTTTTACAGCAGGGTCAAGAGGAAGTACCGTATTGTCAGTTGGCGATTGAGCACTGACCGACAATACGCACAATAAAAGTAACGATAAAATCAGCCATTTGGCTTTAATATATAGCATGTAAATAGTTGTTAAAAGTAAAATATTTTATTAATTTATTAATGAATTGGCTAATATTGACACAGCCAACATCTTATTCGTTCATAATAAATGCAATCAAAAAAAACTGAAACTCTTATTTCAAAAGTTCCTTTTCAAGCAGAACCTTTAACTCAGGATTTGATGGACGTGGGGCATCGATAGTAACAATCTTACCATTTTTATTAAATACCATAAACCGTGGTATTCCAGTAATTGAATAGTTGGTACAAATAGGTGATTTCCAAGCTGCATCTCCAATCAATTGAATACCTTTAAGTTTTTCATCAACGATCATTTTTTTCCACTTGTTCAGGTCTTTAAGTTCATCAATAGAATAACTTATAAAAACAATGTTTTTGGATTGAAATTCCTCTTCCAATTTTTTTAATGATGGAATTTCCTTTTTGCAAGGAGCACACCATGTAGCCCAAACATCCACCAGAACTACTTTTCCTTTAAAATCTGTGAGTGATATTTTTTTTCCATCTACTGAACTACCTTCAAAATTCATAGCCTGTTCACCATCACTAAAAGTGCGAATTGACTTTTCAAACTTAATCAATACTTCCTTTTGATCAGTTGTCAGGATGTATGGACTAACTTTTGCAAAATTGTCGCGATAGGTTTGATCATATGCTTTAGACCGTAAAAGTGTGTTATTCATCAAATACCAGCCTTTTAGGGTGTCATTTTTGATGCTTTCCAAACAAGTATTAAAAACTACATCCTTATAATTAAAGTCTTTTGCTAATTTTTTTGCTATTTGCCCTACTTTAAATTGAATAAAAGTGTTCAAAAAGGCTTGACCAAAGTCATATTTCATCGCTTCGGTAGTCGCAAAATGAAGTGAATTGCTAACCCGATTGTAAATTTCAGGCATGTCGTTTTCGGTTGGATGAGCTTCACGTGGCATATATAGAAAGTGATACAATTCGTATTCAAATTCTGCGTTTACCAAACCTTTTAAAAGATTGTCAAATTCTGCATTCCTACTATTTATCGATGAGTAAAAACTATTTTTTTGTTTTTCCAATTCTGGAATAATTGGAAATATCTCTTTATAAGTGAAGTTTTCAGCTAACTGATTCGCCTTTTTTAAACGCCATATTAGATTACTCCATTCTTGTAGTTTTGTGTTTTCTACATCCGATGGTTGAACTGTAAAACTAGTATCAGTAACTTGAACCGAAATATTTTTGCCCGGACTAACATACAATCGGGTTTGAGAATTTCGCTCTCCAATGCGATAAAAACCGGCAGGTTCTGGAGTAAATATAAAACCAAACGAACCGTCTTTAGCCACCTGAACCTTTGAGTGTAATACAGCGTCGCCATTTACCACTTTGTACAAGCTGATAAATTCAGGAAAACTTTTTTTAAGAATTTTTCCTTTAACTATAGCCAAATCTGAAGATTGAGTAAAGGCAAAACTTATGCATACTATCATATATATGACAGTTAATAATATTTTTTTCATTGATTCTGATAATTAATTATACAAAATATATAACTGTTTAATATGCATTAGGGTAAGTTCCATATGAAGTCGATGGCGACAGGTAAAAAACATCTGTCACATTGCCACTACCAGTTAAAGTAACTGATGGCGTAGTAGCAAGGTTACCGGCTGTTTTTGTAAACATCCGTACATTATAAGTCCCTGAACCAGTAGTTGTACCAATCATCACATAATTAAATGCATACCCAGTTTCTGTGGATTTCCGATGTCTGATAAAACTGATAGTTTCGCCTGCAGGTGCTGTAAACTGTAGCTGTTCAAATTTGTTGACTAAGTTCCGAGACCAAACCTGATTGCCGCCTACAACGAAATACAACATACTTTCATCGCCCACATTGGCTGAGTAATTAACTGCATTATATAGTTTTGACGTATTAAGCAAAGTATCATTTACCATTTTAAAGGCTGTGGTACTTGGGGTAATTACAGAAAGAATTTTTAAAGCTGGATTGGTCTTGTCTTGAAGCACAGCAACTCCTTCAAAAGTAGTTATGCCCTTGGGTCCTAGATATAAAAGCGTTTTATTATTCTTATTTGCACTCATAGCTGTTCCTGTAGCGTCGGTAATCGGATTCAGCATATTCGAAGACCCACTTGCTGAAACAAATGAACTACTCGTTTCATCGAAGAATACAGGGTTATTATTTGTATGAGTTAGATAATATTTAGATAGACGATAGGGAGAATTAATTGCATCTCGCATTTGAGCATTACCAAATACTCCAAAATTGGATGACATCGTATAAATACTATACAAGATTCCATTATTCACAAAATAATCGGATGAAGAACCAACTATCATGAAATTTGGAGCTTTAACAGTAGGTGATATATAAAAGCAAGTATTAAAGGGACGTATTTCCTTAACTGTATTAGTGTTTATTATAGAGGCATCTTTCTCTGTAAAAATAAACATGGCTCGGGTGTTGGCATTTGTACCGGTAACCATCGATTTGTATGTTGATTCAAAATTCATTCCCAGTCCTTTTCCTTCTAATTTTTTCCCATTAACTAATGAATAAACATTTTCGATGGAAGAAGTAGGCACAATGGTGGTAGGAGTTAGAAACAAGTCTAAATCTGACTGATTTCCATTATCTTTCAATACATACCAACCTCTGGTAAATTGGGTTCCTACATTAATGGTAGAAGTTATAATTTTAGTATAACCTGTATGTTTATTTTTTGCAGCAAACTCTAATATCCATGCTTTTGCCGGCTGAATTATTCTGTATTTAATGGTCAAACTTTTGCTTATAGTGTCAAGTTTTGGGGGGTAACCTTGTACATTGGTTTCGTAAATCCCCCAGAAATACTCAAAATCGGCTTTTGGATCGGTAGAGCGAACAGTTGGCTTAAAGTTAAGCGAATCACTCTGAGAAATCTTATCGTAACTAGCGTTTAATCCGGTAACTGTAATTACTTCGGGTGTTTGGTAGTTAAAGTTATTCCCATCATCAAAACATGAATGAAGAAGAGTAGCAAAACAAATTACTATGAATATATTATATTTTTTCATTTTTCTATTTTTTTGTTTTCTTGATATAATAATATGCAGTAAGATTATGGGAAAGTGACCAACACACCGCTTTCATCTTTTAATGGACTGGTTGGGTGTGCATTGTTGTAATTAATCAATGATGTTTTTAGAAAACTGGTATAAAAGGACAACAACGAATAATCAGCTTTAAGGTTTGCAATAAAATCATCATCCCATCTATCTCCTGATGCCTGAATCATAAAAGCATGCTTCGCAATCGAATAATTTCCTAGATAGTACTTAATCATGTTTGCATCCCATTGATTTGGTTGACTAAGTTTATCGGTGAAAATAATTTTTCGCCAAAGGTTTGTTTTTTCACCTAATCTGAAATTTTCGTTAGCTACAGTCGATATTTTAAGTGCTAGTGTATTTGTTTTCAGCTTTGCATTCCTCAATAAAATAACCGGAATGCGTGTATGAACTTTTCCTGCTTTTATTACATAGTTATTTTTGACCCTTGAGTCATCGAAGGCAATGTAATCAATTCCGGCAACTGCATTCGTTGCGCCTGCTACCGAATCTTGTTTTAATACAAATCCTCGATCCTTATCTGTTATACCACCAATTGCATAAATGTCAAAAAAAACGGTATCTTGAGTTACAGTTGTCGGCTTATAATAAAAAGTATAAGCTTTAGTGGTGTCGGCCAAATTATATGTAGTAGCATAGATTCGGGTTTCTTCTGGTCCAAACTGAATGTTAGCACCATCAGTGTAAATTTTAAAATTATTATCATCGCACGCAGTTGAAAGAAATACAATGGCGATAACTATGATTGAAATTATTTTTTTCATACTTTTAATTTTTAATTAGTTGGAACAGGTTCTGTTCGTGGTAATGGAACAACGTAATTTATTACAGCTGCGGTAGGAGTCCACAAAACATTTGCTTTAGCTGCATTAATTCGTTTATAGGCATAAAATGACTGTCCTTCGGCAACAAATTCTTTCCTATACTCTTTAACTAGTTCTAGCTGAGCCATTAATGGGTCTGCCGGAAGTGTAGTTACAGTTATGTTTCGAGCAGTCCGAAATGTAGCCCATAGAGTTTGTGCTTCTGCACTCGGAGCTGTTTCTATAGCAATCAGATATAACTCACTCAACCGAAGCATCGGTATTCTGTTTTGATCAGCAAAACCGGATGGTGCAATAGCCGGAACATTGTACTTCTGACAGACATACGTTTTCGATGCATTGGGTAATGTGATCAATTGCCAAAGATTTACCTCTCGAATATCGGTACCAGTATTGCCATAAAGTTGCGATTTAACAGTTGTTTCGGTTGTTCCTTTATAGATTATTCCATTGGCAAACTGATTATTATACTTCGAATTTAGCTCAAAATCATACAGCGAAAAAATATGTTCATTCATAAGACTAAAATCTTTTGCTGTCATATCAGCAGCAGTTCCTAAACGAAATTTTGTACTACCATCGGGATTGAGTGCCTGAATAACTGTTTTGGCAGAGGCATAAGCAGCATCCTTATTACCATACCATAGATTGACACGAGCTTCTAAAGCCTTTATGGCATAGTAGTTTAATCGAAGATAGCGATAAGCAAAATATGTATCATTCGGGTTAAAACTTGTGGTTCCATTTGCACTCGGTCTGCCTAAATCCAGCAATGAGTAGCTTTGAATCGGGTCAACTGCTTTTAGCAAGGAGTCGGCTTGATTCAAATCTGCAATTAAATTTGCCTGATATTCCTGATAAGTGTTGTAAGTAGCAGATTCTTTCGAAAGCACCTTCACGTATGGCAAAATCTTGTTTGTAGAGTTATTGTTTACTGGTACCGGACCCCAAAGTCTTAGCACATCAAAATGACAATATGCTCTTAAACCAAGGCATTCTCCTTTAATCAGTTTGTAGAGTTGTTCATTCTTAAACACATCATGTTTCTCTTCCAATTTTGCGAGAATGGCATTAATATTAGCTATAACACTATATTGCTGTGAAAAAATACTATTAAACTTTGCTTCCACTGAAGCATCTGTATAGTTGTATAGTCCTATTTTTGATTCCAGTGTATTTGTTGTTACGTTCCAGTTACTTATCAGTTGTTCAATAGTTGTCATCGAAAGGCTCTGTCCATAAACTGAGTTTGATTTCAGTTGAATATAAACACCAGTTAAGGCATCTTTGAAACCACTCTCCGAGCTATAGAGAACATCCTGAGTCATTTGAGTCTTCGGGTTCACACTTAAGAAATCATCGCATGAGTTTAAAGTCATTAATCCGACCAAACAAATGATAATTGTTATTATTTTATTCATATCCAAATAATTTTGTTGATTAAAAAATAGCACTAACTCCGAAAGATAAGTTTCTTGAGAATGGGTAGTCGGTACCTCTTTCACGCTTAATCGTTGAGAGATAGAATAGATCATCCATGCTCGCAGATAGAGTTAATACACTTATGCCTGTAAGTTTTGTCAATTTTGGTGATTTAAAATCATACTGCAAGTTAATATCCTGGCATGTCAATGTGTTAGCATCCTGAACAAATCGGGAAGTCATTTGTGTTGCTGTTGTGACATTCAGACTTTTGAAAAAAGCTTGATCACCTGGATATTGCCAACGACCGGTATATACACGAGCATCAACATTATATTTATAATCAGCATTTTCCACCTTATTGATAAGTGTTTGATTATATGCTTGTCCACCATACTGGTAGCGGAATGTTACATTCAGAGTTATCCCTTTGTATCGAAACATTGAACCGAAGTTACCCTGAAAGTCGGGATCGGTAGTGCCACATGCACGAACGTTTTGAGAATTCCAGGTGTAGGTTGGTTCTCCATTTTTATCCAGAAACATTTCTTTCCCAGTGCTTGGATCAATTCCCAATGAAGGTACTACCCAAATGGTATTGGACGAATATCCTTCCATATATAATGTAGTTGGGATTGCACCTCCTGAGTTTAGAATGCCCTGTTGTGTATCATACATCGCCTTTGAAATTTTAATCACCTTATTTTTATTCTGGAAAACAGCCGCAGATATATTCCACGAAATATCTTTGGATGGATTACGATATAAATAAGCGGTGATTTTCGATTCAAAACCCGCATTTTTCATTTCACCGATATTCTCAACATAGCTTGAAAATCCGTTTGATGGAGAAAGATCGATAGATGAGACCACATCTTTTGTGGTTCCAGTATAATAGTCAAACGTCAATAAAATCCGTTGATTAAACATCTGAGCTTCCAATCCAATATCATAATTTGATTTTTGTTGCCATTTAAGTTGGTCGTTGCCGAGTCCAAGCAAATAAGCTCCCATCCATGTATAATATATGTTATCAGTATAGTACTGATAGGTAGAAAGGGACTGATAGGCTGGAAAATTCAGAGAGCCTGTAACCCCTGCCGATCCTCTAATTTTCAACCTATTAATAATTTTCGAGTCTTTTAAAAAAGCTTCATTGTGGAGGTTCCAACCTAAGCCCGCTGACCAGAAGGGAGCGAATCGTTTTTGGGAGCCAAATTGCGATGAACCATCTTCCCTTAACGAAGCATCTACATAATATCGATTATCATAAGTATAATTTACATTTGCTGTTAAGCCTATAGATCTGGTTAGACTTTCAGATCCACTAGGTTTACTGTTTTGTGCATATTGAAGTGCCATTGACGGAAAGTCGAAATTTGAATTGGTAAAACCTTCAACAAGAAAACCATAATTAGAACTTTCCGATTGGCGGATATTATAGTCTAAACCTAGATAAAGAGCGTGTTTTTCTGCAAATGTTTTAGAGTAATTCAGGTTTAAACTTCCATCGTACGAAAAAGTATTTCCAATTCCGTAGAGATAATCACCTTTGCGCAATAGGTCGGCTCCCGAGTAGTTAGCAAAAGCAGTATGTTCAGCAGGTCTGAATCTGTCGTTTTGATTTATTCCTTTTGTGAGTCCAAGTTGAGCTCTCATTGTTAAATCAGGAATAAGCATCCACTCTATTGAGAAATTATTTCTAACAGATGTATTATTTCCTTTGTCAAACGTATTCAACGAAGCATTATACAAAGGATTGGTTGGTAAATTGCTCCAGACTCCGCTATAATCTGTGCTACCTGGGTCACCCAAAAATTTATTAACAACTCCATTGTTGTCGTATGGACGCCAGTAAGGATTCATTTTTGAATAATCGCTAAATGAACCATAGGGTGAATTTTCATTATTAGTCAATCCTACAATTAATTGATTGGTAAATTTTAGATTGGAGTAATAATATGCGAGACTAATAGTGCCGTTAAAGTTGTTCCTGAAGGAGCCTTTCATTACACCGACCGTATTATTTATCTGAGCTGAAGCAGAATACCTAAAGTGTTCATCTCCACCTTCTAATCTCAGATTATGGCGTTGTCCTACACCTGAACGTAACGGAAGTGAAAGCCAATCCGTATTTACACCCGAATTGACCTCGTTTAATAAATAATTATAGTAACGTTTTAGTGGCAAATCACTTTCTGCCCGTACATTGTTGTAAATCCCAACTTTGTATTCCAAATTCAGTTTGTCCTTAGCATTTAAAAGATTGTATCCGGTTAAATCAGGATTTTCAATATTAAGTCTGGAACTAAGAGATAACAATAATTTGCCAGCTTTGGGAGCTTTGGTCTTAATAACTACGACCCCATTTGCACCTCTTGAACCATACATTGAAGTTGCAGAAGCATCCTTTAAAATCGTAATAGACTCAACTTCGTTTTCGTTCATATCTATCATGCTTTGTAATGATGACTCAAAACCATCAATAACAACTAAAGGCGTATTTAACCCAACTCTGGTTTCACCTTTTAATTCAGAAATATTAGGAACACTGGAATTTCCTCTTATCTGAATTTCGGGAAGTCGATTGGGATCGGTACCAAATGAGTTGCTTTCAATAATATTAAATGACGGATCAATGTTTCGTAACGAAGTCACAAGATTTCGATTGCCATTAATTTGAAGTTCTTTGGATGTCACAGTTACAGCTGAACCTGTGAAAGAAGATGCTTTTTTAGTAAATATACCCGTCACAACTACTTGATTCAGTGTTATATTATCTTCTTCCATTTTTACATTTAGCAAAGAGCGACCATCAATATTAACCTCTTGTTTTTTTAATCCTATTTGGGAAAAAACAATAACGCTTTCATTTCCTGACAAATTAATGGCGTATGCACCGTTACTATCGGTAACGGTGCCTTTTCCGTTAACTCCTTTAATATAAACAGATACCCCAGGTAATGGCTCGTTATTGCTGTTAACGACTTTACCTGTTAAAGTTCCAACCCTATTATTTTTCGCTGGTTCAGGTTGACCACTTGAAGTCTTTTCAAAAATGACTAAATTGTTATTGGCGTTAACCTTGTATGTCAAATCTGTGTTTGCTAACAACAAATTGAGTGTTTCAGCTAGTGTACGAGCTTTTTTATCTATAGAAATATTTGTGTATTTTGAGACTTGTGGAATTGCAAAAGCCACTCGAAGCTTAGTAATTCGACCTAATTCGTTGAGGCCATACTCCAACGTCTGATTTTGCATCCCAAAAGTAATTTTACTATCAGCAGTTTGGGCACATACACTAACATTGAAGAATAGTTGACTTATAAGAAAAAAGGTCAATGCCAGAAAGGGTCTCAATTTTCTTCGGAAATGAATATAAGGTAAATATAATAAATGGGGCAATAGATTAATAGTTATTTTTTTCATATCTTTGCATCATGATTGGTAATAATTGACATTTGATTATTCTAATTTAAATCCCTCAAAGCTTCCAACGGCGGGGGATTTTTTCATTTATCCACGAAAAACTAAGAGCTATCATTTCTTATCATATATGTTATTTTGTTTTTAGTTTTTGTTTGTAATTATAACTTCACCGGATTCTATCGTATATTGGGTATTAGTATTAATTATACACAAAGTTTCCAGTATATTTTCCAATGATTCCGTACCGCTAAACGATGAGGTTATTTGCGTACTTGCAAGTTGAGAATTACTTATTGTTATATCTGTTCCATAGCGTTTACTAAGAACTTGTACAATAGACTCAAAACTAGCTCTTTCAAAAACCATATCTTGTTTTGTCCAATTACTTACAGTCTCTTCAGCGTTTACAGTTTGTTGTTTAGCATCTGTATTCCGAAGATTGTAATCAACCGATTGATTCACAGTTAATACTGCTAATACTCTATTATTGTCCTCAACTCTTACTTTTCCACGCGTTACCGAAACAATTACGTTTTTCTGATCCGGCCAGGCCTTAATGTCAAAGGCAGTTCCTAAAACAGTTGTTTTTACTGTTCCTGTATGAATAATAAATGGTTTGGAATTCATGTGTTTAACATCAAAATAAGCTTCTCCCTTAAGGGTCACTTCACGAGTTTTTTCAGCAAACTGGTTTGGAAAGTGAAGTGTACTTCCAGCCTTTAAGATGACACTTGTTCCATCAGGAAGAGTAAGATGACGAATATATGAAGTAGAGCGATCAGGTGAAACAGTTGGTGCTTTAATCACCATAGCCCTTTCATTATTGTGGTTATTTAATTTTTGAGTAAATAACCCCAGTGAAAAAAGAATTATAACTGATGCTGCAACGGCAGCCACAGTTTTATAATAGTTTTTCAACTTTCTATGTGATTTTATTGTCGGTTCACCTGAATTTAGGATTTCCCTGAGTTTTTGTTCCTTTTCACTTTTAGGAATATAAATAATAGGCTTATACTGTTCTAAAAGTTTCAAGAGCTCTAGCTTTAGAAGGTCATCACTCATAGACTCAATTAGTTTAGCTAATTCTTCTTGCTCTGATTGATTGCAACCAAATGCAATGTGTTTTTCCAATAAATCTTGAATTCTGTTGGTTTCCATTTTTTTAGACAATAATGATTAATTCCCAATACCAGTTTAAGTGATCTTGCGTATCATTTGATATTAGTAAGACGTATGAGGGGAAATAATATCCAGTCGAGATTAAAAAAAAATGTATTTTCTTTTAAAATGACATTAAAAGAACTATAATTAATAGATCTGAGTAGTATAAGGACAAATATTTTTGAATATTGCCCATTGCAAGTTTCATGTGACTTTGAATGGTGGAACGGGAAAGATTTAATTGACTAGCAATTTCATCTTGTTTTATGCCTTGTTCTTTGTGCAAAGTATATATTTTTTGTTGTTGGGGGGGTAATTGCTTTATAGCTTCCGAAAGTTTAGTCTTTAACTCATCCTGAATTAATAGATCCAATGGTTGGGGATTAATATTTTGGTTTTCAAATTCGAGATGACATGGAGTTAAAATTTCTCGAGCCGACTTTCGCAGGCAATCAATTGCCTTATTTTGGGCTATTTTAAAAAGGAGTGCATTGATATTTTCAACATCTCCCATGTTCGTTCTATTCTGCCAAATTTTCAAAAAAACATCTTGTGTAATATCCTCAGCTATTACTTTAGAATGCGTTAAACCCAATATAAATCCAAATAATTTATCATAAAAGCCATGAAATAACTCGGCAAAAGCCTCCTCGTCTCCGTTTTGGAGACGTAAAAGAAGTTCTTTTTCTTTCATTTCCTTATGCTCGATGCTCATAATCTCTTTGTAAGCAAAATCAAATTATATTTTGCAAAAGTACAATATTCTGCGTATATTTATGTGGTATTGATGTTAAAGGCCTCGTATTGTAAAAAAACATTTATCAGTAAGTAAATTGCCAATGCAAAGTTAGAGTATCTTCGTTTAAGATGAAATACCCTAAAAGAGGTATAAATATACCCATAAAGAAGATATTCAATTTAGTAGAAATTCGTTCCATTTATTTCACTTGAACTGTAAAATATTTATTAGCGAATAAATTATTTTAACTTTGTTTGCTATTAAATCTGCATGTTTTTAAATTAACGTCTTTCGCTATAATTCAATTCATCGTAAAAAATGAAAAAGTCCATCTCCGTTAATAATTTGAGATGGACTTTAGTTTGTATAAAGAGTATTTATGATGTGACAACTTTATTCCCACTCAATGGTAGCAGGGGGTTTGGAGCTGATGTCATACACCACGCGGTTTACGCCTTTCACCTTGTTGATAATTTCGTTGGACATTTTGGCAAGAAATTCATACGGAAGTTGAGCCCAGTCCGCCGTCATAGCATCAGTGGATGTTACTGCCCGCAATGCAACTGCATTTTCGTAAGTACGTTCGTCGCCCATTACGCCAACCGATTGAACAGGAAGCAAAATAACGCCGGCTTGCCAAACTTTGTCGTAGAGGTTCCACTCGCGAAGTCCTGAAATGAAAATATCGTCGGCTTCCTGTAAAATACGCACTTTCTCGGCGGTAATATCGCCCAGAATACGCACTGCCAGCCCGGGTCCGGGGAATGGTTGACGCTTAATCAGGTGATGCATCATGCCCAGCTCTGTTCCTACCCGGCGCACTTCATCTTTAAAGAGCAAGCGCAATGGTTCGCACAGTTTCAAGTTCATTTTTTCGGGCAATCCACCCACGTTGTGGTGCGATTTAATAACCGTCCCCGTGATAGAAAGCGATTCAATAATATCGGGGTAAATGGTGCCTTGTGCCAGCCATTTTACGTCTTTAATTTTATGTGCTTCTTCATCGAATACATCGATAAAGCCTGAACCAATGATTTTGCGCTTCTTTTCAGGATCGGTAACACCGGCTAATGCTTTGTAGAAACGATCTTTCACGTTCACTCCTATCACATTCAGACCCAAATGTTCGTAATCGCTCATCACGTTTTCAAACTCATTTTTGCGAAGCAACCCGTGATCGACAAAAATACAGGTCAGGTTCTTGCCGATGGCTTTGTTCAGCAAAACGGCTGCTACTGACGAATCCACACCGCCAGAAAGTCCGAGTACCACTTTGTCGTTGCCTAATTGTTTTTTCAGATCGGCAACTGTGCTCTCAACAAACGATGCAGGTGACCACTCGCGTTTGCATCCGCAGATATTCAGGAAGTTTTCGAGCAATTGAGTGCCATCGAAAGTGTGATAAACTTCGGGGTGAAACTGTACGCCCCAGGTTTTTTCGCCTTCAATTTTGAAAGCTGCCAACTCCACATCGTCCGTGCTGGCAATTTTTTTGAAGGAAGCAGGTATTTTGGTAATCGAATCGCCGTGTGACATCCATATTTGCGAATCGACTTTTATGTCTTTAAACAATTCATCGCTCGGGTCGATAAAAGACAGGTTGGCACGTCCGTACTCGCGCGAACCGGCCGATTCAACATTGCCATCAGAAGTATAAGCCATAAACTGAGCACCATAACATATACCAAGTACCGGAAAAACGCCACAGATATTGCTCAAATCTGTTTTGAAAGCTGCCGGATCGTACACTGAAAACGGACTTCCTGAAAGGATAACACCTTTAATATTGTCGGTCTGTTCCGGGAATTTATTGTAAGGTACAATCTCACAATACTCATTAAGTTCGCGCAGGCGGCGGGCAATTAACTGAGTGGTTTGTGAACCGAAGTCGAGAATGATAATTTTTTCCATAATGAAATTATTGAACTAAAATATCGCACAAAAGTACGAAAATTCCGTGCTTTATGCAACAGGTGAAACGCAATTTATGTCAACAGCAACGAACTGTCGCCGTAACTTAGAAACCTGAAATCATTGGCGAGGGCATAATCATAAATCTCTTTCCAGTTGCCATTCACAAAGGCCGAAACCAGTAAAAGTAAAGTGCTTTTAGGCTGATGAAAATTGGTAATTATGCCATTTACTACCCGAAACTGATAGCCGGGTTTAATCATTATCTGGGTTTCGGCATGCAGAGTGGTCAGGTTATTGGTATCAAGATAATCCAATATGTTTTGTAAAGCATTGTGGGTTAAAAGTTCATTTTGGAGCTCATAAGGTGCCCATTGTTCGACGTGAAAAGTCTTTGAGTCTTCCTTTGGAGAATTCATGGAGCTTCCGAGATAATACAAACTTTCCAATGTCCGAACTGAAGTCGTTCCCACGGCAATAATATTTCCAAGCTTTTTCTGCAAATGAGCAATGGTATCGCGGTGTACCGAAATCACCTCGGTGTGCATGTGGTGGTCAGCAATATCGCGGGTTTTAACCGGCTGAAAAGTTCCGGCTCCCACGTGTAAAGTCAGTTCTTCAGTCTCAATTTTCTTTGTTTTCAGGCTTTTAAAAACTTCATCGGTAAAATGCAGTCCTGCTGTAGGGGCTGCCACCGAGCCTTTTATTTTGGAATAAACGGTTTGATAGGTAGTCAGGTCGCTTTCTTCTGTTTTGCGATGTAAGTAAGGCGGAATAGGCAGTTCTCCTGCTTTTTCCAAAATATCAGCAAAATGAATATCGGCATTATCCCAACGGAATCGGATGCTGTGCGTATTACCGTCGGAAGATATTCGCTCCACACGAAGGTTGCAGGTTTTCCCCGATACTTCCAGCGACTTGTTCAGCTCGCCTTCTTTCCATTTTTTCAGGTTGCCCACCATACATTTCCAAATACATTCCGTTGTAGCACCCAACGACAGAGCATAGTCTGCTGGAAAAATTGGTTCAAGGCAAAACACTTCAATCTGTGCTCCCGTTTCCTTCCGAAACATCAATCGAGCCTGAATAACACGGGTGTTATTGTAAACCAAAAGGGCATTTTCTGGGAGAAATCCGGCAATGTCCGAAAAAGTACTTTCCGTGATATTCCTGTTTTTATACACCAAAAGTTTGGACGCATCACGCCGCGACAAGGGGAATTTGGCAATACGTTCGTCGGGTAGCGGATAATCGTATTCGTCGATATAAACAGGTAGGGTTGGTTTGGCGTTTTTCACAAGAGTTACCGAAAAAATGTTGTATTTTTGTGCAAAAGTAACCAAAATGTGGCAATACGCCAATTTGGGAGCGACAATCCGTCGAAAATAATTTACTTGAAACTATGATAAAAAAAGGAGATACCGTCCGGTTTTTGAACGCAGTGGGCGGCGGTGTGGTTGCCCGTGTGGATGAAACGAAAAAGCTGCTCTACGTCGAAGATGAAGATGGGTTTGAAATACCGGTGTTGGAACGCGAATGCGTGGTGGTGGGCGTGGTAAACAAAGAAACCAATTTTCCGGTAAAAGATTTTAAGGCAAAGCCAGAAACAGCATCGTCAAGACTTATTGAGATTCCGACACCTGAACCGGCATCTGAGCCTATCATCGAAACACCCGAAGGTGAAACCCTGAAGGCCTTACTGGCATTTTTCCCGTTGGACATAAAGCAATTGCAGACTACTTCGTACGAATGTTACCTGGTGAACGACAGCAATTATTTTCTGTACTTCAACCTGATTAATGGTGAAGACAATAAATTTCAAAGCATATCCAACGGACAAATTGAGCCAAACAGTCAGGAACTGATAGCCGAAATTACTAAGGAACAGCTTAACGCCTGGGAAAAACTGCGGGTTCAGCTTATTCCATTTAAAAAGGAGAAAAATTATACCCCTCAGGATGTGATTGATGTAAACCTGAAGATAAACGCCGTGAAATTCTACAAACTTCATAGCTTTACCGACAATGAGTATTTCTATGAGCCGGCGATGATGTTGGATATTACCACCGAAAAAGATAATCCGAAGAAAATTGAAATATCGGCTGATGAAATAAAGCAAGCCCTGTTTCAAAAGGAAGAAACGGCAAGGCCACGCATTGTGAAACATTCCCAAACTTCCGAAGTGATAGAAGTGGATTTGCATATCAATGAATTGGTGGATTCCACGGCCGGCATGTCCAACGGCGATATGCTTCAAATGCAACTGGATAAGTTTCACGAAGTATTGGCCGAAAACCTGAATCGGAAAGGTCAGAAAATTGTGTTTATTCACGGTAAGGGTGAAGGCGTTTTGCGTAAGGAACTGGAAAAGCTGCTGAAGACCCGCTATAAATCGTACTACTTTCAGGACGCTTCGTTCCGCGAATATGGGTTTGGTGCAACCATGGTTACCATAAAGTAATGCTGAAAAAACCAACAAGCTATAAACAAAAAGAGGTCTGCCGATTCATTTCGGCAGACCTCTTTTGTTATTGTCTTTGTTCTGATGTTTTTATCTATAACTTATACATTGAAACGGAAATGCATGATATCGCCGTCGGTCACCACATATTCTTTGCCTTCCACATTCATTTTTCCGGCTTCCTTGCAAGCGGCTTCCGAGCCTAACGCAACAAAATCATCGTATTTAATTACCTCAGCACGGATAAATCCTTTTTCAAAGTCGGTGTGAATCACGCCCGCGCATTGAGGAGCTTTCCAGCCGCGGTGAAACGTCCAGGCTCTGACTTCCTGAACTCCGGCGGTGAAATAAGTTTGCAAATCGAGTAAGTGATAGGCCGCCCGAATCAATCTCGCCACACCCGAATCGCTCAGTCCTACTTCTTCCAGAAACATTTGACGTTCTTCGTAAGTTTCCAACTCGGCAATATCGGCTTCGGTAGCTGCAGCAACCATTAATATTTCTGCTCCTTCATCTTTTACCGCTTCGCGAACAGCGTCCACGAATGCATTGCCATTGACTGCCGAAGCTTCGTCCACGTTGCAAATATACATAACCGGTTTGTCGGTCAGTAAATAAAGGTCCTTCACCAATTTTTTGTCTAACTCGTCAAGTTTGACTGTACGGGCTGATTTACCCTGAATCAATGCTTCGCGATACTGAACGTATATGTCATAAACCGCCTTGGCTTGTTTGTCGCCTGCAGCAGCTTGTTTTTGTACTTTATTGATACGGCTTTCCACCGTTTCGAGGTCTTTCAGCTGTAATTCTGTGTCGATAATTTCCTTGTCGCGCACCGGATTGATGCTGCCATCCACGTGGGTGATATTCTCATTTTCAAAACAACGAAGCACATGTAGGATGGCGTCTGTTTCGCGGATATTGGCCAAGAACTTGTTTCCCAATCCTTCGCCTTTGCTGGCTCCTTTTACCAATCCGGCAATATCCACTATTTCCACGGTTGTAGGAACAATTCGCTGAGGTTTAACCAGTTCTGATAGCTTGTTCAAACGCTCATCAGGAACTGTGATTACACCCACATTGGGTTCGATGGTACAAAACGGAAAGTTAGCAGCTTGCGCTTTAGCATTTGAAAGACAGTTGAATAAAGTTGATTTACCTACATTGGGCAAACCCACGATACCACATTGAAGAGCCATATTTTATTGAGTTAGAAAGTTCGTAAAGTTGAAAGTCAAAAGTTTTTTGAGGGTGCAAAGGTACAAAAAAAAAGTGAAGTGAATTTCATGTAAAACAAATTGCATATTAACGAATCAAACCAATATATCCTTTTGTCTTTGATATTTATCCAAAGTTTTTTATAAATTTGCCGTTAATTGTTATTGTTGAAGTATGGAACTCCAAATTATTCAAAATAAGATATTCGAAATACGCGGTCAGCGTGTTATGCTCGATTTTGACCTTGCTGAATTATATCAGGTTGAGACAAGAGCCTTGAATCAGGCGGTAAAACGAAACATTAAACGCTTTCCGCCGGATTTTATGTTTCAACTTACGAATAAGGAATTTGACAACTTGAAGTCACAATCTGTGATATCAAGTTGGGGTGGAACCAGAAAGTTGCCTTTTGCATTTACCGAACACGGAGTAACCATGTTGGCAAGCGTTTTACGAAGCGACACGGCTATCGAAATTAACATACAGATAGTGCGCGCATTTATCTCACTTCGCCAATATGCGTTGGGTTATGCCGAACTCAATCAAAAGCTGGAAATGTTTATGCTTGAAACGAATATGCAATTCAACGACATTTATCAGGCACTCACCGAAATGGCAAGTCAAACGGAGAAAAACCAGAAACCATTGCCTCCCATTGGATTTTTGGCTTACAAAAAAGATTAATTACTTTTCCAGTTGCAGCAAGCTAACAATCAACTTCTATCCCCAAATCTCTCCAATTACCTTCGGGAAATGCTCATATTCCAGCGCATGTACTTTTTCGGCAATCAAATCGGGTGTGTCGGTAGGTAAAACAGGGCATTTAGCCTGAAAAATGATACTTCCTTCGTCGTAATTTCTGTTTACATAATGAATGGTAATACCAGACTCTGTCTCGCCGGCAGCAACCACCGCTTCGTGAACATGATGACCATACATTCCTTTTCCTCCAAATTTAGGAAGTAGCGCGGGATGGATATTGATAATTTTATCGGGATACGCACTAATCAACGCTTCTGGAATTTTCAGCAGAAAGCCAGCCAAAACAATGCAGTCAATTTCCTGTTGTTTCAAAAATGTTACAAGCGCATCGCCTTCGGCAAAATCCTGACGGGAAAACGTGAATGAAGGCACATTTAGCTTTCGGGCACGTTCGTGAACATAAGCATCAGCCTTGTTCGACAGGATTACTGGAAACATTAATTTTGAGTTTTGAGAAAAATACTGAATAATATTTTCGGCGTTAGAACCCGAACCAGAGGCGAAAAGTGCTATTCTTAAAGGCATTGAAGATTGTTTAAACTTGCACAAAAGCAAGAAGTTTGTGCAAAAATAACAATTTTTATCACGAAAAATGAGGTTATGTCGTAAAAAATTGTTTCCTTTGCACCGCAAAATTATAAAACAATTTCTATTTATCAACTTAAAAACAAAAATTATGTCAGAAGTAGAAGCTAAAGTAAAAGCAATTATCGTAGACAAATTAGGCGTAGAAGAATCAGATGTAGTAGCAACTGCAAGCTTTACAAACGATCTTGGTGCTGATTCATTGGACACTGTAGAGTTAATTATGGAGTTCGAAAAGGAATTCGGAATCTCTATTCCAGACGAACAAGCAGAAAAAATTGGTACAGTTGGCGACGCAATCGCTCACATCGAAGCTTTACAAAAATAATCTTCGACAATAGTTTATTATGGAATTGAAAAGAGTTGTAGTAACAGGTTTAGGTGCAATCTCTCCATTGGGTTTAAATCTTGCGGAAACGTGGGAAAACATCCTTCAGGGAAAAAGCGGTGCCGGACCTATTACTCATTTCGATGCTTCAATGTTTAAAACGCGGTTTGCGTGCGAAGTAAAAGGATTTGATCCTTCAAAATACTTCGACCGCAAGGAAGCACGCAAATTGGACATGTATGCCCAATATGCGATTGCTGCCGCTCAGGAAGCTATCGAAAACTGTGGTGTTGATTTAGAGACTTTAGATAAAGACGAGGTTGGTGTTATTTTCGCAGCCGGAATTGGTGGTATTCAAACTTTTGAACAAGAAATTGGATATTACTATTCAAATAAGGAACAAGGTCCGAAGTTTAATCCGTTTTTCATTCCAAAAATGATTTCGGATATTGCAGCGGGTCAAATTTCGATTATGTACGGTTTCCGCGGTCCAAATTTCTCAACTACCTCGGCCTGTGCTTCTTCAACAAATGCCATTATTGATGCATTTAATTATATCCGCTTGGGTAAAGCGAATATGTTTATTGCGGGTGGTGCCGAAGCCACCATTACTCCCGGCGGAGTTGGAGGTTTTAATGCTTTGACAGCTTTATCAACACGTAACGATGAGCCAACAGCTGCATCGCGTCCGTTTAGCAAAAGCCGCGATGGTTTTGTTATGGGCGAAGGTTCCGGCTGTTTGATTCTCGAAGAACTGGAACATGCCATTGCGCGTGGTGCCAATATTCTTTGCGAAGTTGTTGGTGGCGGAATGTCGGCCGATGCTTATCACCTGACAGCGACTCATCCTGAAGGATTAGGTGCAATGTTGGTAATGAAAAGAGCATTGAAAGACGCTGGTATGAATGCCGAAGACATTGACTACATCAATGTGCACGGAACTTCTACACCGGTTGGTGATATTTCGGAATCTAAAGCAATCATTGATGTGTTTGGCGATCACGCTTACAAGCTAAATATCAGCTCTACAAAATCGATGACCGGTCACCTGCTTGGTGCTGCTGGAGCAATGGAAGCTATTTTTACTGTGATGTCGGTAGTTAACGATATCGTACCTCCAACAATCAACTTTACTGAAGGCGATGAAGATCCTGATATTGATTATAATCTTAATTTCACCTTTAATAAAGCTCAAAAGCGAACTGTAAATGCCGCTCTTTCCAATACATTTGGATTTGGTGGACATAACGCGAGTGTCATTGTAAAAAAATACTCAAAATAAGGTTTGTGATTAAGAATCTCATACGAAAAATAAGGCTCATTTCGAATGCTCGAAAAGAGCCTTATTTTTTATTCTACCCTGTGTTAGGTTTTTACCCCGACAAAATTGAGTACTATCAGCTGGCCGTTCGCCATAAGTCAGTATCCATCCCCACCGAAAACGGTCAAAGCCTGAGCAACGAACGTCTTGAATTCCTTGGCGATGCGGTGCTAAACTCCGTTGTGACCGACATTCTTTACCGCCGTTTCGAGAATCAGCGCGAGGGATTCCTAACCAACACACGCTCAAAAATCGTCAAGCGAGAATCGCTGAATCAATTGGCCATTGAAATTGGGTTAGATAAACTGGTGGTGATGACCAAATATTTAAATGCCAATACCACCAACAACAATATTTACGGCAATGCGCTTGAAGCATTGATGGGAGCTATTTACCTGGATTATGGCTACAAACAATGCAAACAATTTGTTGAAAACAGACTGCTGAAAAACTTTATGGATTTGGATAAAGTAACTGAAAATGAAGTGAATTTCAAATCAAAATTGATTGAGTGGTGTCAGAAAAACAGGTTCGAATCCGAATTTGTAATGGTGAGCGATACACTTAAAAGTGCCAACAAACATGAGTTTCTGTCGCAACTGTTGATTCAGGGTATTGTTATTTGCGAAGCAACCGGAAACAGCAAAAAGGATTCCCAGCAAAATGCCTCTAAAATTGCCTATCAACTTATTGATAGAAATGACAAATTTCTGAAAGAACTAAAGGAAAAGATTGCATTTAATACTGAAATCAGCATGGTTACTTCACTTCCAATCGAAAACTCTATCGAATAGTCAACCGTTTCCAATATTTCAATTGCACATATTCACATAAAACGTGCATAAATTCCATCTCTTTTTGTATCTTTGTCATTAGTATTTTTCAATAATATAAAATCAATAGTTATGGAAAAATTTCAATTCAGCCATTTGGTATTTTCGCAAGCCAAAAAGTATGGTGAGAAAACCGCGCTTTATCATCGCGATCATTTCAACGATGAATGGAGTAAAATATCCTGGACAGGAGTTGCCAATCAGGTTACTGCACTTGCTAAAGCATTTGTGGAACTTGGTGTTGCAGAGCATCAACGGGTTGCTCAGTTTTCGCAAAACAAAGCAGAAAATCTGATTGTTGACTTCGCGTTGTATGCCAATCGTGCCACCATGGTACCTATGTATGCCACATCTACCGCCACACAAGTAGAATATATCGTTAACGATGCCGAAATTGAGATTATCTTTGTAGGTGATCAGCAACAATACAACATTGCCCTTGAGGTATTGGCAAACACCTCGTTCCTTAAAAAAATCATTGCATTCGACAAACGAATTGTTTTTGCCAAAGGCGAACACAGCATGTATTATGCCGATTTATTGGCTATTGGCGAAAAATCCACCCAACATTTTGAAGTACAGCAGCGTCAACACGAAGCTGCCGATACCGATTTGGCCTGCATACTGTACACTTCAGGAACAACCGGCAATCCGAAAGGCGTTATGATGCCGCACTCGTGCTTCAACGAAGCGATTCGCATCCACACTCTTCGACTAACCAGCGTAACCGACAAGGACACTTCGCTGGCATTTCTGCCGCTTTCGCATGTTTTTGAACGCACGTGGTGTTATTTCTGCCTTTTCAGAGGTGTTAGTATTTATATTAATCAATTCCCAACCGAGATACAACAAGTTATCAAGGAAGTACGCCCCACGCTTATGTGTGCCGTTCCTCGGTTTTGGGAAAAAGTATATGCCGGAGTAAATGAGAATCTTGCTAAATTCTCTCCATTTATGAAAGGGATTGTTACCTGGGCTCTTGAAATTGGACGAACGTACAACATTGATTATCTTCGCACCGGGAAAAATCCGGGCACTCTCCTTACTTCAAAATATAAAATAGCTGATCGATTGATTTTTTCCAAGGTAAAACAAACCCTGGGAATTGAAAATGCGAACATGCTACCCGTAGCCGGAGCTCGACTTTCGGACGACATCCTGATTTTCTTCAAGAGTATTGGCGTTCCGATTATTTATGGATATGGATTGACCGAAACCACTGCCACCGTGGCTTGCTTCCAATACAATGGCTGGCAAATGGGAACTGTGGGTACCATTATGCCCGATGTGGAAGTGCGATTGGGTGAAGATAATGAGATTCAGGTAAAGGGAAAAACCGTTTTCCCGGGATACTACAATAAACCCGAAGCTAACAAAGCTGCTTTTACCGAAGACGGATGGTTCAGGACGGGCGATGCCGGGTTGCTCAAAGGCAATGACATTGTTATGACCGAACGACTGAAAGATTTATTCAAAACGTCGAATGGAAAATACATTGCTCCTCAGGAAATTGAGACCCGCCTTGAATTGGATAAACACATCGAACAGGTGGCTACCATTGGCGACGAGCGCAATTACGTTACGGCTATCATTGCTCCCTCCATTCCGGCACTCGAAGAGTATGCCCGCAAACATAAAATTACTTACGAAAACGTGGATGAACTCCTGAAAAAGCCCGAGATTTACCAATTGATCGAATCCCGTATTATTGAACTGCAAAAAGGAATGGCAAGCTACGAAATAATCAAGAGATTCTGCTTAATCAAAAAAGGATTCAGCATTGAATCCGGTGAACTGACCAACACCCTGAAAATGCGACGGGTAGTGATTATGCAAAAATACAAATCGTTGATTGACGAAATGTACTCGTAACCCAACTTTAAATACACACTTGAGCTACGGGCTGATTCTATTTGATTAGAGTCAGCCCGTAGTTCATTTTTACCATTTGGGAGTAAAGATTTGACCTTAATGCGCCATATTGACATGAATAAATCCACAAAACATGCCATTATGGCTATTTTGTTGCTCTGGCATTTTGTTTGAAAACAAAGCAGAAAAACAAACCAAATTACTAACAATAAAAATGGAGGATTTAAATTATGTCACTTGTAAGATTTTCAAACCAGCTACCAACGGTATTTGACCGTTTTTTTGAAGGCGATTTATTCGATTGGTCCAATCGCAATTTTTCATTAACCAACACAACATTACCATCGGTCAATATTAAAGAAAATGCTGATAAGTTCACCGTTGAAGTAGCCGCTCCCGGATTAGAGAAAGGCGATTTCAAACTGGAGTTGAACAACGATTTGCTCACAATTTCGTCTGAAAAGAAAGTGGAAACCGAAACCAAAGACGGTGAACGGTTCACCAAACGCGAATTCAGTTACCAATCCTTTACCCGTTCGTTTACTTTACCGCTTCATGCCGATTCGTCTAACATTGGAGCAACCTACGAAAACGGAATTTTAAAGGTGGTTATCCCTAAAAAAGAAGAATCAAAACCTAAACCGTTGAGAACAATAGAAATTCAGTAAACCCGTTTTTTGAATTTTATTGGATAAGGGAGCGCAGTGCGTTCCCTTATTTTTTGTTTATGCAAATGTAACTTGTTTAGACAAAG
>Ga0302296_1000544_pt1 | contig 30967 bp, 24 predicted proteins | sample III_Fen_N3_1_FD_194546 | JGI IMG/M metagenome (GOLD analysis project Ga0302296, IMG submission 194546) | Peat permafrost microbial communities from Stordalen Mire near Abisko, Sweden - III_Fen_N3_1 | ecosystem: Environmental > Terrestrial > Soil > Wetlands > Permafrost | place: Sweden: Abisko...
CAGGTTGAGACATATAAACAGGTACAGGGATTGACAGATATAAAATCCGAATCGGATTTGTTTATTCAACAAACAGGTGATTTCTCTCAAAAGAGAATGGAGGTAGAGACTCAATTATCCATTGTGACTGATTTGGATGATTATTTACAAAAAAAAGAAAACCGATACCAGCTTATTCCCGCAAGTTCAGGAATTAAAAGCGAAGGCCTTAATGAACTGATAGCGAATTACAATAAATTAATATTACAACGCAATCGTTTATCACGTATCGCTTCGGGGACCAATCAGGCAATGATGGATTTGACAAATCAGATTGAATCGATGTTTAACACGGTGCAATCGAGTGTCCATAATGAAAAGAATAATTTGAAAATTGCGCAACGTGATCTCACATCTAAAAATAGCGAAAACGCAGCCCGTATTCGTGCTATCCCACGTCAGGAGAAAGAATATACTGAAATTAAACGCCAGCAAGGTGTGAAAGAAGCATTATTCTTGTTTTTACTTCAGAAAAAAGAAGAAAAATACCTGAATATGTCTTTGGTAGAACCAATTGCCAAAATTATTGATGAGGTACATTGTGATAGTGACCCGGTTTCGCCAAAGAAATCAATGATACTATTGCTGGCATTCATTGTTGGCCTGATTATTCCGATAATTGCTATTAAAATTCGTGATCTGCTTCGTTATCAGATAGAAAATAAAGATGAACTTGAAGAAATATCCATTGTTCCGGTGTTGGGTGAAATTCCTAATGTTAAGAAAGGCGGAAATTTAATAATCCAGGAAAACAGTACCGACAGTTTCACGGAGTTAATTCGCTTAATACGTACCAACCTGTTATTTGTATTGGATAGCCCGGAAAAGAAAGTAATCAATATGGTTTCAAGTTTAAGCGGTGAGGGGAAAACCTTTGTTACCATTAATCTTGCTATGAGCCTGGCATTGCTGGACAAAAAAGTATTGATCATTGGGCTGGATATTCGTAAACCTAAGTTGGGTGCTTATCTCAATATTGATGATACCACCGGTATAACCATGTTTCTTTCGGGACATATGAATAAAGAAAAGCTTATTCTTCCTTCGGGGATTCATCCTAATCTGTCGGTCATTACCTCAGGCCCGATACCACCCAACCCGAGTGAATTACTACTGAAACCGGCATTAGACAAGCTGATAGCCGAACTGCGCGAACAATTCGACTATATAGTGATAGATACAGCGCCAATATTAGTTGTATCCGATAGCTTCTCATTGAACCGGTTGGCCGACGTCAACCTGTATGTTGTCCGGGCAGAGTTTACGCCGAAGAAAAACATTGAAGATGCCACCAATCTTTATAAACACAAGAAACTGAATAATTTGTTTTTTATATTGAATGGTACTGATATGACAAAAAATTCCTATCGAAATGGGTATGGTAAAAAATATGGATATGGATATGGGATTGGCAAGAAACACGCGAAGACTTACGGGTATGGGAATGAAAAGGAAAAATAGGACTGGCAGGACTGTGGTAACTGAAATTTATGGCAAAAATGGATAATTTATAAAAACATGGAACTTAAAAGAGCAATAAAAATTAACTGGATTTACAGTCTGTATTTTAATTTTCATTATTTGCCATTAAGACAGGCCATTAAACTTCCTATCGTTCTATTCAGGCCGAAGCTCTTAAAATGCAAAGGGGAAGTGATTCTTGGAAGTGACATCATTAAAACAGGAATGATCCAGTTGGGTGAACATCTTGTATCATTATATCCGCAAAAAGGGATGGTTTGGGAAAACCACGGAGGGAGAATAATTTTTAATGGTAGCTGCATAATCGGTGGTTCATCTGCAATTTCCATTGGCGAAAAAGGCATCTGTTCATTTGGTGATAATTTCAGGGCAACTTCAGGGTTGAAACTAACCTCCCATCATTCCGTTCATTTTGGAGAAAATGTTCTTGTAGCCTGGGATGTAATCGTAATGGATACCTCATTTCACCGGATGAAGGATAGGGACGGAAATTTCAAAAGCAAAGGTTATGCACCCATCCACATTGGAAAAAATAACTGGATTACAACAAGGTGCATGATACTTAGCGGAACTATAACTCCTGATTATTGTACCATTGGGGCAGGTTGTATTTTGAATAAAGATTATTCAGGTTTTCCGACACATATTCTCTTGGCTGGAAATCCGGTTGAATTAAAGGCCAGTAATGTATGGATTGATCTGGAAGACCACGACATCGTTGAATATGTCTGAGTATTTATTTATAAATCAGAAAAATGAAAATAAAAACAAATTTCATATACAGTACTATTTTAACCGCTTCTAATTTTATATTTCCATTTTTGACATTTCCTTATATTTCGAGGGTATTGGGAGTTAGCAATGTAGGAGTGTATAACTGGGTTGGCGGAATTATTCAATATTTCATCTTGTTTTCAATGATGGGTATTGGAATTGTGGGAATACGGGAAGTTGCAAAAAATAAAAATAATTCTGAGGAACTAAGCAAAACATTTTCATCATTATTGATGCTCACAGTATTTACAACTGTCCTCTCATTATTGGTTCTTTTCGTTTTAATGGCAGTAATCCCTAAGTTTACAGATTATAAAGAAATGTTTTATATTGGCGCTGCCAACATATTTATTAATCTTTTTCTGGTGGAATGGTTTTTTAAAGGGATTGAAAACTTTAAATATATCACAATAAGAAGCATCATAGTAAAAAGCATTTATGTAATCTGTGTATTTGTTTTTGTCCAACACCGGGGAGATTATGTTATATATTACTTTTTGACAGTTGCAGCAGTAGTTTTAAATGCACTCTTTAATTGGATCTATTGTCGGAAATTTGTTCATTTTACGTTTAAAAGCATTAGTGTAAAACCATTTATAAAGCCATTTTTGATTTTAGGCATTTATCTGCTTTTTAATTCCATGTATTCCACTTTTAATGTAGCCTATTTAGGGTTTGTAGGAGGCAATAAGGAGGTAGGATATTATACCACTGCAACGAAATTATATGGCATTTTGCTTGCATTCTTCTCTGCTTTTACGGGTGTAATGTTGCCACGGATCAGTGCACTGGTTGCAGAAAATAATTTTAAGGAAGTAAACAGGCTTATAGAGAGATCGTTTGATATTTTATATACATTTTGTTTTCCCATCATTATTTTCTTTATGTTCTTTGCCCCGGAAGTGATTAGGATTATTGCCGGTGCGGGTTATGAAGGATCTATACTGCCAATGCGAATCGTAATGCCATTAATGATTATAATAGGAACTGAAGAAATCCTGATAATTCAATTATTAATGCCATTGAATAAGGATAAAGCAATTTTTATCAATTCGGTGATCGGGGCAATAATAGGAGTGACATTGGCAATCGTGCTCGTTAAAAATCTTCATAGCGTTGGCTCTTCCATTGTTTGGGTATGCTCGGAATTATCCATCCTTATTTCAGCAAGCTATTTTGTGAAAAAATATATCGGAATAAATATACCTTATAAAATGGTTTTCTTGAAATTTCTGTATGCAATACCTTATATATTGATTTGCTATGGTGTATTAGCTGTGTTTAGTGATTCGTTAATTATGCTGATTACAGCCGGAATAGGTTCATTGTTGTTTTTCATAATTGATGATTTTTACATTTCACGGAATAATTTTATAAAAGGAACCTTGTTAAACAGGTTGTAGTTTCTTATATTTACAATGTATGAATAAATTCCTTTACATATTCGTTTGCCTGTTATTTGCAGTTAATTTTTGGAACTTATCCATTCTAATGAATGTGCTGTCACCGGATGTGCTTTTAATTCTTTCATGGGTATGGATTTTATCAGGAATTTACTTTTTCAATGAAAGCAAGAGGAGAAAAGGATTAAATAATTTCAGATATAATAAAACTATCTATTACATACTATTGGGTGTGTTTATTTCAATGTTCTCGGCATATTATTTTGGGAAACAATCTATTATGACAACATTAGTAGCACAGAGAACGATTTATACTTTTGCTTTTCTTCCGGTAATATTATTTGTACAACCAACCGAAAGGGATATTGCCAAAGCGTTGAAATGGATAACTATCGGAACTGTAATAGTCTGGATTTTAGTCCATATTAAAACGGATCTTGTGAAACTAGACAAAGAGAGTATCGAACAATTTGAAACTGAAAAGCAGGATTTATCCTCAAAACTGGAGTTTTATGTGAATGGAATATACTTTGTTGTATTGTATCTCTATTTTAAAATGAATGAGTACATTAAGAAATTTTCATGGAGTGTATTTGTTGAAGCTTCACTGGTTCTGACCTTTATAATTTTATATCAAAATAGAAGCATGATCATGGGAGTTGCCCCAATATTCATTTATTCATTGCTTAAATTCAGATCAAACTCGAAAACACTTGTTATAATTGCATTAACTGTTATTCTATGTGTGGCAATAGCATTGACTTCGGATATTTGGTTGGCTCTGATAAATAATACCCAAAGCAATTTGAATGAAACTGATTACAACCGTTGGAAGGCATTGTACTATTATTTTTACCAATACTCTCAAAACTGGTTCTGTTATATTTTCGGTAATGGATTTCCAAGTGGGGGAAAATCACCTTTAGGAAACCTGATGTGGGCTAATTTTACAAAAGGAATTTATGCCAGTGATTTGGGCATGATAGGGATGTGGGTAGATTATGGATTAATTCCTTTGATAGCACTTTACACAATAATCGTGAGTATTTTAAGTCATAAATACTTTCCGTTATATTTGAAATTCATATGCTTACACATTTTATTTGTTCCAACAATATTTCATTTCTGGGCAAATCCGGGAATAACTTTCTTTGTGATAATCATCTATTTTTATGCTTATTACACCGAACAAAACAAAAAATCTATTCAATATGTTAGCAGTAATACTGATAAATTACAAAGACGAACAGAGGACGATTTCTTATATAAAAGAAGAGTTATCTAAAATACGAATTCCACATTTGTTCGTAATCGTAAATAATGGTGCAACAAATGAAAGTGATAACGCACTTATCAACAACTTAAATGCAGCACTGGTTACAGACATACATAATAAACCGGTTGAATCGGCTTGTTATGTTATCTCTCAGTACGATAATCTAGGTTTTGCAAAAGGGAATAATCTGGGAGCTGAATTTTGTTTGACCCATTTTAAGATAAATCATTTTCTTATTTCAAATAATGATATCCGTTTTATCGACAATGATGTTGTTGAAAAATTAATTGCGAAGATAGATATCCTGCCGGATGTTGGTTTGATTGGACCGCGTGTGAAAGGCCTGGATGGTAAAAATCAAAGTCCGGAACCCTATAGTTCCTTTTGGAAAAGATATATCTGGATGTATTGGTTGACACCATTTTTAACTTCCGATACAAAGAAAAGAATTTTCAACCTGGATTATTCACAGGAAGCACTTGAAGGCGAACATTATAAAATCATGGGTTCGTTCTTTATTGTAAAAGCGGATGATTTTAAAAATTGTGGAATGATGGATCCGAATACCTTCCTGTATGGAGAAGAAGTGATTTTATCGGACCGACTAAAAGCAATTCATAAAAACACTTATTATTACCCGCACGTAGCGATATTGCACGAACATGGTCAGACAATCAGCAAGCATTATAATTCTGCTAAGTCAATGAAATTGCAATTTAGCAGCGAAAGCTATTACTATCGTAAATATCATGGGGTAACATTATTCAGTATTTTTTTGGGTAGGCTATCCGTAAACTTTTATATTAAAATAAAGTCGCAACTTCATCAATAACCGAAACTCATGAAAGTTCTATTCTTTACTCATCATTATCTGGATGACAATAGCGGAGGAAGTTTTGCCTCACGGGCCTATATAAATGCTTTCACTGAAATTGCCGACTCGTGTATGTTGATGTATCCCGACAGAGGAATTCCTATTAAAGATTTCATCCATAAAAATTGCATTCTAAAAGGAATTCCTAATAGACGTAATAATATCCAAAAAGTAATTGATATCTATAAGGGAAAGATTCACAGATACTCGGATATTATGATTTCACAAGTTGAGGAATTTAAGCCTGATATTGTTGTTTTCGACAATAGCAGGACGACTGCCGGTATGCTAAATGAGGTAAAAAAGACAGGTGTGAAAACAATAACTATCCATCACAACTACGAAATGGAATACTACAGTGGTACAAAGCCTTCAATTGCCTGGAGAATTCCTTTCATGTACTACATGGAAAAAGCAGAGCGGACAGCCGTTCAGAAAAGTGATTTAAACTTAACCCTTACAGATGAAGATATAAAGTTGCTTCAAGTTCATTATGATACCCAAAAAAGGAAAAAGATTGTAAAACTTGGAAGTTTTGAGTCGGTTATTGATTCAATGTCTATTAATAGCGGAGATAAAGATACAACTAAAAAAACCGGTAAAACGTTGTATTTTGTAATTACCGGAACACTAGGAAGCTATCAGACTGAGATGTCAGTAATTCCTTTTTTAGAAAATGAATATCCCGAATTGCTTAAATTAATCCCTGAAAGCAAGTTGATTATTGCCGGGAGAAATCCTTCTGATAAAATGATAGATGTATGTTTAAAATATCCTTCAATTGAATTAATAGCCAATCCTGAAAGTATGATGGAGATAATGGCTTGTGCTGATGTTTATATTTGCCCGACTTGTGTCGGAGGAGGACTAAAATTGCGAATTATGGATGGACTGAAAGCTGGACTGCCAATACTGACACACGTAGTTTCTGCAAGAGGATACGAGGAATTTCAAAATGCAAATTGTTTATTCAGCTATGAGAATACCGATTCATTTAGGATAAGTCTGAAGAGACTCATTTCTGAAAAGGACAAAGGAAACCTTGATCCAAAAACAATCAAAGATCTTTATAACTCGATATTTTCATTCGAAGCAGGTGTTAAACGATTAGGAGGAATATTGAAACAGAATGAATTGATTTAATTTTATAAAAAGGTACTAAAAGATGAAGAACTTAATAATAAATGCAGATGATTTTGGAATGAGTACGGAAGTGAATTTTGCTATTTTGGCCGTTATGGACTTAGATCTTTGCAAGGATACTACCTTGTTGGTGAATTTTGAGGCTTCAGAGCATGCTGCGAAACTGGCAATCGCAACAAATAGAAAGAATAATATTGGCATTCACCTTAACCTGACGGAGGGTTATCCATTAACCCATAATATTAGAAATGAAAGCCGTTTCTGTAATAGTGAAGGTTTGTTTCACAACAAAAAGACCAAACGAATTTACTCGCTTTCTAAAACTGAAAAGAAAGCGGTTTATGAAGAGATTACAAGTCAGATTCAGTTTTGCAGAAAACTGGGAATTCCAATTTCACATGCTGATTCGCACAACCATATTCACGAAGAACCTGGATTTTTAATGATTCTTCTTGATATATTGAAAAAAGAAAAAATTCCGTTTGTCCGACTTACAAACAATATCGGTAGTACCACTTTGTTAAAGAGCTTTTATAGGAATACCTATAACTCTATTTTAAATTATAATAACCTTGCTGGAACAGATTATTTTGGGAGTATTACAAATTTAAACTATCCCAGTAAGAAGTTGAAAGATAACTCGTTTATTGAGCTTATGATTCATCCTGGAAAAATACTGGACAATCAGATTTATGATGTTTATTCTAAAGAAAATCTTAGTGCGCTCCTCCCTGCAATAATTGATGGAAACAGGTTAATGTCTTATCATCAATTACCCAGATAGAAGGCGGAATTAACGTAAAGGAAATCATTTATTTAAATGTAAAAAGTTATGAAAGAAAATATTACCAAAAAAAAATTAGTGGTTTTTCATCCATCACTGGCACCCTATAGAATCGATCTCTTTAATGAATTAAATACGGTTTTTGATGCAAATATTTATTTGTTTCGAAGACACTTAATTTCCCAGAAATTCGATATCAATAAAATGGAAGCCCAATTAAATTTCAAGCCTAAATTTTTGACAATAGGCTTTGAACTATATCATAAAAACAGGATGATACGTTTTGGTTATTTGCAAAAAATAATTTCACACAAACCTGATATTATTTTATGCTCTGAATTTAATTTAATAACCTTTTTTTCAGCAGTTTTTGTAAAGACTATTTTTCCTAAAACAGAAATATATAGTCTTTGCGATGATAGTGTGGATGTAGCTAAAAGATCATCTAAAATTAGAAAGTTAGGAAGATTTTTATGTTTGAAAATATTGAATGGGATTGTGTTGGGAAATGATCATGCCGAAGCATGGTATAACAAAGAATTCCCAAAGGTACATACAATAGTAGCTCCCATAATTCAAAAAGAGGAACGAATTTTATCCATTATCAATGATGCCCAACAAATATCAAGTAGATATCTGGAAGAGTATAATCTAAAGGAAAAAAACATATTGCTTTTTGTCGGTCGATTGGTAGAGGTTAAAAACCTGAATTTCCTGATAGAGGTTTTCTCTGGTTATGTAGCAAAAAACAAAGATGCAGTTTTGATTTTAATCGGCGATGGTGATAAGAAATCAGAATTAATAAAGCTGGTTAATGATTTGAAAGTGCAGAAAAATGTTATATTCGCAGGTCGTTTTGAAAATGAAGAACTCTATGCGTGGTATCGCATTGCCGATTATTTTATTCTACCGAGTATCTCCGAAACATTTGGAGCTGTAGTAAATGAATCTTTAATTGCCGGAGTGCCGGTGATCTGTTCCAACTTAGCCGGTGCTTCAAGTCTCATTAATGATAAAAATGGTGTGACATTTGATCCCCATAATAAAGAAGAATTACTGAATATTTTTAATGAGCTCTTAAGTAAGAAAAGATTAACTAAGAATAGTTCTTCAATCAGTAATTCATTAATGCCATTTACTTTTAATAAACGAATTAATGAGTTAATAACATTTCTAAATCATGATAAATTAGACTAAAAACATGACTCGAATTGTTTGAATGATACATTCAAAGTAACATCTGATTATTTTTTTATCAGATTAAAATATGATTTTTAATTTCCTTAAACTCTAATATTATGAGGTATTATTACTTTAATCCATTTAGTAAACAATACTATTTTCCAGTTGGATTTCGCAATTATCCTATATTTACTACATTTTATCAACCTTATAAAGCAAGTGCAAAGTTGATGTGGAAAATTTGGCAAACTTCATCCTTTTTTCGTAAATTGTTCTCTACGAATAAACCGGAGAAAGTTTTGCCAATTGAACATATCCGGAAATATGTAACGCCTTGTTCGATTCTAACATTCAATCTCGGGACAAAGGGAATAGAGCAGAAAATCAGTATTCTGGGCGTCGAAAGAACAACAAATGCAGCTTTTTATATTAAATATGCCACAAGTGATATTGCATGTAGAAATGTATGCAATGAAGGTATTGTATTACAGCAGTTATCACATTTGTCTTTTGTACCGAAACTGCAATTGAATGTTCACAAAGAAAATCAGTTTACCCTCATCAAAACAACGGTTTTAAAAGGGGAGAAAATGAAACGTCAAAGAATTGACCAACAAATGTTGACAATACTTTTTACATTATCCAGGCAGAAAATTGATAGTTGTCGTAATTATTCATCAGAAATGCGTAGTTGTTTCTCTCATGGTGATTTTTGTCCATGGAACATGTTGGTAAATGATGGTAAGATAGAAGTATTCGATTGGGAATTGGCCGGGGAATATCCATTAGGTTATGATTTATTTATGTATATTTTCCAATTTGAATTTCTGGTAAATGAGATGAACCGATTTGATTTAATGCTTAATCAAAATGCAGATGTTATTCAACAATATTTTCAACATTTTGAGATCGTTAACTGGACACCTTATTTACAGGAATTTTCAATGTTAAAGTATAAATTAGAGTCTGAAAAAAGAAATAGTGATTTAATTGAATCATATTTAAAATTAAATGAGTTTGCCAATAAGATTTAGATAAAATATCTATTAGCTTTCTGATTCAGAGGTAATAGTCCAAAAGAAAAAGATGAAGAAAAAAATATTGATATTTCATCCTGCGCTGGCTCCATACAGGGTTGACCAATTTAATACTCTAAGTCAATTATTTGACCTGGAAGTGGTTTTTATTTATAAAAACGTTCCGGATAATAAGTTTAATCAAAGTAGATTACTCTCGCTCTTGCATTTTAAGTATTCTTTTTTGTTATTTGGACCATATTATAAGGGAAGGGTTTTCCGTTTCGGTATGTATAGAAATATCAAAAGGACGAATCCGGATATTATATTGGGCTATGAATATTCCTTTACTACCCAGTATTTGATTCTTTTAAAGCGATTGGGAATCATTCGTCAAAAGATCGGATCAACTATCGATGATAGTTTAGATATTTGTAATAATGTACAATCTAAAAGTCGTTTTTTCGCTCGTAAAATCGCTACAAAACGATTGGATTATTTAATTGTACTTTCAAAAGAGGTTTCGCAATTCTATCAGAAAGCATTTAACCTGAAAGAAAATCAGATTGTTGTATCACCAATTCTGCAGGATTCGGAAAGGTTAAGAATGAATAGAGAGGAATTAGAGAATATTGCAAATGGGTATGCTCAGAAATATCATCTGAAAGGGAAAAAAGTTTTATTGTTTGTTGGACGATTTATTCCTGAGAAGGCACTTCCGGAATTCATAAATAATATCCAGACCATACTTCACGAACAGGAGAATTTAGTGTTAATTCTGGTTGGTGATGGAATAGAGAAAAAAAACATTGAAACACTGATTAATGAAAAACAATTGCAGGATAAAGTTGTTATTCCCGGAAGGTATGAGGGTCAGCGACTTAATGCATGGTATCTCTGTTCTTCAGGTTTTGTCTTACCTAGTACGTATGAGCCATTTGGTGCAGTAGTAAACGAGGCATTAATCTTCGGACTTAAAGTTTTATGTTCGAAATATGCGGGCTCTTCCTATTTAGTGAGTGATGATAAGGGTATATTGTTTGATGCTTTATCTGAAAACGACACAATAGATAGAATGAAACTCTTTATCAGTTCAATTGATGTTTTTGAGCAAGTAGATATGATGAAAAAACAAACTTTGATGACAAATCATCAGCATGAATTTAATAAAGAATGGGGGAAGTTAATTCATGAGTAAAATATTTCAGTTGATTAATTCAATTCAATTAGGAGGTGCTGAAATCGTGGCTTTTAATCTTGCTGAGTATTGCAAATGTAACTCTACGGTAGATTTTGAATTTGTTGTTGTCGAATTACATCAGACTAAAGAAGCGTATTCTATTGAAAAGAAGAAAGAACTTGTATTAAAAGATATCAGGATAATTTGTTTAAGTAAGAAATCAAAGAGGCTCAGCCTGCTGTTAGGACCATTTGTGTTAGGGTATCATTTATTGAAAGAAAAGCCTGATATTATACATTCACATACCGATCTCCCTGATTTTGTGCTTGCAACCACATTGCGTCTTTTCTCAATCCTGAATATTAAGAAGCCAAAGATTGTCAGGACAATACATAATACGGAATTATGGTCCGACCATACTAAAATTGGTAAATATACTGAATCTACGTTTATAAACGATTGGATAGTCGGTGTATCTGAAGCAGCTTTGAATTCGTATAATAATCTGAGATTAAAAAATAATTTATTATCATCTTTAAATCAACAAATTATTTATAATGGTAGTATAGTTCCAACAAGGAAAGAACACCCATTCAAAATAAACAACGAAAAGATAAATATTGCCTTCTGTGGCAGATTTGAGAAACAAAAGGGAATAGATGTTTTAATTGATCGATTAAAAGTGATAAATAAAAAATTTGAAGGTATATTTCTTTTTCACATAATAGGTAGTGGCACTTACCTTCAAAAAGTAATTAAGCTTTCTAAAAAAGAAACAAATGTTTTGGTTTATGATGCAGTTCCAAATGTGGCCGATAAATTATATGTTTTTGATTTTCTTATAATGCCATCACGATTTGAAGGATTGGCATTAATTTCAATAGAAGCTTCCTTTTCGAAAGTTCCTTTGATTGCAGCTTTCGCCCCGGGATTAAGTGAGACACTTCCAAAAGATTGGCCTTTACAATTCCATTTGGAAAATGAAAATGAATTATTGTGGCTCTTTGATAAAATCAGTAAACGGATGTATGATTTGGAAGCATTAAAAAACCAGGTTTATTCTTTTGTGTCTGAAAATTTTTCACATAGTGGAATGATTAACGCATATTCAAAATTATACAGTGAAATCAATGAATAAGAAAAAAAATATACTTTTTATTCTCCATCTGCCTCCTCCGGTTCATGGTTCGTCTTTGGTGGGTTCGTCAATAAAAAACAGCAAAATGATAAACAGCTGTTTTAATTGCCGTTATATTAATCTTCTTGTGTCGCGAACTGTTAATGAAACAGGGAGGCCAAGTTTGTTAAAGATATTCCGATTTGCTGGCGTGTGGTTCCGGTTGTTAGTTGAGATAGTAAAGAAAAAGCCCGATGTTTGCTACTTGGCACTTACAGCTACCGGGGCAGCATTCTATAAAGATGTTATGTTAGTCGCTTTGTTAAGACTCTTTGGTATAAAAAGAATCTATCATTTACACAACAAAGGTGTCAGTAGAAATCAATCATCAAAGATAAACATTCTTTTATACCGGTTTGTATTTAAAGATGCTGATACTATTTTGTTGTCCCAGCATTTGTATAGCGATATTGAAACCTTTGTACCGCTGGAACGGGTATTTATTTGCCCTAATGGAATCGTGGATACAATGCTAATTTTAGAATCGAAGGTATTGATGAAAGAAAAACCGGTAAGAATTCTGTTTCTATCAAATCTCATTGAGTCTAAAGGGGTCTTTGTCTTGTTGGATGCCTGTTCGATATTGCTACAGAAAGGAATTAACTTTGAATGTGATTTTGTTGGTGCAGAAGGAGATTTGAATGTTTCTCAATTCAATGAAAAAGTAATTCAAAACAAATTAACTGCTAACGTAAACTATTTGGGGAAGAAATTTGGTATCGAAAAACAGGCAGTAATTTCAACGGCTGATATTTTTGCTTTCCCGACTTTTTATTCCAATGAATGCTTTCCGTTAGTACTCTTAGAAGCAATGTGTGATGGTTTACCCATTGTTTCTACGCCCGAAGGGGGAATCCCTGATATAGTAGAGGATGGTGTTAATGGGCTCCTGGTTCCTCAGAAGGATGCTACATTATTGGCAGAGAAATTGGAAACATTAATTAAAGATCCAGAATTACGGAAACAAATGGGAATTGCAGGTAGGCATAAATTTGAACTGAAATTTAATGCTGATATATTTGAAAATAAAATAATTGAAATCCTGAATACGCAAATAATTAAATGAATAATATATAAAATTGTATTGATTATAAACTATTGTATTTCATTCGTGTTATAAAACATGATAGTAAGTACTAATTCTTTAAAATAAATAATTATGTTACAAAATTATACTTTGTTTAATTTGCCACTGCAAACAATAGATCAACCTAAGGTCCTTATAAGTACAATGAATGCACATTCGTTTAATACTGTGCAAAAAGATGTTGATTTTGACAATGCTCTTCAAAATAGTGATATCCTTTTACCTGATGGAATAAGTGTTGTATGGGCCATGCGTTTATTGACCGGTGAAAAATTGCAGAAGATCGCCGGTGCTGATTTGTTTTTTTATGAAATGAAACGGGTAAATGCTATAAGCGGTAAATGTTTCTTTTTAGGAAGCTCAGAGGAGACATTAAAAAAAATACGAAATAGAGCTTCAATAGAATATCCAAATGTTCAGGTTTATACTTACTCACCTCCTTATAAATCAGAATTCAGTGCGGAAGAAAGCAAATTGATGATTGACATGGTAAATGAAGTAGAGCCTGATGTGCTTTTTGTAGGCATGACTGCCCCAAAACAGGAAAAGTGGGCATATCAACAATATGGTCAATTGAAAGCAGGCCATGTGTGCTGTATAGGTGCTGTGTTTGATTTTTATGCAGGTACCGTAAAACGTGCGCCAAACTGGATGATACTTGTTGGTATGGAGTGGTCATATCGCTTAATTAAGGAACCCCGTCGTATGTGGCGTAGATACCTGATTGGTAACGCGAAATTTATCGGTTACATATTGAAGGAGAAAATTGGCCTCTGAAATAATGATGCAATGAATTACCGATCTAAATATTCGTCAATTTAATCAAAATGGAATCATGATAACATATAGTTATGACTTAAAATCAGATATTTTATAAATTAGTCAAAACTATATAATGATAATCATTCAACCTTATTCTAATTTTAAATTATATTTTTAGACATTTAAAAGATTATTATTATGGAATCGAACGAAACCGAACTCAAATTTTTGTACCTGGCTTTTGATTTGATCATTCTGAATATCGCAATTTTCTTTATGTATTCAATGAGCCCATTTTTAAGGTATTCAAATATTCCTGAAAAAAGTTTATTTCTCTTGTTGTCTAATATGTCGTATGTTATTACATATTCTGTATTTTCAGTAAAGAATCTCTATTTGCACGATGACTTTTCAAACAGGGTAAGGCGTATATCCAATCGCATTTTTATTTTCAGTGTGATCTCATTTATATCAGCTCATTTATTTTTACCCGGAGTTTTCTCGAATGTATTTATAGTTGAATGTTTGGTTCTTTTCTATGTTGGAGAAGTGATTTATTATTATTCTTTATACAGTTATTTGAAAATCAGACGCGCAAGGGGTTATTTTATTCATAGAGTTTTAATAGTTGGTTTAAACGATATGAGTGTTTTTTTACGTCATTTATTAAATAATAATCCCATGCTTGGATATGAATTTGTGGGATATGTATCTGAAAAACCGGAAGAAGATAAGGACGTTGTAGGTCAAATGGATGAATTGGTGCCATTAGTTACAGAACATCAAATAGACTTTCTTTTTGTCACACATTCAGCATTTAATGATCTAAAAAAGAGCAAAGAATTACTTGCAACTTGTAACAAGATAGGTGTGAGGTTGCGTTTTGTTCCGGAAAATCAATACTGGTTCAAAACAAGTATGAATATGGAATCGGTTGGGTCATTAGCTGTATTCAATCCGCAGGAAATACCGTTGGATAGTGTTCAGGCCCGTTTTTTTAAAAGAATTTTTGATATATTCTTTTCTTCAATGGTTATATTATTTATTATAAGCTGGCTTTTTCCCATACTCTGTCTGTTGATTAAGCTAAGTTCCAGGGGACCTGTGTTTTTTCGTCAGAGCCGTACCGGCATAAATAATAAAACGTTCACGTGTCTGAAGTTTAGAAGTATGACTATGAATAAAGATTCAGATTTAAAACAGGCTTCTGCAGGTGATAGCAGGATAACAACTATTGGTCGTTTTCTTCGGAAATCCAACTTAGACGAATTCCCTCAGTTTTTTAATGTTTTATTCGGTCAGATGTCGGTAGTAGGGCCCCGTCCACACATGTTGAAACATACTGAGCAGTATTCGGCATTAATAGAATATTACAGGGTACGCCATTATATTAAACCTGGCATTACCGGCTGGGCGCAGGTTAATGGATACAGGGGTGAAACAGATGAACTTTGGAAAATGGAAAAAAGGGTTGAATATGATATGATATATCTGGATAACTGGACTTTCTGGTGGGACATACGAATTATATTCATGACTTTTTTCGGAAAGAATGCATTGAAAAATGCAGGATAAGCATCAGATAATAAGTTGTATAAAATAATGCCATATAATTTTAAATACAACTGATAAATGAAAACTCTCTTATTCCCTCTCCTTTAAAGAGAGTGAATGAGAGAGTTTTTTTTCTTAGTGGGTAGAGAATCCTGCATTCCATTTTGCATGATTTCCTGTTTCGTGTATATCCCTAATTTCTCACTATTGATATTTTCCTTACATCAATTGTTTTATTATTTGATAAAATTTTAAAAATATAAACTGCCGAAGAAAGGTTACTTGTATTTATACCGGTATTATTTTCAGTGATAGTTTGTTCCGACATCTTTTGACCATTAATATTGTAAATCTCTACGATCCCATTCTTAACATCTAACGAAGTCTCTATTGTTAGATGATCGGATGCCGGATTGGGATATATTTTTATAGTACTTTCTACCGGTATAATATCAGTCTCTGTAACCGATCCCTGTGCTCTCCCAATTATTTTTGCCGGTAGAATATTTGCATTTAAATTTGTATTATGCATGTTTGTTTCCCAACCTGCTATATCCCCACAATTGCCGGCATTCCAAAGACAATTTAAATCTCCGTCTTTATTTGTGAAATTCACTTCATTATTCATAATAGTATTTGCCGTAGTAACGATGTCATACTGCCTGTAAGCTGAAAGGCCGATATTACTGAAAGGTTCTTTATCTGAATAGATCTTGTTGTTCTTAATGGTAATATGATCGCCACTAGATATCGTGATGCCATATTGACCCGGATTAACCAGAATATTATCCTGTACCAGAATATATGATCCACCTTCATCACCTGTCATAATACCTCCTCCTGAAGTAGAAGGCCCTCCACCACGAATCCAGTTACCTACAACCTGAATCGGATCAGCGGCTGTACCCTTTGACATGTACAGGCTGATGGCATCTTCAGGAAAACTCTGACCGTTAATGTTTTCTACTACATTATAACTTATGCTGTTTCCACTACCGGACACGTTTCCAAACTGAACCATTTGCCCGCGGGGCATAGGTCCTTGTACATCCTTTACGTCATTATGAGTAACTTTTATACCAGTACAACCATCGGCAACAACTCCTGAATCAATTGAATCCATGGAGCAATTTGTAATTGTGATATTTGTACAATTATACAAATATACCCCTTCATTCAACGATGGCCCTAATTTGCAATTCTGGATTGTTATATTTGAACAATTACAAAGCGAAATGCAATGTCCAAAGGGATTTATTATTTTCAATTTGCTTATATTCTGATTGTTTATGCCATCCCATTTAATGGGTGAAGAACTCACATACTGTCCCGTGTACGTTGATCCCTGACCATAGGAGACACTGTGAATAATAAAAATCGATACCAGATTTAAGATAATGAGTTTTTTCATACTGATTTTCTAACTTTTGGCGATTAGAAGGACTTTTAACGGATTATTTTTTGCCAACAATAATCTTCCGGATATCGACTACGGCATCATTATTGAAGATTTTAATAATATACACCCCTACCGGAAGACTACCTGAATTAATTTCAGTTTTACTATTGTTTATGGATTGCTGAATCATTACTTGACCCTTTAAATCGTAAATGATGATTTTCTCATTGTTCGGGGTTGGTGCTGTCACACCAATGGATTGACTATAGCTCGGATTTGGATAAATCTTCAGATTGACATCAACCGGTTTGGGCTTTACTACCGGAATTGTATCTTGTTTCGGAGTTTGAATCGTATCAGCCTTAGCTCTTCCGATTATTTGTGCGGGTAGAATAGACGCATTCATGTTCGAATTATAGGTGTTTGTATCCCACCCTGTAATGACTCCGCAATTCCCTGCATTCCACATATTATTCAGCACGCCATCTTTATTTGTGTAATTCACCTGGTTATTCGAAATTGTATTTGATGATGTTTCTATGGAATATTGTTTGTAAGCAGAGAGGCCAATGTTGCTGAATGGCAGCTTATCAGAATAGATCTTGTTGTTATTGATCGTAATATGCGTTCCACTTGAAATGGTAATACCATATTGCCCGGGATTAACCAGGATGTTGTCCTGTACAAGTACATACGAGCCTCCTTCATCGCCGGTCATGATTCCACCGCCTGAAGTTGATGGACCTCCACCACGTATCCAGTTTCCAACAACCTGTATCGGATCCTGTGCGGTTCCATTCGACATAAATAAGCTGATCTCATCTTCCGGATAACTCTGTCCGGCTATGTTCTCTACTACATTATAGCTTATGCTGTTGCCTCCTCCTGAAACATTCCCAAACTGCACCATTTGTCCGCGAGGCATTGGACCCTGTACATTTTTTACATCATTGTGTGTCACTTTAATACCACTGCCTACATCTGCAACAACTCCACTTTCAACTGACTCCATGGAGCAATTGGTAACTGTGATGTTCGTGCAATTCGATAAGAAAACTCCTTCACCTTTCGAAGGTCCCAATTTGCAATTCTGAATAGTGATGTTGGAACAATTGGATAGTTTGATGCAATGACCGGATGAATTGGTGATTTTAAGCATATCAATGGTCTTGTTGCTTACACCGTCAAGTACTATAGGTTGTGAATCTGTATAAGGTCCGCCGTAAGTTGATCCCTGACCGTAAGAAAAACCGTGGAATAGAAATAAAAGTATGATTGGTAATAGGATTAATTTTGCTGTTTTTTTCATGATGTTTTTGTGTTTGTCTCATTGCTTAAGTGTTAGCAATGAGATTTTATTAAGTAAGTAATCGAAAATAATCGGTGTTGAATAGCTTGATAAAACTCTATAAATAGTTTTTTGCTTTTCAAATTATTTACAGGTGTCGGGCTTGAATTTTAAACCCTGAATGAACTAAAATGAATTTATATTGTTTCTATTATGAGTTTATTGGTATTGAATAAATTTTCTATTTCCGCCATATAGTCTATATCGAGATGTGTGAATCATGTAAATTATTTTCGTAATTATGTAACTGGAATGATTCCAAACTCAATACATTTGTATAACTCAATACATTTGTATAGATAAACTTTCATCCTGATTTGATGAATCAATGACAGGGATATACTGTTTTTGAAGAGATGAAAAGTATTTCCAGTGCTCTAAAAACAACAGATCGGGAAGTTCAGGTTCTATTGGTTTGAGCATATGTGTAATACTGCGACATCTTTGTAAAAGGTGCGTAATATTGAAAGTGCAGGAAGTATTATGAATAAAAGTCTTATTAAGCCTGATTTGAGCGAGTAAGATTATTAGTATTCAAAATTTGCTATTATTTAATTCCTGTATCTTCCATTAAATGTTGATTTGAAATTTTAAAGTATGATCAATATGAATTATATTTAGAGTTAGTAAATTAGAGTGGACGTATTTATACTATTTATGCTTCTTAATTTTTTATGAGCATATTTTTTATATTACAGCATCTTTGTAAAAGGTGCGTAATATGGAAAATATAGGAACAATTATGAATAGAAGTCTTATTTAACCTGATTTGAGCCAATAAGATTATTAGTATTCAGAATTTGAATTTATTTTATTATAGTTGCTTTTCTTGAAGTGTTTTTTTGAAATTTAAAGTAGGATATATTCAGAATTTTAATTTTTGAGTTAGTAATTAATTTATTATTGAAGAATCTTATTGTTAAATACTTAAGTTGCGTGATATACATATGGTTGGATATCTTTATTTAATAGCAGTTGAAATTTTATTAGCGGTATTTTCGTGACATCTTCCTATTATTTTTGAAGGAAGAAGAGTTGGTTTTAAATTTGAATTGTAAAAATTAGTTTTCCATCCTGTGATTACACCGCAATTCCCGGCATTCCACAAGCAATTTAATACACCTTCTTTATTAGTAAAGTTAACTTCATTATCCTGTATCGTATTCGAAGAACACTCCGATGAATATTGATTCCAGGATGACAGGCCAACGTTACTGAAAGGTTGTTTTTTACCAAATATTTTATTGTTTTTAATGGTAATATGTTCCCCGCTGGAGATTGTTATACCATACTGTCCCGGATCTACCAGGATATTATCTTCTACAAGCACATACGACCCTCCTTTGTCCCCTGTCATTATTCCTCCTCCTGATGTTGAAGGTCCTCCTCCTCGTATCCAGTTTCCAATAACCCGTATTGGGTCTTCAGGTGTTCCGTTTGACATATACAAACTTATTTCATCCTCCGGAAAGCTTTGTCCCTGTATATTTTCCCCTACGTTGTAACTGATGCTGTTACCTCCTCCGTATACTCTCCCAAACTGAACCATTTGTCCCCTTGGCATTGGACCAAGTACATTTTTCACATCATTATGTATGACTTTTATCCCTGTGCAACCGTCAGCTACAACTCCTGAATCAACAGAATCCATGGAACAATTTGTAATGGTAATGTTTTTGCAATGGTATAAATAAACCCCTTCATTCTTCGAAGGCCCTAACTTGCAATTTTGGATTATGATGTTGGAACAGTCAGTAAGTTTAATGCAATGCCCTTTTGGATTGGCAATTTCCAACCCACTAATTGTTTTATTGTTTTCCTCATTCCATACAATGGGTGATTTGACTATAAATGGTCCGCAGTAAGCTGATCCTTGACCAAAGGAAAGGCATTTGAATAGTACTAAAAATATTACGTTTAAAACAACCTGTTTTTTCATAATATCCTATTGTTGCATGAAGTTGAGTGAAAACGGTATATGTTTATCGTATATGAAAAATAATTTATAAGTTTTGACTGATTGACTTGTATATCACAGGAATGATTGTTTCACTCAACTGTTATCCCATGAATTTGTAAGTCTTTATTGTCTTTAATTGAAGAAGAAATGATGCGTTGTTCATTCTTTTCGGCTGTAATATTAAAGAAAAAAATTGATATACAACTATATCAATTCTCATATATCAGTTTTTCCTGAAATATTAATTATTTTTATCAACGTTAATCCTGAATAAATAGTTATTAAATATGAGTTAACATACATACATTCAGCACTATATCCGTAACGTTTTTCGCTTCATAAAATCTATTTACGACAATAGTTAAACCGGTTTTTCTATCTCAATCAAAGTCTTTTTCCATTGATAATAACCCACCACAGCCATAGCTGTATAGATAATAAATAGAATAGCCGTTGGATATAATCCCTTATAAAAGAATAATCCTGTTGCTATACCATCTGCAACTATCCATATCAACCAGTTTTCAATGAGCTTACGTGCCAGCATCCAGGTACCGATCACACTCAGCATTCCAACCAATGAATCCGCCTTGGGAATGGTAGAGTCGGTGAATCTGGCAAGTACAATATAATATATGACATATATGATGATTGAAGAAACAATAAGCAGAAGGATTAATCGCGTTGTCATTTTAGAAGCAGGGAGTTCTTGCCCTGTTTCGGGTTTGGCATGAGTCCATACAAACCATCCGTATACGCTGATTGCCAGGTAATAAAACTGGAGGCTCATGTCGGCATAAAATTTAGTCTGAAAGAAGACTACTATATAAAACGCTGATGACAGAAAACCAAATACCCACAGGCTTATTTTCTGTTTTATGGAAAGATACAGATAAATTAAACTGAGAATGGCACCCACTATTTCAATCCAGTTTGTAAATATGTAGTTTAATATCATGATGTTGAATTATAGAATTTTGGATAAAGCACTAACTGACAATTGAATGGATAGTGAGCTAAATAAACTAAAGAGTAACCAGAGAATGAAATTCCGGTTACTCTTTACTTATTATTTTTAAAACTTAAACTGCTTCAGGTTTATTTGAGTATCTTCTCATACGACCCCGGAGTTTGAAGAATCTCAACAGCTTTCTGCAACGATTCGTTTTCAGCATCCATAATTTGGTAATACTCGTTCATTTCCCATATATCACGGGCAATAAGTGCTTTTAACTGAAGTCTGATCAAAGGTTTTGAAATAGCATACTGGACCGAATCAAATTTGATCTTTTCTTTTCCGGCCTCATTGGTCATCTGATTCAATAAAGCTTCATCAACTTCGAATTCCTTTTTGAATTTATCAAACGATGAATATTTTTTCTTTAATTGTGCACGGTTTTTATCAAGGTATTGAACACATACTTTACTATACACTCCTTTTGCAATGACTTTGCGTTGATAATCGGTATACCGTGTTGTATCAAACGGTACAAAGATATCAGGCATGATACCACCGCCGCCATAAACGGTTCGTTTCAGGTTTAGGGTTTGATAACGTAATGAATCGGGGAAGTGGATGCTGTCAGCATGCATGAATTCACCTTTCTTATAGCGATCGGACAAATCCATCTCGTATTTGTCATACCCGCCTTTGTACGATTTTTGGATACAACGGCCCGTAGGTGTATAATATCGGGCAACAGTAAGCCGTAACATTGAGCCATCGATCAACGGGAACTGGCGTTGAACCAATCCTTTTCCAAATGTGCGGCGACCAATAATGATTGCCCTGTCCCAATCCTGCAATGCTCCTGAAACAATTTCGCTTGCAGAGGCTGAAAATTCATCCACCAATACGATTAATTTCCCTTTTTCAAAATTTCCCGTAGTTGTTGATTCGGCAACCGACTTTGGTTGATTCAATCCCTGGGTATAGACGATCAGTTTATTCGTTGTCAGGAACTCGTCAGCAAGTTGAATGGCAGCGTTTAAATAGCCCCCGCCATTTCCCTGCAAGCTCAGGATGAGTTGTTTCATTCCTTTATCACGCAGTGTGTTAAAAGCCTTCTCAAATTCCTGAACCGTTGAATTTCCAAAGTTATTTATTTTGATATACCCGATATCTTTGCCAATCATATAGCTGGCATCCACGCTGTAAAGTGGAATTTTATCGCGGATAATTTTGAATTCCATTAATTCTTTCTTCCCGCCACGCAATATCTTTACAGTTACTTCGGTCCCTTTTTGTCCGCGCAGACGTTTGAAGATATCTGAATTCTGAATTTTTACCCCGGCTATTAAATCATTGTTAATATAAATAATTCGATCGCCGGGTAATACACCTACTTTTTCGGCAGGACAGCCTGATATGGTCTGGACCACTAACAATGTGTCTTCCATCAACTGAAACTGTATGCCAACTCCTTCAAAGCTTCCTTCAAGCGGTTCATTCACGCGTTCAACTTCTTCTTTCGGAATATACAGTGAGTGAGGGTCTAATTCTTTCAATATTCCTTCCAGGGCATTTTCAACAAGTTTTTTGTCATTAATGCTGTCAACATACAAATTGGATATGGCAGTTAATGCATTTGTCAGTTTGCGTTGTTGCAAAGACGAAAACCCTTGTGCAAAAAGAGCCGAAGTTAAGGCAAAAAAAAGGAAGGCGAAAATTATCTTTTTCATTTCAATGTTAAATTTTAAACGGATGACAAAGATACAAAAAAAACGTATCGTGTTGACTTGCTTTAAAATTAATAAAGAGAAACGATTATACTTTTAACAGTCAATTCAGATGTATTTGTTATATAGTAAGTTTTATTCCTTTTTTAAAATTTAGATTTCTGAATGACAATTATTTTTATTGATAAGTAGCCGGAATAATATTTTGTCTTATTCATAGCTTAATTATTTTATACGTGCATACACTAATTCGGATTTCGGACTCCTCAAAACAACGATTTCACTTCTTTATTTCTCCGTTATCTGTACACTGTTCAGAGGGGCGCGGGGGTTGCGCGGGGGTTGCGCGGGGGTTAGGAGGGGTAAACCTCTCTGAACCCCCAGGAAACCCCCGATAAAGTCTCACCGATTCCTCATTCTACATAGGACGAGTGTATGGTAAGGTACGTTGGAATGGGATTATAATCTTCCAAAGATAGCCATCGGGATTAAAATCCGACATCCCGATAACTATAAGAACTGCGATTGTTGACAGGTTATCATCTTCGAACAGCATTTTAACGGGTAATTTACCTGAAAAAGGATGCTGATACTAAAAGGTCTGATTTCATTGATTTTTTTAAAGTAGATGTATGTATCTTCCACTACATATCACGTGAAACAAGAAAAAAAGAGCTTTGTAAAATGAAGGAGACAGGAATTTGAATCAAAAAGTGCTTTGAATATTACAGTAGGTTTTTAAGTAAGTTTTCGCCGGCATTTAATGCTTCGACTGTGCAATCTTTGATTTTCGAAATGGATTGATAAATTTCTGATACCAGCATGGTGCTTTCATCCGTTTCAATAAATAGACGATCGGTAGGAGTGAGGCGTACACTTTCAGAATTGAAATGCTCACCAAAGGATAGTGCACAACCGGCATTTAATGCTTGTCCGGCCAGTTGAGGTTTGCCCCTGAAACCATGGATGATCCACATTTGTTTTGGGTTCATCTTTTTCTTCAATGCTAATAATTCGTTAAAACAGCCTACACAGTGAATGATCATTGGTTTTTGTACTTTTTCGGAAAGGGTGATTTGTCGTTCAAAAACAGATACCTGTATTTCAAAGGGTGTCTTGCTATTCTTATCAAGTCCACACTCACCAATGGCTATAAACCTCTTGTCAGATGTCCAGACTGTAAGTTCCTCCATTAGTTCCATTGAAAATGAATCGGCATACCAGGGATGAAATCCTGCGGAAAAGAGTCCTTTTTCATCCGAAGCAAAAACTTTCCCGGCCATGGGGAAAGTCAGGTTTCGTATTGCAAGATTGTTTGAAGGAAGAAATGAATGGGTATGGATATCGACAAACATGATGAAATGAATCAGATGGTGATGAATTTATCGTTCGACTTGAGATAATCGGTCAGTGGGCTACCCATATACCTTACATGTATTCCCATCTGAATTAGTTTTTCAGTAACTCCCAGATTGTCGCTGCAAGCTTTACATGCTTCCACATGAACTCCGCATGCCATCATCTCCATTACTTCAGTCTGGACCTGCTTGTCATGTCCTACCAGTTTTGCAGAAGCTCCCCAGATAATGACATTGACCTCATCCCACCAGTTATTTTTAATGGAGTTGGTTGTATACATGGACAACATGTTGAATACCGTATCTTTATTGTCGGTAGCCCATAGAATGTTAAGTTTTTCCATAACTGATTTTCTTAAAATGGTAGTAAAGTATTGCGATTGGAAGCACAGGTTTTAATTTGAACTGATGACCTCAGGAATGAGGCATCTACCCCATGGTTAAATAATTATTGTCCACAAAGATATAAATTTCCACTGAAAAATTGTACCTTTGCACTCCCGTTATCAAAACTAAAAAAGGAAATACAAAAACTCAAAATACGATATGAATACAACAGAATTATTTAGTACGTTACCGTACAAAGTAGCGGACATGTCACTTGCAGACTTTGGCCGGAAAGAACTAGAGTTAGCTGAAAAGGAAATGCCGGGTTTAATGTCATTACGGACAAAATACGGTCAGCAAAAGCCATTGAAAGGTGCCCGCATTATGGGTTCGCTTCACATGACCATTCAAACGGCTGTACTTATTGAAACCCTTGTTGAACTTGGAGCCGATGTACGCTGGTGCAGTTGTAATATTTATTCAACACAGGATCATGCTGCGGCTGCTATTGCTGCTACAGGAGTTCCTGTTTTTGCCTGGAAGGGTGAAACACTGGAAGAGTACTGGTGGTGTACACTTCAGGCTTTGACTTTTGATGGTCACAAAGGTCCGAATGTGATTGTAGATGATGGTGGTGATGCTACCATGATGATTCACGTGGGTGGTGCAGCTGAGAAAGATGGCACTGTTCTGGACAAAGAAGCAGGTGGAGAAGATGAACGGTTGTTGTATGCTATTCTGAAAAACGTATTGAAGGAAGACAGCACCATTTGGTCTCGTATGATTCCTGAGATCCGCGGAGTCTCTGAAGAAACCACAACAGGAGTTCACCGTTTGTACCAAATGTTGGAAGAAGGATCCTTATTGTTCCCTGCATTCAACGTAAATGATTCGGTAACGAAATCAAAATTCGATAATTTATATGGTTGTCGTGAATCATTGGCCGATGGAATCAAGCGGGCCACTGACATTATGTTGGCCGGTAAGGTAGTAGTTGTTTGCGGATACGGAGATGTTGGAAAAGGTTGCGCAAAATCCATGTTAGCTTATGGTGCCCGTGTGATTGTGACTGAAATTGACCCAATCTGTGCATTACAGGCCTCAATGGAAGGATTTAAAGTAACCACCATTGAAGAGGCTTTAGTGGAAGGCAACTTATATGTTACTACCACCGGAAACAAAGATATCATACGTATCGAACATATCGCAAAAATGAAAGATGGAGCTATCATTTGTAATATCGGTCATTTCGACAATGAAATACAGGTCGAAAAACTTAAGAAATACCCGGGAGTTAAACTGGTAAACATCAAACCTCAGGTTGATAAATACATTTTCCCTGATGGTCATAGTATATTATTGCTTGCAGACGGACGTTTAGTGAATCTGGGTTGTGCCACCGGTCACCCTTCATTTGTGATGAGCAATTCATTCACCAACCAGACATTGGCACAAATTGAGTTGTTCACGAAAGATTATGCAGTGGATGTTTATCGTTTGCCAAAATACCTGGATGAAGAAGTAGCACGGTTACACCTGGAGCAATTAGGCGTAAAACTTACGGTACTGACACCTGAACAGGCAGCTTATATTGGGGTTGATGCTAAAGGACCTTACAAACCTGAACATTACCGCTATTAATTTTCGTACGTAATTTGCATAAGAGAAGCCGCTTTCAACTGAATGAAAGCGGCTTCTCTTATTTTTAGGATTAGTTTCAGTTAATCTGAATTATCTTATTCTCAACCGTTGTCCTGCCTTTAAATGTGTCTTAGGCTTTATGCCATTTAATTTGCAGAGAGCTTTTACACTTGTACCGTTACGAGCTGCAATTCGACCTAATACATCATGTTTACGAACTTTATAGTATTTTGCCAGCTGCGCGACATGAACTTCATGTTGATAATAGAATGATTGTTTTTTTGTAATTAAATAAGATCTGTCACGCACATGCCCGGTGGAGAAATCAATAAGGTGTGTCGGATTTAATGCATTCCCGATATAACGGGTCTCGAAGTGAAGATGTGGACCTGTGGAATGACCTGTATTCCCTCCAAAAGCTATCAGTTGACCGGCTTTCACATTCTGATTCATGGCAACCAGAACAGCTGAGAGGTGCCCGTATACAGTTTCAAGGCCATTATTGTGGCGGATGACAATATAATTCCCATATCCACGGGCTTCATAATCGATGATACGGATTTTCCCTGAGAATGCACTACGAACAGAATCACCAACTTTCAACCGAAGGTCAACCCCATAGTGAAACCTGAATCGACGAGGACCAAATTCAGAAGTTATTTGTCCGTGAACAGGAACAAAAAAATTGGAACAATCGATCCGAACTGAATCGGGCATGCTTTCAATTGAAACTTTATAAGGATTGACATGGTCGCTGGTCCAGATATTATTATAGATATCCTCGGCAGGGTGATTTTCCATTAAGTCATCCGAATTATCGTTCAGCATTTCACGATACACGTTAACCGTATCTCTTTTCGGGAAAATGGATAAATTGTTTTGCTGAGACAAACATCCTAAAGATGGAAGCAAAAAAGTAAATATTGTAAGGTATTGTTTGAGATAAGAGGGCATAGAATACTTTTAGAAATGCATACTCAGGTATGCAAGAATTTATTAATCAAAGCAGAAAGAAATCAACCGTTAAATTTCATCATTAGCATACAAATAGCTCAATCCCGCATGATCGAACTCAAAGATTTCATTGTCATTAAAAAAGCGAGCAAGCTCATCTTTTGCATTATCAACCGTATCGGAAGTGTGAATGATATTTTCCTGGATGCTCATGCTAAAGTCACCCCTGATCGTACCGAATGCTGCCTCACGTCCATTAGTTTTACCCGCCATTTCGTGAACAATATGCACGGCATCCAATCCTTTCCAGCAACAAACTATAACCGGGGTAATCATCATGGAATCTTTTATTCGTTTAAAGTAAGGACGTTGCAACAGGTGGGCATAATGATCAGCGAGAATTTCATCAGTAAGTTGCATCATTTTCATACCACACAATTGCAGCCCTTTTCGTTCGAAACGTTTAATCACTTCACCAATCAACCCTCTTTGTATCGCACCGGGTTTAATAATTACAAGTGTTTTTTCCATATTTTTAGGGGAATTAAAGTACATTGAATCTGTAATGCTCTCCAAAATTAAAAAAAAGAGAATTGTATTCAAAGAAAGTTCTATATTATTAACTAATAGAACCCCAATTTAAGGTATTCGTTTTCATTTTTTTTAATTGATTTGCCATAACCCTATTTTCATTTTCGAGAAGTTGTGGATCTTTATCAAGAATTTCCATAGCAACATTACGGGCTATTTCGAGCATCTTACCATCCTGGGCTAAATTGGCGATCTTGAGATCGAAAGGCAAGCCGCTTTGTTGTGTCCCTTCCAGATCACCGGGTCCACGTAACTTTAAATCGGCTTCGGAAATTTCAAACCCATCGTTGGTCCTTACCATAATTTCCATTCGTTTCCGGGTCTCAGAGGCTAATTTGTATCCGGTGAGTAAAATACAAAACGACTGTTCTGCTCCACGTCCTACCCTTCCTCGGAGTTGATGCAACTGTGACAATCCAAAACGTTGGGCACTTTCAATGACCATTACCGAGGCATTGGGTACATTCACACCGACTTCAATAACAGTAGTTGCTACCATTATCTGGGTTTCACCCCTGACGAATTTCTGCATTTCACTCTCTTTTTCTTTAGCCTTCATTTTCCCGTGAACCATGCTTACTTTGTATCGGGGGAAAGTTTCAGAGATATACGCATATCCTGATTCCAGGTTCTGTAAGTCAACTTTCTCGGATTCCTGTATGAGAGGATATACTATATAAATTTGCCTACCTGCCTCAACTTGTTTTGCAATAAATCCGTTTAATGCCTGCCGCTTGGTTTCGTAATAATGATAGGTTTGAATTGGCTTACGTCCTGGAGGAAGTTCATCAATTACCGATATGCTCAGGTCACCATAAACCGTCATTGCCAGGGTTCGGGGTATCGGGGTAGCTGTCATAACTAAGACGTGTGGAAGCAACGCACTTTTTTTCCATAGTTTAGACCGCTGTTCTACACCAAAACGATGTTGTTCGTCGATAACCACCATACCCAGATTGGCGAACTGAACGACATCTTCGATCAGAGCATGAGTTCCGATCAGGATATTCAACTCACCGCTTCGGAGCTTATCATGCAGGATCACACGATCTTTAGGACGGGTAGAGCCAGTGAGCAATGCAACCGTAACACCCAGGTCACCCAAAAAATCAGTAAGACTTACAAAATGCTGGTTTGCTAAAATCTCGGTTGGAGCCATGATGCATGCCTGGAAACCATTGTCGACAGCCATTAACATGACCATGAGTGCTACCAACGTCTTCCCGCTACCAACATCCCCCTGCAACAACCTGTTCATTTGTTTGCCAGAAGCTACATCAATCCGAATCTCACGTAATACCCGCTTTTGAGCATTTGTTAATTCAAAAGGCAAATGCTTGCTGAAAAAGGTATTGAAATTATGTCCTATCAGACTAAAAACAAAACCTTTATAATGCTGGTCACGCCACTTGGTTTGCTGGAGAATGCTTAATTGTATATAAAACAATTCCTCAAATTTAAGACGCTGGCGTGCTTTGTTGAGTGCATCAGCATTTTTAGGAAAATGAATATTTACCAATGAATCGGTAAGATTCAATAATCCGAATTTCTTCAACAAATAGGCAGGAAGAGTCTCGGGAATGCCTGTTTTTATGCCCTGTACAAACGGGAAAATTATTTTCTGAATAGTCTTTGAATTCAGAAAGCTACTTTTCATTTTCTCGGATGTGTTGTAAAAAGGCTGTAACCCCATTTGTTCGGGAGGAGGCAGTTGTGAAGCAAGTTCAATTTCAGGATGAACAATATTAAACCGTCCGTTAAAGGCCGTAGGCTTTCCGAAAATGACGTATTCAATTTTAGTATGATATTTATCAATGATATACTTAACGCCTTTAAACCATACTAATTCTATTGTTTCATGGCCGTCGGTAAAAATGGCTGTTAACCGTAGGTTGTGACCTTCACCTACTTTTTCGAATCGGATAATGTGTCCTTTTACCTGAATAAAGGGCATGTCTTCCGAAATCTCATGCAGGTAATAGAACCTGCTTCTGTCTATATACTTGTACGGATAATGACGCAATAAATCCTCGACATTGTGGATGCCAAGTTCTTTGCTGAGCAGATCTGCTTTTTTAGGACCTACTCCGGGTAAATATTTTATGTCTGTTAGTAAATCCATTGTAAATTAACCCGATATATACTTGCCAAAAGGTATTTTTCGTATGATATATATAATAATGAAGGAGGTGACTAACGTCATGACTGTTATCAACGGGAGCGAAATCAATGGGTGCGCCATTGTCCAGAAAATGCCGTTATTAAAGAATATCCCGATAACCAGAATATGTACCAGGTAAATCCCATAACTATAATCGCTGATAGTGTGTTGAATAACGGATAAATACTTGTTCCTGATTTCTATGTCTTTAAATAAAAGGAAAATTGCAATAGATTGAACCATTGTATTAATCGATAAATAACCGTAAACAGTCAGGTCAAGCTTATTGACAGTCCTGCTGAAATAGTAGGTAGAAACCGCTGCAGCCATAATACTTATTAAAAAAACTACGGAAGCAAAATATCTTTTTTTGATTGAGTTTATTGTAAGTTTGCTTAGGTAATAACCCAATACCAGATAACCGGAGTATAAAAAATACCCCAACAGTTTACTGAAATATTCGCCCGACCAATTGTATATATTTAAAGGCGTTGACTTAAGAATAAAAGTCAGGATAACCCAACCTGCCAAGAGATACAAGATTGTGTTGTTGCTTAATTTACGTAACCCTTTTCCCATAAAAGGTACAAAGAGATAAATAAACACTATCATGTAAATATACCAAAAATGCTTTGAAATACCTTCTTTTAAAAATAAATTTATAGCCCATTTTAGAATTGCTTGTAATTCTTTGGGTTGTTCTTTTGGCAGTAGCATCAACCAACGATATATCCAGTAGACAATCATCCAGAACAGGAATGGAACCAGTACACGTAGAAATCTCCTTTTGTAAAACTCACTTAGTTTATACACTTT
>Ga0302296_1000545_pt1 | contig 30951 bp, 15 predicted proteins | sample III_Fen_N3_1_FD_194546 | JGI IMG/M metagenome (GOLD analysis project Ga0302296, IMG submission 194546) | Peat permafrost microbial communities from Stordalen Mire near Abisko, Sweden - III_Fen_N3_1 | ecosystem: Environmental > Terrestrial > Soil > Wetlands > Permafrost | place: Sweden: Abisko...
CATTTACTGTGATAGTAAGCGGAAATGTAGTACTACCGACATTATTGCTGGCGGTTATTGTATAGTTTTTGGCTGCTACTAGCTCAGTTGGCGTACCACTGATAATACCGGTGGAAGTATCCAGCGTTAATCCAGCAGGCAAAGCAGGGTTAACAGAATAACTCAGCACAGCTCCACCACTATTCACCGACGTTGCACCAAATGAAGTGATCGGTTGCCCTTTTGAAAATTCATTTACAGCCGGATAAACCAAATTACTTGGTGCGACCTCTTTTACGGCAATATTAACCGAAAAACTGGTACTACCGCCACTATTGCTGGCGGTTATTGTATAGTTTTTGGCTGCTACTAGCTCAGTTGGCGTGCCACTTATACTACCGGTGGAAGCGTCCAACGTTAATCCGGCAGGTAAAGCTGGACTAACAGAATAACTCGCTACTGTGCCACCGCTCACCGAGGTAACGCCAAATGAAGTGAGAGCTTGGTTCTTTACAAGAACTAGATATATCGGATAAACCAAATTCCGTGGTGCATAATCGTTTACTGTAATACTAACCGGAAAGCTAGTACTACCGGCACTATTCGTAGCAGTTATCGTATAATTTGCTGCTACATTATAACCTGTTGCGGCACCATAGTTAGTTGATATACCACTGATAATACCGGTAGTAGCATCCAACGATAACCCAAAAGGTAAAGCCGGACTCACCGAATAACTCACTACTGCCCCACCGCTCACCGATGTTTTCCCAAATGGTGTGATAATTACTTCCCTTATAAACACTTGATTGGTTGGATAAACCAAATTACTTGGAGCAATATCATTTACTGTGATAGTAAGCGGAAATGTAGTACTACCGACATTATTGCTGGCGGTTATTGTATAGTTTTTGGCTGCTACTAGCTCAGTTGGCGTACCACTGATAATACCGGTGGAAGCGTCCAGCATTAATCCAGCAGGCAAAGCCGGACTCACCGAGTAACTCTCTACTGCCCCACCGCTCACTGATGTTTTTCCAAACGGAGTAATCGCAGTTCCATATGTAAAAATCTGAGATGCCGGATAAACGAGTGCACTTGGAGCTATATCTTTTACCGTTATATTAGTTACCGACGTAGCACTTCCACCTGTATTGGTAGCCGTTATGGTATAGTTAGTTGCCGGTGAAACCTGGGTTGGAGTACCGGCAATAGCACCTGTTCCTGTATTAAACATCAATCCCTTCGGTAATGACGGGGTCAAACTGTATCCTCTAAACACTATTTTACGAATATATCTGTCAGAATATGTGATACCATCAGTCATATACATAGTAGATGATCCATCAAAGGCAATAGTACTCGGATTTAGAAGAAGGGCTACAGATCCATCTCCATCCACAGAACCTCCCACACTACCTACAAGCGTACTTACCTTGGAAGTTGCAAGATCAAGTTGACGAATTGTATGATTTCCGGCATCAGCTATATACAAACTACCTAAACCATCTGAAGCAATAGATTGAATATCAGAAAAACGTGCTTGAGTACCTACACCATCTATATTGCCAACAGCCCCGGCATCCCCGGCAATGGTAGTTACCTCACCCGTCGAAAGAACTATTTTACGAATCGAAGTTGTACCAACTTGACCATCTACTGCATACATATTTCCTGAATTATCTATCGACAATTTTCGGAGCCTTGAAAACTTCGCGGCTGTTCCAATTCCATCTGTCGACCCACTAGAACCTCCAGCAAATGTACTTACCTCGCCTGTCGAAATCACAATCTTTCGAATTCGAAGATTATCTGAAACATACAAATTTCCCAATCCATCAAAAGCTAAAGATGCAACACTCTGAAACTTTGCAGCAGTCCCAATACCATCGAGATAGCCTGATGTTGTGCTTCCGGCAAGGGTACTTACTTCGCCGGTAGCAATCACTATCTTTCGAATCCTAAAATTGGAACCATCCCCCACGTATAGATTTCCCTGTCCATCTAACACTAGATTATATGGTAAATTAAATAAGGCCGCTGCACCATTACCATTGGCAAATCCGGCAGTAGCAGATCCGGCTATCGTACTTACTGCGCCTGTAGCAATGACTAGTTTGACAATTTTATTTCCTTGATTCATATATAAATTACCGGTTCCATCTGCAACAATACTAGATATATTAGATATAGTAGGAAGAGCACTTTGAAATGTAGATACTGTAGCCGCCAAATGAACATCACCTCCGCTGGAAGTAGGAATGAGTGACTCAATAGCCGTACCTTTGGTATACACCTCACTACCCGGATACTGAATAGTCGGAGCATTTTCTTTAACGGCTATACTTACATTAAATGTAACCAGTTCACTGCCGTAACCGGAAGCACCACCGTAATTATGAGCCGTAACAGTATAATTTATAGGTCCGCTGAGCACGGTGGGTGTACCGGTTATAGAACCCGTTGTAGTATTAAAAGTTAACCCTACTGGCAGTGCCGGTGATACAGAGTACTCATCCACTACACTCACTTGGCGAATCATATTGTTACCCGCATCGGCTAGATACAAGTTACCGGACGCATCGGCTGTGATGCCGGAAGGAGAATTAAATAAGGCGAATGAACCTGGGGACATATTTTTAGCGCCCCAAATATTAGTGTTAGCATACCCACCACTACTATTTGCTCCTGCATAAGTGCTTACCGTAGCCGATGCCACATCTATCTTTCGGATCACATTATTTCCACCATCAGCAACATATAAAGTACCAGGACCTGCACAGGTCAAACTTACCGGACTATTAAAAGCGGCATCGGTGCCAACACCATTTGCATAACCTGCCACACCGGAACCGGCTAAAGTGCTCACTGTTTTCGACGAAATTTCAATTTTTCGAATTTTATGGTTATTCAATTCGGCCACATACAGATTAGAAGAACCATCGAATGCAATACCTACTGGCAAATTAAAATGGGCGGACACTCCGATACCATCAATGGCACCTGCAGCATCGCTAGTTCCAGCAACAACTGAAACCTGAGCCGTTGAAAGCACAATTTTACGAATCTGATGATTTTGGGCATCGGCAACATACAAATTTCCCGCCCCATCGATTGCTAAACCGGTAGGAGTATGAAAACTTGCCCCGGTGCCGGTAGCGTTTGTAGCACCGGCAGTGATACTACCGGCTACCGTAGTTACCACACCTGTAGCTAAGTCTATCTTCCGAATCATATTATTGCCGGCATCCGCCACGTAAAGATAAGTAGCATCTATAGCTAAACCTGTTGGAGTTTTAAAACTGGCTCCCGTACCGGTTCCATTTACAGCACCGGCAGTAGTACTACCCGCAAAAGTACTTACCTCTTGCGTTAGTACGTTTACCTTACGAATCATATTGTTGTACGAATCGGCTACGTATAAATTTCCGACTGCATCGCGAACAACACCCATAGGACGATTAAAACCTGCAAGATTACCTGTTCCATCTTGCGCACCTGGAAGAAGACCACCTGCTAATAAAAAAACCGTATTCGTTTTCGAAACTGCACCACCTGAATTGGTCGGATTCAAGGCAGTTATGGGGGTATTAATCAGATATTCCTTCGGCGTGTCGTATCTAATTACGGGTAACGCTATTGGGTTTGTTACATAAACGGCTATATTATAGGTGTATGAACCCATAGCATTTGAAGCTGTTATCGTATAAACACTCGTAGCTACCGGAACAACTGGCGTACCGGTTATTGCTCCCGTGGAAGGGTCCAACACCAAACCGTCAGGCAGTGCAGGGCTTACTGACCAACCACCGGTTTGTATTGTGCGGATTCGATTGTTCGAAAAATCGGCAACATACAAGGTTCCATTTTGTCCGTAACTAACCCCAAGTGGTTCATTAAGTATAGTTGTATTACTAGTCCCTACCAATGTACTTACAGCACCAGTGCTCAACAACACCTTGCGAATTCGGTTATTTCCCCTGTCCGCCACATACAGATTTCCCATTCCATCAACAGTGACATCATAAGGCATGCTAAACTTTGCTACTGACGAAGCTCCATCCAAAAAACCGGCAGTGCCACTACCGGCAACTGTAGAAACCATTCCCGCAATAAGATTAATCTTACGTATCAGGTTATTATCCATATCGGCTACATACAAGCAATTGTTACTATAAGTTATACCATAGGGTTTGCTAAACCGGGCATCGGCCAATGAACCATCAAGCATACCGGTTAATGCTGCTGCACCTTTACCGGTTACAGTACTTACAAGAGCTGTAGCAATTTCTATTTTCCGAATCGCAAAGTTATTTACATCCCCCACATATAAATACGTACCATCAGTTGTCAAACAACGTGGATAATTGAACTTAGCGACTGTCAGTCCGTCACCATCAGCAAAACCAGCATCAGTACCTGCAAAGGTACTGACCACACCACTTACAATATCAATCTTACGAATCAGGTGGTTATAATAGTCTGCAACATATAAGCAATTGTTACTTTTATCATAGACAAGACCTGTGGGCATATTAAAGGTGGCACTTAACCGGTCGCCATTAGCATGACCAACAGTACCCGTACCCGCGTAAGTGGTTACCGCTCCTGTAGCATCTATCTTTCTTATTTTATGATTATATTCATCTGCCACATATACATTTCCCAAACCATCCTCAATAGCACACGTTGGATTATAAAATTTGGCAGAAGTAGCAACTGTTGAATTTGTAGACCCTTGTGCTGTACTGCCGGCAAATGTTGCAATTGCATTGGACGCATAAACTGTCCCCACCTGGATAGTGGGGCTAAACGTGGCTATAGATTTGCCCGCAGTACTAACTAATATAGCTGAGGGGTAATAAAAAACCGGAGCCTGTGCCATTATTCCGTTTACAGATAAAAGAATAAAAAGACTACCTATTAACATTCTCATACATCTAACACCTTTCAAATGGCAGGCATTTAGATATGGGCGAGCAGAAACTGCATGGTAACCCATCGAAATGGATACTTTATTGGATTTGGCACTCATCCTTCCATGGTGTGTAGTAATTGTCTTCATAATTCTCACTTTTTATATTTTTATCTATTATTCTTTTAAAACGGATGTAATTTAAAGAAAATGTCAGCTATTCTGCAGTCAGGAAAGCCGCTTATTGTCATCGTCTGTCAACGTATTTGTAATATCAATCCTTTCGGAATAACTCTCCGAACATCTCTATTTTATCAAAAGTAGCTATACCATTTCGGGCACAGGTACTGTACTTACAAAACTGATTTACAACAAACAAGCCCTAGCCTTCGTACAACAAACCGTCTTCTTTCGGGCAAGATGCTAACCATAAGAGTACAAAACCATTCATCTATTGACGACTTTTTACATCTTATAACACAAAGATAAACGATTATAAAATATATCAGATAGCAAACAAGGGTACATCAAGGGTACATCATCAAAACTATCACAAATATAAACACCCACCAATTTAACATAAGTTTGATACAAATGAATGAAAATGATATTGTTAAAATGATAAAATTTGCCTGCGGGGATATTGGCTTCGCGATATTGGCTTTAGCCAAATCGTACAGGAGTGGAAAACTGGGAACTAAACATGCAATTACTTGTTGCAATGACACCATGCTTCGAAGCCAAAATATCATACTTGGACGCTGTAGCATCGCGCTTAGGCGCTGAATTATTAAGAAGCACCGCCAAAGAACAACGCAGCAGTATTGACTGATATTAAATGACTGCTGAAGAATGACACAACCGAATGAAAGAATGACGGAACCAAGCCGTTTCATCACGCCTCGGCACCAAAGTATCATGCATCTGTTCTCAAGCATGACGGAAGCGAACGGTTACGCTCAGCCGGTGAATAATCACCCTTAAAGAAGGTTTTGGTTAGTGCTACTCACCTTTAAAGAGATAACGATGCGCTGCAGGTGTAGAAAAACTGCTGGGTAGCGAATTGAAAAATGGTGCGGTGCGCTTCGCTTCGCTTTTAGATGGAGTTGGCATAAATGCCCTACATAGTGTCTGCTGAAAAACCATAAAAAACTACGGTGTGATATTATTCAACTACTTGAGTCGAAAATCGGCGAAGGCTGTCAAAAATCAGATATCAGGGCTAACGTCCCTCGGGTTGACAGTCGTGGTCTGTTTCACCAAAGATGTGGCAGAGCTATGCTCTTTTTCATTTCGGTTTGACGAGTTTAGTCTTTTTTGTTTCTGTAAGAAACAAAGCTAATGCAAACAAAAATGGAGTTATTCACTAAAAAAGACTTGCACTTCAGTTTATAAATATAGACGTATCATATCGATTTTTGATACACAGGTTGGGGTTTCAGCAGGTCCAACATATAGTTCGGGGTTGCTGTATCGAAAATCAACTACTTGTGCTGAGCGCAGTCGAAGCCCTGCTAAATAGCCTCCAACTGTTCATATTGAAACGTATCTAAAGGTTTGATTTGAACAGTACTATTTTGATTAAATCTTCCAAGCCAGTTCTTAGCATCAGCTGGATTATCAAAACTCTTTACCACAGCACCGGCATTGGTCCAGGTCAGGTCGGCAAATCTGAACAATTGTGCATTGTTCTCATTCGTCAGATGAGCAGTAGGAATAGACCTGAACCTTACGCTCACTTTATCTAAATGATCCCGAAACCAAAAATAAACTTCACCGATAGATATATCTACTTTTGCATTTCTGTAATCGAAAAGAATGGTATAGCCGAGCTCTAAGGCTAAAGTGCGAAATTTAATACCTAATCTGGTAAAAGCGGCACTATCCACCTTACCACTTACAACAACATCAAACGACTTGTTGCTTTCATTTATAGTATAAATGTATTCCATAGATTAATTTGTATAGATTTATGATATAGTTAACTAATATATTTATTTATTTAGTGCCTACCGGTTAAGTTTATGTACCATCTGTATAGCTAACAAAAGAGAAATCAAAGAATCAAAAAAATTAATTAAAAACTAGTATATCGTATATGCTTCCGTACCAGCAGACACATTAGTAAGCCGAATCGATAAATACCTTGTAACCCTTGCAACGCCGGTAGTTTGCGATCCAATCGTTCCTCCTGTTCCCACTGCTATAGTAGGTGTAAAATTGCCATTGGGTACAATAGCAAAAGTAATTACATCCCCAATTTGGGGTGAAGGCATTGCAGCAACAAGTGTAGCAGCTGTAGGAAAAGTAACGGTAGCACTGCCGCTAATAACATATATTCCTGCATCCAATACTTGAGCAGCTGAAAGAGTTACATTGCCTCCTATTGTAGGAGATAATGGATAATTCTTCACGACTCTTGATGTTCCAAAACGAACTCCATTTCTTGCTACTGTACTGGGAGCACCAATTGTAATAATATTGGTACCCGAACCGGTTGGTGCTGTAGTACCAATATTAATAGTTTTACCACCAGCCACTGATGCACTACCTGTTCCAATATTAATTTGATCTACCACTGCTGCATTGCCTCCTGCAATAGTTGTTGTTCTTGCCGCAGCAGGTGCAGTGTTACCAATATCAATTGTAGTTACTCGAGGATTGTCACCAAGATTTATTGCACCCACACCGTTAATTCCTGCTCCAGAAAGAATATTAACTATTTGATTGTCTGCGCTTACGCCATTTAGAACGTTCACCGTTTGTGCAGCAGTAGAATTACCTAGTGTAATATCACCTGTTCCATTCGAAGCTCCAATTATGATACTACCGGTTGTTTGAGGAGTTAAGCTAATGGCACCAATACCAGTACCACCTTCTATCGTTGTTGTATTTTGGAAATTAGTGTTCGTTCCAATAGTTACAGTAGTTACCCCACCAGTATTCGTACCCGATCCGATATTAATCGTTTTGTCAGCGGTACCGGCACCGGCACCAATATTGATGATTTGAGCAGCTGTATTTGCTCCATTGGCTATGGAAACGATATTACCCGCAGTACCATTAGCTATATTCACTGTAGACACACCAGCACCTGTTCCAACGTTCACCGTTTGTGCAACACTGGAACTACCAAGTGTGAGGGCACCGGTTTGAGCAGTACCACCAATGGTTATTGTTCCGCCTACAGTCGAGGCTCCTATTGTATAAGTCGAAGCTCCTACACCATCAAGGCTATAGTTGCCGGTTCCCACTCTTTGGGTAAGTGATGTTGCCCCATTTGTATTACCAATCTTAATCGCATTACCCCCGACAGTTCCACTGGCTATATTAACCGCCCCGGTGGAAGTTCCAGTATTAATAGAAGTTGAATTGTTTGAATTGTCGTTAATACTCACAGCTGCTCCCGAAGCATTCAAACCCGCATTAAATGTTGCAAGGGAACTAAATGTTCCAACACCTGTCCATGTTTTTGCTCCCCCTATAGATTGATCCGACGATAAGTCAACCCAATTTTTAGTACTTGAACCGGTTCCACCATTGATGACGTTTAAAACACCCGCAGTAGTGGGTAAACCATTTAAAAGCGACCAACTAGGCGCACCTGATGCTGTACTCATTAAAATAGCACCTGTAGTGGTATGTGGAGCCAAAAGAGAAACGGCACTTGTACCCGCTCCATACATCAAATTGTTAGCAGCAATTGAAGACAAACCGGTACCACCATTGCCAGCAGCTACAGTTCCGGTAACATTAGCTGCTGTTCCTGTAGTATTTTGATTCAATGTTGGTATATCAGCTGCAACAATAGCACGGAATGTGGGGCTTGCCAATCCGGTGCTTGGACCTGCAAAAAACGTATTGGCAGATTGATTAGCCCATGAAGCGGTTAATGCGCCGGATGAAGTTATTAGAGAATTTGTCACTGTCATCTCACCCGGTAAGGATAAGCCTACCGAGGTAACTGTTCCGCCGCTATTGGCTACCCAGCTTAAATTACCAGAACCATCGTTGTTCAATATTGTATTCGTACCACCTTGTGCAGAAGGTAAAATGAGATTATAAGAGCTGCCCATTGTTGTTGATGGTCCTTTAACAACAACAGCATTTGAACCTGTAGCATTATCGTGCAATGCAATACTTCCAACTTTAGAAGCAGAACCTACAGCAAGAACACCTGTACTAACAGTAGTAGCACCATTAAGGTTAATAGCACTTGTAGTATTTCCTACATTTACCGTACCCCCTGTTCCTGTTCCAACGTTCACCGTTTGTGCAGCGGTGGAATTACCAAGTGTGATTTCACCTAATCCGGCGGAAGCTCCAATTACAATACCACCGTTTGTTTGTGGAATAAGACTAATGGCAATTGCGTTATTACCACCTTTTATCGTTGTAGTATTTTGAAAATTAGTGTTCGTTCCAATATTTACAGCAGTTACCCCACCACCAGTATTTACACCCGATCCAATGTTAATCGTGTTGTTTGCCGCACTTGCACCGGCTCCAATATTAATGAATTGAGGAGCAGTGTTTGCCCCATTGGCTATAGAAACGGTATTACCCGCAGTACCATTAGCTATATTCACTGTAGACGCACCTGCACCAGTTCCAACGTTCACAGTTTGAGCAGCAGTGGAATTACCAAGTGTAATGGCACCATTTCCGGCCGATGCCCCAATTACGATGCCGCCGGCTGTTTGAGGAATAAGACTAATGGCAGTTGCGTTATTACCACCTTTTATCGTTGTAGTATTTGCCAGACTAGTGTTCGTTCCAATAGTTACAGCAGTTACCCCGGCAGTATTCGTACCCGATCCGATATTAATCGTTTTGTTAGCGGTACCTGCACCGGCTCCAATATTAATGGTTTGTGGGGTCGTATTAGCCCCATTGGCAATGGAAACAGTATTACCCGCTACGCCATTAGCTATGTTCACTGTAGACGCACCAGTACCCGTGCCAACGTTCAACGTTTGCGAAGCACTGGAACTACCTAGTGTGAGGACACCTGTTTGAGCAGAACCACCAATGGTTATTGTTCCTGTAGTAGTCGAAGCCCCAATTGTATAGGTTGAAGCTCCTACACCATCAAGGCTATAGTTGCCGGTTCCCACTCTTTGGGTAAGTGATGTTCCCAAAACATTATTTCCAATCACAATCACATTATTCCCGCTAGTTCCATTGGCTATATTAACCGCCCCGGTGGAAGTTCCGGTATTAATAGTAGTTGCAAAGTTTGAATTGTCGTTTATACTAACACCTGCTCCCGAAGCAGTTAAACCAGAACTAAATGTTCCAAGACCTGTCCATGTTTTTGCTCCTGCTATAGATTGTGGATAAGATAAGTCAACCCAATTTTGAGTACTTGAACCGGTTCCACCATTGGCAACAGGCAAAATACCGCTTACTTTACTCGCCAGGTCAATAGATGGTATATCAGCTGCAGCAATAGCACGGAATGTAGGGGCTCCACCTAAGCTTGGAGCTGCAAAAAACGTATTGGCAGTTTGATTAGCCCATGAAGCAGTTAATGTGCCGGATGACGTTATTGGAGAATTTGTCACTGTCATCTCAGTCGGTAAAGATAAGCCTACTGAGCTTACCGTTCCACTATTTGTGGTACTAATCAGCCCTGTTCCATCCACGCTCAATCCACTACCCACTTTTACACCACCCAAGGTGCTGCCGGTGGCCGCGAGTAAAGTATAAGCCGGAATACCCCAAGATAAGCCACCGTTACCATCATTCAGCAAGGTTTGACCGCCCCCACCCTGCCCTGCCGGCAGTTTAAGTACATAAGCAGTAGGTACAGACGATGGTGCAGCTAATGAAACCGTATTGACACCACCATCGGTAAGCGCCAACGATTTTCCTTTTGCTATCACCGTATTGCCTGAATTATTGATGATCAATGCATCCGATAACGCATTCCCCCCTCCACTGGTTGATGAATTTATGGCAAAGGCCATGTATCCATAATTAGAACTGACTCCTAACGAATAACCAATAGCAGTTGTTCCGGTCGTGGCTGTTATGTAACCGCTTGTGTTGTAAAATGCTGGTCCACTATTATAGGAATCAAGTGAAGTTTGCCCGGCAGTTGGAGTAATCGAACTGGAAGTTGTAGTAAGAAAATCCATCACCACCTGACCTAAAGAAGAAGCTGGAGACAAACTAGCTACTGTATTGGTTACATTCTCTGCAATATCAGGTGTGCCAAAGGGCGTTGATTGGTTTACATTTGCCCAGGTCATAGCTGTTATTTTTACAATACCCCAACCGCTCAGATTAACCACAATATCTTTACTTGAACCTGCATCTGGTGCCACTAAATACCAAATTTCAACTTTACTACTACTGGATGTAACATGAGACAGAGAAGACAAGGCTCTGCCGTTATAAGTTATCGAAGACACAGAAATACCAGCGTAGGGCAAGTTAACTTCCACCATCAATACTTGATTAGTTCCACCATTCGGTACAGTATAACTAAGTGTTTGTGTTGTTGAATTTGGAAATGTTTGATTGACGATAGTTGAAACTGTCGGCACGCTCACAGTTCCTGCCGCTCCGGTCTGAAAAATAATATTTCCCGATTTACCTGCCCCGGTACCGTTGCTGGCTTGTATATATAAATCGGCACCCGGAGTGCCGGTACCACCTGCTTGTGGCCCACGGATAAAGGTGGTGGTAGGAGTTCCGCCTTCGCCCGATCCGAAAACGGTAGTCGAGCCACTAAAAATCTTGTTACCGGCAATGGTCTGCATACCGGTTGTTATCACCCCACGAGCCGTAGCACTGGCATCGGGCACGTTGAGCGTAAGCGTACCACCCAAATTGGCCGGCGAGCCGGTTACGCTTATATCGGTACCTGTGGTAGTGGTAGCCAATGTAACAGTTCCTAACTTACTGGGGTCTACATCTACAGTTGGAGCTGTAGCAGTTCCTCCGATAGTTATTTTTGTGCTTCCGGCTGTAACAGATGACACTTTAGTATTAAAGCTGGTCCAGTCGGTATTAGATAGCAGCCCGGCTGTTACTGATGCCGTAGAAGCCAACGGAATATTTAGTGTATGTGTTGCAGAAAGCGAGTTCCAGGCTGGTTCAGTACCTGCTGTACCTATACCTAATGCTTGCGAAGTAGCCGTTAAGTTATTCAACGAAAATGAAGCCGCAGTTATATCACTTAGTAACGCAACAGTACCAGTGACATTAGGGAATGTAATTGTTTTTACACCGGTTGGCTGCCATGTGAATGTACCGGTGGCAGTACCTGCATTAAACTGCAGCTGATTATCGCTACCCGAAAGATTAAGCGAAGGCGCGCTGGGGGCAGCACTAAAGGTTTTAGCTCCGCTGATAACCTGCGGAATAGCTGTGGATACAGCCCATGCAGAGCCATTCCACACAAACTCTGTTGTTTGCTGAGGATCTATGGTTATTGTAGCTATTGTTACCGAAGTTGTACCAATATTATTTACCTGCAGTATTCTGCCGGCTGTTAGGTCTGTTGGAGAAGGTAAACTAAGGGTTTGTCCCGCTGTGGTTTGATTTAGATTGATGGACGTGTACATATCTACTGTTGCAGCAGCAGTACCAATAAGCCCTCCCGAAGCTTTATCTGAGATTACAGTGGTCTCAAATAAGGTTGAGCCTTTGACATGCAGTTTGGCCTTTGGAGCGGTAGTGCCTATTCCTACATTTCCGTTTTGTTTTAAATAAATGTCACTTCCGCTAAGGGTCCATTTACTTTCATCTATGGTTTTCAGTGTACCTTTATTGTCAATAACCCGGCTCTGAGAAAAGCCGAACAAAGGGATTATTATAAATATCAGTAGGGATATCCTGGTTTTCATTTTATTTATCAACAGAGTTATGGCAAGGATATTCGACAAGGAATAGACTAATCTAGAACTAAAGAACAAAACAGCAATATTTAGGAGATATGTATCGCGTAAAAAATTTCAGCAAAAGTACGGCTAACGTGCAACGTGCATAATAAAACTACTCTATTCTATTGTAGCCAACTCTACGCGTTTATTAGCTCTATTCCCCACCCGAACCACGATACGAAATCCGGGGGGAATAGAATTATATTTCAGGATAGATTATTTAATCCAGTGTATTTCTATAACATCACCTAGATAAAACTGCCAGTCACCCGTTACAGGAGTAACCTTTACATAATTTTCTTTACCAGAAGTAGCATCAACGGTATAATCATCGGTTACCAATAGTTTAGCACCATTGCGGTAAACTGACACTTTATTCACATTAAGTAGAGGTGTTGTAGATGTGCCATATGCAACATCAAAAGAGATAGCAGTAGTACCAGCAACATAAGTAGTACCATCAATTGGGAATTTAGAGTGCCCGGCAATCACATTCAAGAGATCCGAAAGTTTAATCTTCTGCACGGCACCTGTAGCTTCATCGCGAATCAACACCGTCCATCCGGTTCCAGTTCCACCATGGCTCGATAAGGTTCCGGCATTGGTCGATGCTGTACTCGCATCGGTAATCAAGGTAAGTTTATCTAATCCAAACACTTTACCATTAACATCAATATAGGTATTGTCAGTCAGCTGTCCTCCCAACTGCCAAGTAGTGGTTGTTACATCGGCTGTTGTGTTTACAATAGTAGTTAAACCATTAGATGTTTGTAAATACTTAATAGTACCTTTGTTATCTACTAATTTTACAGTACCTGATCCTTTTTTGGCAACATCAGCTGTTGATTGTGCATTGACCACTGTGACCATCGAAAAAATTGCGAATGTCAAACAGGCAATTTTTGTCCATTGTTTTTGTAATTGAGTTTTCATTTTGTTTTAATTTTAATAATTATGAAATAGCATTTATTTTAATTGAATTATCTTAACCTCGTCGTCGCTATAGCAAGTGGCTTGTACCTCCAGGTCGATATGTTTATCGTCCACCTGATAAAACTCTACATTTATGCCGTTTCGGTACACTTGAACTTTTTTGGGATCGGTAATTGTTATCGGAGTTGCAAATCGTCTTTGCCCATTACTTGCTACCTGAACCACCTTAGCTATCTCCGCCTTCACCATGCTTACTTTTCGCACTATACCCGTAGTAGGTGCTATCACCAGCAAACTATCGGTCAATGAATTTCCTTCCTTTAACCCGGTTATCGAAAACGTATTTACTGCCGAGGCGGCTATGGTGGTGGGTATTACAAGCGCCCCACCCAACTGCACATTACCGGCAGTTACCGTAAGCCCATTGTTGCCTGTGCCTACCACGTTTACTCCCGGGCTGCTCGCCACACCATTTACCGCGCTTGTAAGAACTCCATTGGCTAAGGCAAGCGTGTTAGTATTGATAATAGCTACTTGGGCACCCACTTTTCCATTCACTGTCGTAGATAGTTTATTACCTGAGCTGGCATTAGAAACTGTGGTACTTGCAGCTATCAATGTCGACAACTCGGCAGAATTAACTACGCGCACCCATTGAGTCAAATCTGTATTCCAATAATAAATTCCTTTAGGGAGCAGACCTAGTTCATTATACACTACCATCCCGCTTGCAGGTACGGCACCCGCCAATGCCCATACATTCGCATCATCAAGTTTTACGCGGGGCAAGCGCAAGCCTTTGTCCGAGCTTTCCAATTCCAAAACGGCACTTGGGTCGAGCAATTCGGGTGTAGTACCTATCTTGGCTTGTGCCCTGATCTCGGGTATAGACAAAACAGAAATAATAAATAAAATCAACAGATATCTTCGTTTCATACGTTCATTTCATAAACAAGCAATTACTACAACTCTAAATTAATTACTACGTGACTGTAGCATGGTCGATAGTGAAAAAAAACAAAACACCTTACTCCTAATTAAAATAAAATTCAATAAAAATCAAGCGTTTTACAAGCGTTTATTTTTCTTCATATAAGAAAAACAAACATCCCTAAAAACACAATAAAAACATTTTATCATCTCAGAACAAAACGATTATAGTTTCAGTATAAACAAAACTCGTACTTTCTATCAAAGCAAAAATAGAGTTTCGCAACAAGTACGCAAACGAAATCGTAGCAGACTTACAAGTCTTGTGTAGCAATTCATCGATACAAAAATAACAGTTTTACAATAAATACAAATAAATAGCAAGGGTACATCAAGGGTACATCATCTATATTTTATCTATATACACAGTATTTCTTATCGACAACATTAAAAAAGTCGAAATATCAACCGCTTCAAAAATAATCAATTAGCGAAAATTTACAGCAACTGATCAATATTCCGGCATCCCACAAAACCCAGCCAGTGTTGAGTTGCTCAGGCAACTCAACACTGGCTGGGTAAAAGGCTTTAATTTTATAATCAGATCTACATATTTAACTTGAGCTCAATATAAGGTTTATATTATTACAGTTCCAATATCGAGATTTACAACAAGGGAATAAGATTTGGGGTGCAGTTAAGCACTCAATAATATTTAACGAGAAGAACAACTTCATTAGCACACGTATGCAGCTAAACTTGCGTACGTGTCCGGCAAAAGTTACATACGTACGGAAATATATTTATAGACGTGCGCAAGTTTGAGTCGGCACGAGAGTACCCAAATTCTGTTTACATAAAAAATCATTAGGTTTAAAAAACAAACTTTTATAGGATAGTGCCCTTTCAGGACTTAATTGGTTTTGCTATTTCACACCCAGCGTGTTAATGAGAGCATTTACACCTTAGCTTGACGGCTATGGCGGTGCACTCACGTTATTTACTACAGCAATAATATCTCAAATGAATAAGCATTCTATTTTTAACCCATTATATAACTCACAAAAAAAATAGAACCTGTACAGCAAAGACAGGTTCTATTCTTTTAATATGATTTTTTTAAATACTAAAACTAGACTCATCACACCTAACAGGTACAGCCCAGCACTATAACTTAACAACAGAGTGTTTCTAAATGAAAAGTGAAACTGAAACTGAGATTAGATCACACTGCATTTCCGATTAAATTTATCTTAGCTTTAACCCCATTGTTAGATTTAACATCGTTGGATTCTTAGTAACATCTGATACCTGATCAGCGATAGATTTTTTGTTCAAAGTATATCTTAGGTCAGTAGTTATAAATCCAAACAAATCTACACCTACCCCCAACTGCCATGTCAGCGTATTAGCCCCAGCTAAATGGTTCTTATTATCGAGCAACATACTATAAGCAGGACCACCCATAGCGTGAAGACTGAAAAGTCCCAAATCCAGGAATTTCAGACCAAGCATTAGTGGTATTTTAATATAGTTCTGTTTAGTGGTTTCATCAACTTTATAACTTGCATAATAAACCTCGGGTTGAATAAAAAGTGTACGTCCATATTGCATTAAAATACCTGCCTGGTAGTTTCCTTTCAACTGTTGGGAAATTTCATTCAGCGAAGTAGTAGTTGAACTTACGTCCAATCCAAATTTTGGACCAATCCAAAATTTGTGTTTCTTTACACGGGTTGTAGAAGTTGAGTCTTGTTGAGCAACTAAAGTACTTGCCATGCAAACAAGCATTATACAAAAAAATAGTTTCGTTTTCATACTGTAAATTGAATTATGGGTGAATTATTTATACATAAATGTGAGTTCGATATAAGATTATTTTGAATTTCATTCTTTTACAAGTCTAAAGTCTTCTGCGTGAGCGTTCGACTAAGCTCACGCAGAAGTCTAAGTCGAATGGACTTGAATTTGAATACCCATCGATAAAACCGTTGGGTAAACAAAAACTTAAATACCAGCCGCTAACCAACTGTCGCCGCAGCTAATGGAATTTAATACATAACTAGTATCATTAAAATACACGACTAAATTTCCCTCAGATTTTTATAAATTGCTTTTCGATTCATATCGCCCTGATTTACATCAGCGCGATGATAAGGTTTTACCCAAATATACCAAATCGCATTCATCAAATCAGTATTCAATTTATACCAGGGAGTTGTAGTGTGAACAGCCCCAAAAATATGTCCCAGTTCGTGTGCTAGCGTTGTACGAAAGATTGCAGTAGTTGCAGAGAGCAAGTAGGGTGATCCATTATATTCTCTATTTATATTATACGTTCCCCACGATATCCCGGTAGCATCATCTGTCCCATATCCATGATAACCCCAATCTCCATTACGCACAAAACAATAAATATCTTTTCCTGCAGTAGGATATACGTCTTTGTTTTTCAGCACATAATTCTGAAATGCCTGAAGATCTACTGATGCTTTTTCGGTGCTTTTAAAATCACAAATCTTTGTGATAAATTTAAATTTCGGCATATTAGATTTATCATTTTTGAATACATCGGCTACAGAGCTCAGCACATCTTCCTCAGCCCAAACCAATTCGTGAGCTAAAGGCGGAAGTTCTGATAATTTACTATTCATAAGTAAATAAATTGTCACAACTTTGTTTCTTGGAAATACGTACGAATTATCTGTGTTGGAGTTTACTGAACTCGATGCTGCCAACATGGCTCTACTATCCACAGCTGGAGGGATACTGATATAGTCATTTTGTGTATAAGAATTACTACTTAGCTTTCGAGCAGTCGCCATGGCTTTATGAACCTCAGTAATGTTTATTTTCGCCGACAGTTGGCTTACAGTTCTTTTTACAGCTGAGTATGAACTTCCTGTTTTCACTTTAGCTTGAGCATACACTGAGTCTACTACCTTTTGGTTATTATCATTGGCATAGGAGACATAACCTAATTGATCTCCGTCTTTTCCTATTCGAAAAGAAACAAATTGGTCACATAATGATACGGAAACGGAATCATTTGAATCAGCTTCATACAATACAATTGAATTACCCGGCACCGACAATCCGGCATCCAACACTGTTGAAAATGCTGAAATCGGAATTTCACTTTCCCCATCCTTCAACAGCACTGATCTTCCGGATTCTAACAAGGCTTTTGCTTCATTAAATGAGAAATTATTAAGATCCAACACTTGCGTTGATTCTTTAAGAGAAGTTGATTCATTCGCACAAGAAGCAAACACAACCAAAAGCACAAATACTACATTTTTGAATTTAAAATTTAGTTTTTTCATAACAATATTTATTTTTAATTATACAGCTCTCAATTTATAAAGTACCTACATAAATCTACAATTTGGCACGTTCGACACTGTGAAAACAAAAAAATCGTTTGCCAAAACATTATCACTAAACAAAACATTCATAACCAGTTTCACAAGCATATCATTACCTTGGATTCCATATCACTAATACTCACTAACTAGCTATATTTTTTTCAACACATTGAAATATTCAACATTACCCATCATCGATGCCGTAATAATTTCATCCTTCCATAGCGTAAAATTAAGTGAGCAATTATCAGAACTATCATTTAAAAGCTTTATCAATTCACTTGTTTGGTAAATCAACAAATGCGATATTTTCTTTTTACTGTGTAAAATTAGTTTATTGTCACATTCATCTAATTCGTATTTAGCGAGGGAATACTCAATAATAGCTCCAGAAGTCACTTCTGTTTTAAGCTCAACCGGTAGTTCAAACCAAACAGTGAGACCTTTATTCAACTGAGATTCTGCACCAATAACTCCTCCATGTGTTTCGACTATCAATTTGCAAAACGTTAGCCCAAGACCTGTCGAATAATGCACGTCAGAACCCTTAGAATTGACTTGATAATACTTATCAAATATGAGATCAATATTCTCTTGCGCTACTCCTTCACCTTCATCTATCACTTCAACTCTCAACCGACCATTATTATACTTTACATGTATTGTAACAATACTATTTGGCTTCGAGTATTTGATTGCATTTGTAAGCAGATTAATTATCACTCGTTCCATCAAATCCACATCTATTTCTAATGTTGAATACCCGGTAATCTGCTTATGTAGAGTTATTCTTTTCTTAACTAGTAAATACCCAACATGCTCTATTGCTTTTACAATTACATGGTCAATTGTAGATGTTGTCAACCTTAACTTTATTTTAGAATCTTCAATTTTAAATACATCCAATACATTTTGAACAATCAAAAGTATATGTTTTGTAGGTTCAACTATTTCGTCTCTCTCTATAACATCCATCTTGCTTGCGGCCAAGATTCTACTAACGGGATTTTTAATATCGTGTATAATCATATTAAAAACTCTTTCTTTAAAATCTGAGAGGACTATTAATTCTTCATTTTGAGTGGTTATAGTTTGCCCTAATTTATGTATTTCCATAATAAAAACATGAATACTATAATGTACAAAATATAATATTAATGTGATGGCAATAAAAAAAACACTATCCAATAAAATTAAAGATAAAAGAAATGAGTCGCCAGAATAAACAGTAAATCCACATATCCACACAACAGAAAAACTGCCTATAAAAAGTATATGACGATGATTTGCTATTAAACCACTCAACGAAATCAACAAAACAAGAATGAAATGTGAATGAAGAAAAATCTCATTAATCAATACATTCTTGTTGATTAAAAAAAAAATATCTTTGAGTACCAAATTAACACCTGGCAGATACACAAATAAAAAACTAGCTCTATTAGCAGTTAGTTGCTTCCCACGATTATGTAGGTATATTACTACCAAAATAACCAGTGAAATACATGCAGCGATCATTATATAGTAATAATGTGCATTGAAATAACCATTTGCAATTATTATATATGCTAGCGCAGTAAACAAATAAAGACTGCTAATAATTTTTGATTTCATCAAGGCATACCTTTCCTTAATTTTATCAATCGAAAGCTTGTCATAACTAAGAAATTCTCGTAGATACTTAAGCAATTTAAACTCTTCAATTAGTAAATCTATCATCATATATCTGATATTCTATGGTGCATTTAGCACACGTTCAATTTCAAAGTATTTACATCAAACAGTTAGCTCAAATTCATTTTTTAAGTCAGCAATTATCGAAATGATTCTAGTTACATAACTATCTAAAATAAAGAACATAAATTATCGTCAAACATAAATAACTACGTCGCCCAGATTTATTTTAAACACATTCCATATTCTGACGATAAAGACTATTATTTTGAAGTCCCTGAAATGAGACAATATCATAGTTTCAAGTAACCTCTAATAGTGCCACTGAAAAGAATTTAACAAAATTCGGCAAAAAGTAATAATGCTTTTATAAACTACTATATTACACATACATAGACCATTAGTACAACCTCCACGCACTTCCATATTAAGTCACGAGCAAGCATTTATATGGGAACTCTAAATTCAAAAAAAATCAATTCTCCAGACAAGCATCAGTCTCAATTTTGAATATCTAAAAATAAATGAATAAAATGAAATATTATTTTAATTCAAGGGTACATAAAGGGTACATAATATAAAAAAGTTGAGTGAAGAATAATTTAAAACATCTGTTTCAAAGTTGAACCAAGCTTTCTGCAGTTAAGACTCATTATGCTACAAAAACACAACTCACACAAAGGCCTGTATACAAAACGATTACAAAACATCGTAAATTAACTACTAATATCAGGTAAGTCTGGAAAAAAAATCACAAAAGCAATCGTTAGGAAAGAAGGGGATGTAATTGAATTATCAGAACTAATAGATAACCGAATTAAGACAAGCAAAGAAGATCTGATTAAATCTTTAGAGGGGAATTAGCGACGCGAACATTTATTTCAACTCATGCAAGCATATGAACTTTATCTGATATTAAAAAAATTCTTGAATATGATCAACAAAGAGAAAGTTCTTCAAGAGCTACAGGCAGATAATGGTTCATATTTATGCGACAAGGCAGAGGCCAGTGATATTTATAGTGAAAATCGGTTTATATTTAATGTCTCTGATAATTTGAAAGGAATAATAGGAGTTGATCTAACAAAGATATTTTGTATTAGTGAACTCATTGAAACTGAAATAATATATGAAACAGGCATATATATATGTCAAAACAATCAATCAAAAAATACTTTACATCTTGCCTAAATTTAGTTCCGAATAATAGAATTTTTGGTGGGATAATGTTGAAACCAAATAAAGTCAAGAAAAAGAACAAAGTTGGTCAAGCGTTTTTAATGGCTACCTCTGCATAACAGAGAAGCAACCATTGGCTAGTTGGCTTTATAGACGAATTAAAGCAAAAAATGGAATTCATATTTTATAACATAGTAAAATACAAGAAAGAATATACACCGATATTAATTGATACCTACAATCATCATTTTGAAAAAAAAGTGAAATCTATTCTGAATCAAGATGTAAAATATATATTGAATATAAACTCTGTTTAATTTGTTTCTTAAAAGATAAAAAGGAAGTCAGCATTTGGGACGAAAACCCCGACTAAACAAAATAAGTTTTTCGAAATGCGCTACGGGTCATCTTAACAAAGACGAATTCAACTCCTACAATTAAACTGGTAAGTGATTCTCATATGGGACTAGACTGGTTATCAAATAAAAAATCTCATACTCAAACTGTATAGTGGTAGATGTTCAAAATTCGAGGTTTCTAAGAAGAACTTAATCAAACAAGACATTTATATTTTGACTTTAACTCTAATTCGACACTACTATATGTATGTTCAGTAGTCAGTTTTTCAAACAATTCTTCACGTGTTTTTAATTGGAGTTTCACTACGATCTTATTTATACTTGTATAGGTATTGGCGACAAGTTTACATCTTATTCTAGAAATTTCTTTTATTGAGAAACCTAAAACAATAAGACTACAAATAATTGCTTCTGAACTTAAAAGAATTGGATACCGTTTAACTATTTGCTGAACTACACTCTGATCAATGAAACGCTCATGAGGTGCTTTTCTGACTGCATTGTCTGCAAAAATTTTCATTCGACTCACCGATTTAACTTCATTCACATTAATTATATTCACATCATACAAATCGATGCTATTACGCTTTTTATTTAAAAGTCTATTAGAATAAATGGGCAGTTCAAAAAACTGAAATATAAAAACTTTTCGTATTCCTGAAAGCATACACGCACTAAAGTTTACTGCTATTGACTTACCTTCAGGTGTCATTAACTCAACACTAACATTTCGAATTATTCTACCTAAAGACAATTCTTGCACTATTTTTTTTAGAGAAGAATGGTTATTTAAAAATCCCCACCTCTTAATTCTATAATCATCTAACGTATTTACATGTAAAAAATCAAGAGCAGATTGATTCGAGTCCACAATATTACCATTTCTATCAAAAATAACAGTATTAGTTGGCAAAGATTTCATCATCACCATCATCTCATTGAAATTTGCTGTGATTGAAAGATATTTATACATAATATCAGTTTAAGTTTTCAAACATTACAATTAGGAACTACATAAGCTATAAAAAACGATCTATTACTTCTTGGGGATATCAGGTTCACGAGCACATTCATCAAAAAAGTCTACTGGTAATGCTTTAGGATTAACCACATCATCTTGTTTGAAATTATCAGGATTCACTTCCTCAATTGGTGACTTTTGTTCTACATCATAATCAAGAATTTTCACTTCTGTACGACGATTCGCCTGATGTTCCGCTTCAGTACATTGCACTCCATCTACACATCTATTAATCAATCTGCTTTTTCCGAATCCCTTTGCAATAAGCCTTGTAGAATCTATACCACGCTCCACAATATAATTCACAACAGATTCCGAACGTCTTTGTGACAACCTTTGATTATATTCGGCAGTTCCACGGCTGTCAGTATGAGAACTAATTTCTACTGTTATAGGATAACTCCTCAAAACACTAATTAAACTATCAAGAATTGGTTTAGCCTCATCTGATAATTCTGATTTATTAAATTGATAGTAAATATTTCCTAATTTCCAAGCATAATTAATCTTTAATTTCTCAAGAGCAAAATACTGAGTCGCTTTTGAAACGGTTGATTTTGTAGATTGGGAAATAAGTTCTGAAGTCACTGGAAGACAGAAACTTGAAAAGCCCTTACGCATAGCCCTAACAATAACACCTTTGTTTGCATCCGGTACCTCGAAATGATATTTACCATCACTGTTTGTTTTAGATATATAGACCTTTCCATCTTGCTTATTAAACAAAAACAACGTTACATTTTCAATTGGCTTCATTGTTTCAATGTCAACAACTTTATCTTCAACAGAGTACATCTTTACCGGCTCTTTATAATAGAAACTATATAAATCGTTATTGTTATTCAGCCGATCAGATGAGAAATATCCATTTATGCCAGTACTATCCTGCGTCCAACCAAAATCATCTGCAGCGCTATTTATTGGATAACTTAAATGCTCTGGTTCCAATTTCCCATCTAAGGCAACTTGCAGTTTTATCTTATATATATCAAGTCCTCCTAAACCTGGTAATGCATCGCTGCTGTAATATAAATAGCCATCGGGAGTTAGTGTTGGAAAAACATCATTGCCTGCAGTATTTACATTGTCTGAAAATATCTTAGGTTCACTCCAAGCTTGTTTAATACTTTTTCGCTGAGCATAGTATAAATCATATCCGCCCTTGCCTTTGGGTTCATCACTACTAAACACAAGAAAAGTTCCATCCGCATTCACAGCAGGGTGCATAACTGAGAAAACATCGCGTTCACCAAAGGGCAGTTCTTTCATTTTGAGATGACCATTTTTTTTACAAATACCTTCCATCAAGCGTAAACGATTAGTTCCTACTTTATCTGATTTAGGATAATTAGCTGAAAAATAAAAATGATTATTCTTATCTACCGAAACTGCTCCAACATTGTACCTAACTATATTAAAACCAGTAACTAAGGTAGCACCTTTACATGTATCACCTTTTGTATAAAGTTTGTCTAAAAACACATTTATATCTTTATTTTTCTCAACTGTAGGTGTATTTCGATCTTCTATAATGTTTTGTTGTCTTGTTTGATACGAATCCAATATCTTTATGGGATTAACTTGCAGTTCGTGTAATCGAATCTTCCATAAACGAGCATAATTATTCTCTATTCCTTCGAAAATATTTAATTTATTTCTATCTGGTCTGTCACTACTAAAATACAATACGCTATCAGCTAAAAACGGCGTAAATTCATTATAAGCAGTATTCACATTTAATAATCCCAAGTGCCAATTTAGAGAATCCTTTCGCATTGACATCATATCAGATTTATTAATGTAGGCACTTGCTTTCAATTCATATCCAGCAAGCCCGTTAAGCCATTTGGAAGCTTGCTTGTAGTCACGTGATCGAGCAAACAATTCAGCAATTCGAAGCCTAATTTGTGCAGATACATCTTCACTACCCGAAGAGTAGAAAAGATTATAAACTCTTGATGCATCATCATAATTCCGTATTTTCCAATAACAATCAGCTAGCTTTAAAAGCACTGCTTTCGGCATCTCAGCAACAGCTTGAAAATATTTTTCGTAGAAATTAGCCGCAATTGAATACTTAAAATCCTTGTATGCAGAATCCGCACTTTTCAATATCGCCTTTCGTTCCTTCGGAGTTATCCGTTTTGGGTTAAGTCCTCTCGAATTCATTGATTGAACTGGAGATAACCAAAACATATTCACAAAAAATATTATCAATATTTTTATCGTCAACTTCTTCATTACTTTTAAGATAATAATTGAATAAACATAATTATCAATAATATCTAGGAGATATTACATTCTGATTTCTTGGTCCGTTCAGTTCGAGTTTTATCATTAACTCATGGGATCCTGAACTAAAAGATTTCAGATTTGAAATCATATAGTCATAGGCATATCCAAGTGTAACCTTAGGTGTAACCCGCAAATCGAACATACCGACCAGAGCATCACCCATCCGATAACTTACACCTAGTCCAACAGTGTTATTAATCCAACCATTAACATTAAAATCAAACTGAACATCTTGCCCCTTAACTACTTTTACAAGGATTGATGGTTTTACTTTTAAAGCTTGAGAGGCAGTAAAAACGTACCCTCCTGTTAAGAAATAATGACAATTTGCACCTGTAGTTACCTGGTATTCATTATAATGTATTTTTGTTTGTAACAATGCAGGGACTGACAAACCAATGTACCATGTATCGGAGGCAAAAAGTGCACCAATACCTGCAGTTGGCAAATATGCACTTATATCTTCTTGAAATAAAGGATCTCCACCATGTTCTGTATTCACTTGAGAATATTTGGCAGTATAATTATACACACCAGCACTTGCACCCAAGGATAAATATGAATTATAGAATTTAATTCTATACGAATAAAAAGCTTGAACACCTAAATTACCCTCAATACCGACTTTATCATTATAAATTTGTATCCCAATTCCCATAGGAGTTCTATTTACATGCAACCCATCTCCCACATCTTCGTTACCCCTATCCCACGACAATGAATAAGTTGTGGGTGCACCTTGAATATTCACCCATTGCTTTCTATATACTGAGGTTATATTATCGCCCACTCTATTACCTGCATATGCCGGGTTAATATTTATCATGTTATACATGTACTGAGAATAAAGCAACTCGCGCTGTGCATTAACGGTTACACCCGTAAAAAACAAACACAAGAACAAAAACTTGATTTTCAAATTATCAGGCTTAAAATATTGGGAAGAAATGAGGTTAAGTTTCATATCACATTTTTATTCGATTAATAGTCTACAAAAAAAATACTGAATTCAATTTTTTCTTTCTTGAAGTCTAATTTTGCATTTGGCAACACATAATTATAGAAATATATGTCATTCTTATAAAGTATATCCGATAGTTTTGAAACAACAAGTTTCAGTACTGTTTTAGTTAGCACACTTACATTGACATAGGCTTAAAAATAAAAACAGTCAAACACTGCACAGCCAATTTAAATTATAAAACAACACCCAATCTTATAAATCAATAAATTCTATTTATGAGACTAGAGTGTCATCTTACAAACTTCTAGCGATGTATTGTAATAAACTTTGTACCCGAAGTAACTACTTCTCCGGTTGATTGCTTAACAGCTTTAAAAGAACAGAAGTACGTTCCATCTGGTAAATCCTGCCCAGCATACTTACCCGTACCCTTACCATCCCAGTCATTTTGATAATCAGAGCTATGATAAATAATATAACCTGTACGATTATAAATATCTATAGATAACTTGGTTGAGGCATCATGAGCAATCACATAATAGTCATTAATTCCATCTCCATTTGGAGAAAATCCTTCGGTAACCAAAATTTTACTTATTGGAATATCAGTTTGAGTTGGGTCAGCAATAGTTGTAGTAACATCAGCATCAGTTTTCAACGCTATTTTCCCGACTATTGATTTAGCAGTAAACAATGCTTGATTAAAGACAGATGCCGTATCTTGTTGACCATGCGTATCCACGTTTAACTCAATTTCAATACTATCAGTTGTATTCACCAACACCGATCCTCCTGGAAGCAAAGTTTGTACATTGTTACTACCATTATACAAACCATTAGCGGTTAAACCTCCACTCGCCTTAATTGTCGTTACTGTATAAGTGCAATTTTTCGTTTTTAAAACATCGTCCAAATTATCTTCAACTTGTATTGAATCAATTTGATAGGGTGTGTCATTTTTAATTGAAATTGTATAAATCCAGCTAAAGCTACCATCACTATTCATAAATGGTTTATTTGCAGTTTTAATAATTTCTGGCATTGGTTGAACTTTAATATTCAATTTAGCAGTATCTGTATTATTATCCACATCACTGATAACATACGAAATCGGAGGAAGTACTCCAGCGTAGTTCAACACTGGAACAAAGGTAAAGACACCTTTGTCAGTTGCTGTCACAGTACCAATATTAAGGATTGTGGCAATACTCCCCGGCTTATAAGTAGTTCCACCAACATTAAAATCAACGAATTTAACTACACCGCCATTATTACACGTATCGTTAGCTAATACATTTACATTTAGTTCATTGTCTTCATATGCATTTACATTATCATCCTTTGCCACTGGAAGTGCTGAAACAAGCATACCCAATGTGAATATACCATAACCTGTGACGTTTGATGTTATAGTTCCTTGCCGTGCATTACCTGTGGTGGATATATTACCCTCATTTATCCATTTAGCTCCATCCCAACGCACAATGCTCAAATATTGAAGATCAATCGGGATACGGTCACTTGTCTTGTCTATATCCCAACTAAGAGTTAGTTGGGGACTTGAAGTCCCATTAGTCTGATACAACAACCAGTACTCCTTATTACTTATGCGGTAAACAGCAGCATCCTTTTTTGTACGATTATAACCTGAAGTTTCAGGATTTGTAAAAAGGTAGCGCGCCGAAAAACGGTCGGTACTCGCTACGGTAGCTGTAATTGCAGCAGGTCGATAGAAACCACTATTACCAATAGGAAAAGTGAATGCTGTATTACCGGTTTTACTCACAAACCCATCTACATAACTATTATCAGAAACATTTACAACAGTGGCTCCGGTTTCAAGTGATAACATGTTCATCTGCGTCTCAGGAGTAGTTTGCAAAGACAGTATAACTCCCTTTTTAAATTCTACATTATGCGCAATGCTAATATTTTGTTCCAAACTAAAAGCGCTATTCACCAACTTATTATCGAACAGCAAACTGTAGAAACGTGTAGTACCTGTACCGGAAATATGTTGCTGTTGAGTTCCAGAGAACTCACTAAGTGCTGGATTTTGAGGCAGCGTAGTAACAAACTTAACTTTTCCATTATTCGTAAAATTACGTTTATATATAATTATACCATTGTTCACTAATTCCCCCTTTGGAGAGTTGATAAAATCCATCCCAACAAATTTTTGAGCCGCAGGATACACCCAATTAGTGGTAGCATTATATTCAGCTGTTTGACCTTTTACGATCGCAGGTATAAGTGATAAAAACAAGAAATAGAAAAAGACTTCGTGTATTTTATTTTTTTTCATCTGTACATAGTTTAAATTATTTACACTTCTAGCCATCATATATCACATAAAAGACTTAAGGCCATCCAATTTCACAAAGCATTTAACACTTTGTGGTGTACTAAAACCTTTAATTTCAATTATTTTTCCGTATTAACTCAATGACCAACTCGGTTATATCACGTTTATGGTCAATATAAACCAGCGAAGTTCGCAATTGCTCCATACTATATACAGCTGTCAAATTATTTTTTACAGCATAATCAGAAATAGTTTTTCTAACAATATCTAACATTGGCTGTATATCCTGAGCATAAAAGGATTTCAATAAATTATCATAGCTCTTTGATTTATTCTGAATAGTAGTACTCTCGTCCATTAACGCAGTCAGGCTTAGAGTATCAATCGGAGTCATACGCATTTTCAATGCGGCTACCGTTTCTTTCTCTGCTTTGGCATATGGTTTTATTAGTTTATCGAAACGTTCTTGAAGCTGGACTTTATTCTGTTCCAACTCTTTTTGATAATTTTGTTTTAAATTTTCAAATTCTGATATATTAGCTGCATATTTTGGCATTGATAACAAAACACTGTCAGTGTAAATATAAGCTATTTGCTGACTTGACAAATACGTGGTTGCCAATAAACTTACAACAAGAAGAAACATTCTTACTTTCATTGATATACTATTATTTCTATTTAGAATTTATTTTAATTTAACTTTTTAAGATAATCACAATTCAAAGATATTTGTTAATTTATCATTTTGTTTTTTTTCAACAATGCTTCCAAAGCTTTTTTCAGCTCTTCAATTTGTCGCTGCTGATATTGCATCAGTCTCTGTAGCATCTCAATATCAACTTGTTGCTTTTTCAAGCTCTTGTGCTGCTCTTGAATAGCTTTAACCAGTGGGACTGTAAGCAACTCATAGGACAATGAATATATATCTCTTGAATTCTGAGGTTTAACGACTATATCAAAAGTATAGCCGAGCGTTTTTAATGCCTCCTCGACATCCTGCGCCAAAAAGCCAGCGTGCAGTAAGCTTTCTGCCTTGTTACGACAAACTACTCCTAGTGCCGAGGTGTCAACATTCGCATCCATTATGCTATCCTGCGCCTCTAAATTGAAGTGATAACTAACCGGCTTTAATTTTGCTATAAAATCTAATCCTGGAACATTGTCATTTGTAATCTCAACTGCTCTCTTATCAGAATGTACTGACCATGCAACTTGTCCTCCAATACTAGTTATCGTCTGATTTCCAATTCTCACACAGCCCGAATTACTACCTGTAGTAGCATTAAATCCAATGGAAATACAATTATCACCTATGGCTTTTTCAGCATCTGCACGTTGCCCCACTGCAGTATTATTAGAACCAGTAGAATTCTGTAATGCAGCATGTCCTACAGCGGTATTACCTGTCCCTGTGGTAGTTGCTGTGAGTGCAGCATGTCCCAAAGCAGTATTATTTATACCTACAGTATTACCAAACAACGCATTCAAACCGATGGCAGTATTATTGGAACCTGATGTATTACTAAATAAAACGCCCTGTCCCACCCCTACATTTTGAGACCCAATAGTATTATCTTTGAGTGCATAGTATCCCACAGCTGTATTCTGCGAGCCTGTTAAATCCCCACACAATGCATTGTTGCCAAAAGCCGTATTAGCGGCACCTATAGTGACATTTTTCAGCGAATTGGTACCATAGCAAGTATTACCATCATCACTTACTATAACTCCTACCAACTTATTATCCCATTTCAATGTTAAATTTTCACTCTTATTTGGCTTAAAACAACTCATACTCGGTTGTTGAATTTTAGGTTGCCGAATCCAGCTGCTTCCATCCCAAGTATAAAAGCCGGGACTCACATGATTTTTACCTTTTGTGCTTGCGCTATTATAAATTTGCAACCCAACACCTGTACTGATAGTACTTTGGTCTTTAGTACTTGTAAGTGCTACACGTGCGAGCAGCATAAATTTTTCAGTGATATTGGTGGGTGTAATGGGTAGCTGATTTTCAAGTTGCTGTTGTGCATAGATTCTCATCGTTACAGCCGCAAATAATACCATAACAAGAAATCCTTTATTGTTTTTTTTCATATTGCTTTATTCTCATTACATACAGTTCCCCATATAAATCAACATTTAATATTATATTTCGCTAGCATAAATCGATATTACAGTATTACCATTTTCTGCCCATTGTTTTTCATTTGAGATTCATGCTGCATCAGCCGACAAACAACCCTATTTTATATTCGATTTAGAAAATTCTTCCAGCAGAATAAATATTGGTGAACCTACCATACAATAACTCTTAATAGATTCAATTTCAATTCTGCAAAATCACAACTATATATTCCACACTATCACTATATAGACTAATTCCCAATGCTCTAACAGCAGGGCAAACTTCAAGAAAAGCTTACAATGCGGACACTTTTACAACAAAAGAGGTCAGTATAGCTGTTTTATTGGGGACCGTAATGAATTGATTTTATGCCACAGTCCCTTTTTTCTTTCTTTATAGAGACTAAGACACTTATAAAAACATACAAACAGAGTCAAATCACTGCTGTTTAACTAGTCCAACTATCAGTTAATTCCTCACATACTATTGATTTCCTAAATCTGATAAAAGAAAATAAATCACTGTAAGAAATTAGCATTTAAATTCTTTCCATATTATATTAATCAGTTTACAAAAATACACGCTTCGAGTCAACAATTTCTTTTAATCAGGGGTACATTAAGGGTACATGTTTGAAATTTTATTACCATATAAAAAGTGATATTGTACAAAAGATACAAGAAATATCTATTTCTTGCTACAACAAATTTGTATTTAAACAAGCAGTTCACCGTCATTTCTAAAAACGTCAATTAAAGAAAACGTCAACAAGCAAAAAAAATGCTAAAAATCAAAGTTGTTGAGACAAAAGAAATCCTCTGAGCCGAATTTGGCACAGAGGATTTCTTTTTCTTTTCAAGAGTTGGCACTCCCACTGTTCACTTACTCAATTTGATCAACCTTGATTTCTACACGTCTGTTTTTTGCCCGATTCTCCTCTGAGGTATTAGGAACCAACGGTTCACTTGAACCTTTCGTTTCAATACTCAACTGCTCTTTATGAATA